>Ga0126381_100002241_pt1 | contig 20882 bp, 17 predicted proteins | sample PanSoiMetPlot_28_FD_96465 | JGI IMG/M metagenome (GOLD analysis project Ga0126381, IMG submission 96465) | Tropical forest soil microbial communities from Panama - MetaG Plot_28 | ecosystem: Environmental > Terrestrial > Soil > Tropical forest > Bulk soil | place: Panama | collected 2016-02-17
CGCAGAAGCGGCCGCCCGCCGCACAGTATTCACCGCTCGCCGCCAGCGGCGGTTACGGGCGCACCGGCGTCACGCCTTGGCAGGCGATTGTGGACTATTTCAACCCGCACCACCTCAACATGGGCCAGCTTTTTGCGGAGCGCAAACAGGCCTGGCTCGACAACGCAGTCTACAACCAGTATTTCTGGTACAGCTTCTGGGCTACAGGGTTGCTGATCCTCAGTTGGTTTGCGATCGCGTGGATCCACAGGGACCGTCACCGCGCAACCTGGGAACTGGCCGAATGCGCATCCGATGCGCTCCGATATTCGGAATACTGCAAGCGGGAAGCGAAGGAAGCGATCCGCCGGCATAACGACCACATCGAGAAGTGCAACCGCATCATCGAGGACAGGCGGTCCGGCTTGATGGCGACACCGGAAACGGCAAACCTGCAAAGCTTTAAACAAGAACTGCAGAAGCTCCGTGCCGACAACGAATCACTGCGATTGGAAAATATCCAGTTACAGGAGCAGTTGGACGGGAAGACCGCTGCATTTCAGAAGCTAACGGAACGTGTTGCGGAAGCTGAGCGCAGCATTGAGGCCAAGCAGGCGCAATCGCCGAACGCGGCTCTGGTGGACAGAATTCGGCGATTGGAGCTACGGAACAGCCAACTCGAACAGAAGTTTGCCCAAAGCGGGAATGGGAGAGACCGTCATACTCGCGGAGCCGAGGAACAATGTTGATTTGCGTACTTGGTTTTGGGCACATCTGGAGCGCCAAACCCGGGCGTGTGGGCGGACCTGCAGCATATTTCAACACCACCGGCATCCTGGCATCGGGCAAGTATCGTCACCGGTCCTGCGTCTACGGGCATATCCGAATTGACGAATGCACAGGGTTCCATCCAATACGGGCGGATCGTTGGCTCTTCAGGGTATTCGGATCGGAACCAATGACGATTTGGAACGGGAGCCGGAAACTGTTCCTGAAGGAGCACCTTGCGAAAAGCGCCAGCCCGGAACGGTATTTGGCAAGAATCTCGTCCGCTGAGCTCGGCTGGATTGACAGGCAAGCTCCATGGATGTGCGACAGCAGCGAAGTGATTTCGTTCAGCGAAGGAAACGGGCAGCAGGAAGTTCTCGTTCTGTTGCCGGCGTTCGGTCGGATCAGTAGCGGGAGCGGATTGTTTCACCTGGTTCCGGACGGGGAGCGTCCATGGCGCGCAGCGTTCAAGTGCCCTCTAAATGACGCAGGAGGATGGGCAATGAGCAAACGACAGGACCCGAATCAAAGAGATGGCAAGGTCCTTGAAATCGTGGCCACCGCAAAGTGGATAACGCACCGGCAGCTTTCCGATATCGCCAAGATTACCAGACTTGAGAAAAACGACAACCGGAAGGTGTTCGAATGGCGCGTTCGCCGGTTATCCGAGTGGGGACTCCTCAAGAAGCAACGGCCGCCGTTCCTTAATCAGGCGATCCTGTACTCGATCACGAAGAACGGCATCTTTTGTTTGGAGACTATTGGTATACATCCGCTGTCGTTGGCGTACGACCATGGCGATCCGAAATCCGAGGGATGCATCACACATGCGTTGGAGCTGAACCGTGTCTGGATCTCATTGCTAAGGTCAGGAATGCTTTCCAGGTGGCTTCCGGATTCGGCAATTCGCGTATTGCTCAGAGCAGGAAGTCAGGAGTATGCAAAAGTGTATGATGCCGTCGCCACACTTCGGGAGGGCTACGAACTGTGCAAGATCGGGATCGAGTATGAACGATCGCTAAAGGCGATTGAGAGATACCAGGAAATCGTGTGCAAGCTGAACGACGAGCGGGGTGTGCATGCAGTTCTGTATTTGTGTCCCAATCGCGACGCGCTAAGAACGATCACTGATGTGTTCTTCCAATCAAAGAAGCCGGTGATCGCCGCACTGATGGAAGACTTCGTCGCCAACCCACTTGGCGGGCGCGCCGAGGTAAATCTGTTATCCACGACTTTGCAAGCAGAGCTTCGAAAGATCTGTCATCAGCAAGCAGCGATTACGGTGCAGCGAGCGAAAAGTGAAAGCTTTGAAAACGGGAAACGCTTGCCGGTCGCGAGCCGACGTTCCTGATGCATTCCTGCTAAGTGCCTTTCACTTTCCAGAACCCCATCTAAGTTACTGACAATACAGGGCAGATTTTCTGACTATAATAGCCGGATTTTGTCCGGTGTTAGAAGGTGGGTCTTCTGCTGGCCCTTTGGTTGGGAAGGCGGATGATGGATGTGAACGGGTTGTTTGGATGTGCCTGCACAGTGGACAGTTGTGCGGGGAACACGAACGAACAGTGCGCGCGGGCGGGACATCTCGTACTGGAAAGTACTCGGGAACATGCCAGCTTTGTATTTGTGCAATGTACTGGATATCCGAAGACATCGGGACGGGCGATGGAAATGGGGCTATTGGTCTCGCGGATGTAAGATCGGCGCACATGGTTTAAACAATGCGCAGACAAGCCGGATGATGTGCGCGGTTCTCGCGTACATGTGGAGTGGACATCGAGCTGGCACGCGCCCGGCGAAATGGGGAATACCTGATCACCGGATTTGACGAACGCTGTCGAGCCGTGATGGCAGAAAGCGCTGGCGATGACTGTTGCTCTGCCGTTGCCAATCACGCCGGTCTGCAAGAATAAACGTTGGTGATTGCGATTGTGTAGCAGTCCGACCCCTCTGAATTGAACTCCGCGAAGCACCCTTTCTCGATGTGTACATCGTCGGGAATGTGTCTGCGCGACGCGTGGGTTGCGTGGCACTTAGACTGCACCGATGTTTCCAGCGCGCAACGGATGAGGGGCTTGGGCAGGTGTACGGGCATGGATTATCGAACGCGAGTACTATTTCCGGCGGGAGTGCTCCACGCGCCGGTTGGCGGTGCAACCGGCCACAGTTACGTTGCCATTCGCGGCCCGAAGGGCATGAAGTGCGGACCTGTATAGTTTCCACGGCGACAGGCTTCCAGATCGCGCAGTTGCGTTTCCGGTTGACCGGCCTACCTCGAGTTTGCGAATACTCGCGCTCTGAAGTTCACAAAGCTGACTGCGTAGCGTGACGACATCGGGTGGTACGCTTTGGCGCGCTCGGAGAGGCTGACCTCCACCGTCTTCCCCTTCGACCTCGCACCCGGCTTCAGGCCAGCCTCTTCCACCAGCGAACTGAAGTCCAGCAGTGCACCGGGCCCGTGCAATGCATTATCAGACTTTTCAAGCTCAGGCGCGCCTACCACCGAGGTAAGGCGGAGAACCTTCACCTTCAGCGGTCCCGCCACAGTCTTCTGCGATGTATTGAGCACGTATACTGTCATCGTCACTTTCTTGTGCTCCGGGTCGTAGTGGCAATTTTCAAAGTCGAGCATCACCATGTCGGTCACATCCGTTAGATCTTCCAGATCTGCCGAGCCATGTGCACGCGCCTGGCCCTCCACCGATACATCCGCCGTCCACACCTGCGTCAAACCCGTGCGATTGTCGACCCAGAGCGCGTGAAACACGCCGTTCGCATCGGCTACCAACCCCGCCGTGTCTCCGCCGACAAACCGGAATGCGCCGAGCGACACATCCACATCCTGCGCGCCCGGTCCTACGAACCAGGAGCCGCTCGGGTGGGTTTCCGCCTCTAGTTCCTGCGGCTGATTCGGATCGATCACATACGGCGCCTCGGCGACCTTCACACTCGCCGAAAACGTGTCGCCACCATCGAGCGATGCGCTGAAGTGCACACGCCATCCGTTGTTGTCGGCGCTCTCCCGCCTGTCATACCAGCTGACTCCCACCACGCCCGCCGAGTTCACTGCCACTGCTGGCATCTCATGATCCGGTCCTCCGCTGGCATTCGCCGGCCACCAGTCGTCGTTCACCGTTACCGGCCGCGACCAGGTCTTGCCTTTATCCGCCGACCACGCCAGCAAAATCTCGGTCCTGCCAGACCGCATATCCGGCCAAACAACATACACGCGATCTTTGAATGGCCCGTTGCTCGCATCCACCGCCACCGAAGGCACGCCCGACACGTTTCCGTAGAACTTCAGAAAATAGTCGCCGACCTTGAAGTCCGAGAAATGCTGCCCACCGTCGCTCGACACCAGCGCTTTCATCCACGCATTGGATTCCGCGCCTTTGTTTTCTTCCATGCCCGCAACGCCGTCTGCCCGGTAGTAATTCTTCATCTCGCAGTACGGCCACAGCACCGTCCCATCCGAGAGAACCACGCTGTTCCCCGGCTCGATGGTACGATGATTGCCACTCGAAGCAAACTGCACCGGGGGCCGAAAGCTCGCGCCGCCATCCTCGGAGCGGAAAATCATCAGATCTGATAAGCCGTGCCCATGGTCGAGTGCTTCCAGCCCGCCGTTTCCCACCACGTATACCCGCCCTTTGTACGGCGAAGAGGAATTATCCACTGTTACAAACTCACGGTCTATGATCGGTAGTACCGTCGGCTTCGCCCAGGTCTTCCCGCCGTCTTTCGATCGATAGAGCCAGAGTGCTTTACCCTCCATGGTCGGCAGGAACTGCGAATCACGCGGAAAACCGAACGCCGTAAAGTAGGCCGTTCCATCCGGTCCAAACGTGCACGACGGGTCACGCGCGATCAGTCCTGGTCCTACTTCCAGTGTCGGTGTCCAACTCTTTCCGCTGTCCGTAGTCACGTACACAATCGTTTTGTGGTCGCCTTGGCTCTTTCCAGTCTCGGCGGGTCCGATGATCGAGCACCCAATCATTCGTTCCGCGTGGTTCGGATCTGCTGCCAGCTGCACCTCGTAGTGCTGCCGCTGCGGATATGCCTGGCTTACCAGCACATTTTTCCCCACCGTGATCTTCTGAGCCCAAGCTGCAGCGCACAGACAGAGCCCCCCTGCGATTTGCTTTCCGCGCATCTCTTCTTCCCCCCTAGAAATCTGTCAGAACTGTACCTTGATCGCCATCTGAATCGACCGCGGGCCGCCCACCTGGTACAGCGGACTGAACCCGCCATTTATGCCGCCCGTTCCCAGGCTTGGCGCCAGCATCTGCGTGGATTTTCCGAACGTCACACTGTTCAGCGTATTCACCGGATCGGCGAAATTCGGATGATTGAACGCGTTAAAGGACTCCGCCTTGAATTCCACATTCACCCGCTCGGTCAGATGGATCTGCCGTCTCACGGAAAGATCCAACTGGCTCATTGAGAACCCGCGCAGTGCGTTGCGGCCCAGCGTTCCCTGCCGCATCGCACCCGCCGCCACTTCTGAAAACGCCGCCGGATTAAACGCCTTCCCTCCCGGATATCCCGCGCCATTCAAGTACAGCGGCACCCCGGCGACTACATCCGGCCGCGATGCATTTGTCGTCCCCAGATTGAACACGTCCGTCCCCGTCACCACGTTCACCGGCGATGCCGTTCGCGCGCGCATGATTCCGTCCAGCGCCCAATTGCGTAACACCGTTTTCAATACCGCCGGAGCGTCAGGCGTGGGTAGGTTATATGTCACCGCCCCGCTGAAGGAATGCCGGACGTCGAAATCCGACGGCCCGTACTCCCGGTTCAGATTCGTGCTGGTCCCCGGCGCATTTCCCGAAAGGTCCGTCGACGCATTGTCCAGCGAGTGCGCCCACGAATAACTGATCAACGCCTGCACGCGTCGCGAGAGCCGTCGGTTGAACTCCACCTGCAATGCATCGTAGTTCGACATTCCGGTATTGCGCGTCACGTAAACCGTCTGGAATAGCGGATTCACGTTGAACAGAATTTCGGAGCGCAGCAGATCGCGCCCCACCGCGCCCACGTAGGAAACCGTCAATGTCTGCGACGCCCCTAACGCCTGCTCTACCGCCACGTTGAACTGGTAAGTCCGCGGCAGTCTCAGATTCGGCACCGCCACATACAGATAGTTCACCGGGTTTGACGGCGTCGGAACCGTAATGAAGGGCGGCGGCGCCTGGTTCGCCGCGGAAAGCGGGAACGGCGTCATGGCCGGCAGCAGCGGACTGCGCGCGGTAAACGGCCAAGAGTTTCCCAGCGCTTCTGGAGTCTGTCCGTAGCCCAGATCGTAAAAAATGCCAAAGCCTCCGCGCAGTACCGTCTCATGCCCTCGCGCCTGCGACACCTGGTAGGCCGCCCCGAATCGCGGCGCGAAACCTGTGTACGACGTATTCCAGAGCCGGGTACCTTCAGGCGCCAGCGCGAGGTTGGACGGATTATCCAATCCCGTCACCGTGAACTGGTGTCCGTTCCTCTCATGAGGCGGCGGATTCAGATCCCAACGGAGGCCATAGGTCAGCGTCAGCCGATGATCTAGTTTCCAGGTGTCCTGCACAAAAGTCGAGTAGTTATGGAATATCGGAAATGCCTCGCCGGCCGACGCGATCGTTTCAGCAGACGACACTCCTCCGGTTGCCGCCCCCGATGCGCCATTGAAGAAAATAAGCTGCTCGTAGGTGAGCGGGTCGTACAGAGGAAACATCCTTCGGTAATCGGTTCCGAACTTTAACTGGTGTGCGCCAACGGTCCAGGAAATGGAGTCGATCCCGTTAATCTGCCGCTGTGTGCTGGCAGCATTCTCTCCCAAGGCTTTGAGGGACCCCGTACCGCCCGACAGGATGAACAGAAACGCCGACGTTTTCGTATCGGCGAATGAGGGGTACATTTGCGCATTCGTGAGCGGCACTGCCCCTCCAAATCCGTCGTCGTAGGTGTAGTTATTGATGCGATTTCGGCTCCAGTTGAATCGGGCCTCATTAATCACCGTCGGGCTGATCAGGTAAGTCCCGCCAACAGTCACCGTTTCAGTCGTAAGAGTTGTAACTCCCAAACTATTCAAGCTTGCCGCGCCGAAACTCCCGCCCCGCTGCACTGTATTCGACGGCGCATCATTATACCTGCCAAACACCGAGAATTTGCTGTTAAACGTATGGTCGATCCGTACGCTGGTTGCGTTCATTGTCGTTGGATTCGAGAAGCTCGCCGAAAAGTTCGCAAAACCCAGCGCCGCTACCGGCCCGTTCGGTAAAGGAAACGCATTCAGATATGGCTGAATCTCCGGTACCGCCGATTGCCTCGTCGCCAGCGACGGTACCTGCGATGTCGCTGTGACCGGCTGCCGCAGCCGCAACCCTTCGTACGACACGAAGAAAAATGTACGGTCCTTCCATAGCGGTCCGCCCAGCACGCCTCCGAAATCGTTCTGCCGGTCCTTTGCCTTTGGCAGCCCCAGTTGATCGTTGAACCAGTTGTTCGCGTCCAGCACGTCATTCCGCAAATAATCAGAAGCCGTCCCATGGAACTGGTTCGAGCCCGACCGCGTTGCGATCTGCACCTGTGCGCCCGGCGACCTCCCGAACTCCGGCGCATACGTCGAGGTTTGCAGCCGGAATTCCTGCATCGCATCCACTGACACCAGATTGTTGGTCCCGCCGCCTACGCTCAGCCCCGGCAACGCGCCTCCTCCAAACTCGCCGATTCCGGTTCCACCGGCCACACCGATATTCGCGCCCACTCCATCGATGGTGAAATAGTTGGCGTCAGACCGCTGCCCGTTGACCGAAAACTGTCCAGCGCCGGCGCTGGTCGCCTTCGTCAGCACAACTCCCGGCGCAATCTGGATCAACGATTGGAAGCTTCTTCCGTTCATCGGAATGTTCTCCACAAACTGCCGGTCCACTACAGTGCTCACGCTGGCGTCATCTGAATTCACCAGTACTCCGCCGCCTTCCACCGTCACCTTCTCGGTGATGCCGCCCACCTGCAATGTCACGTCAATGGTCGCCTTCTGGGCAACGTCCAGCTTGACGTCGCTCTGCTCATAACTCTTGAATCCCGCAGCCGATGCCGAGAGCGTATACAGGCCCGAGTTAAGGAATGGCAGAATGTAAAGCCCGTCCGCATTCGTTGTCGTGGATCGCGACGCGCTCGTCGCCCGGTTGCGAACCTCGATCTTCGCGTTAGTAATGAGCGATCCGCTCGGGTCCGTTACCCGCCCGCTCAACTGCGCATCCTGCGCAAGCGCCGGCAAAGCGCCGAGAAACAAGAGAATGCTGGAAGGAATCAATCTAAGTTTTACAGCCCCCGAGAAGCCGTAATTTCCGGTGTTCATATCAGTATAAGAGCAGTGGAGAAGCCTCAAACCCAAGCTCAGGGCCGCGGGTTTCTGAATAATTTTTGGTTACAACTGCGCTGCTTTAGCGGCTTACGTCCCGCGTCAGATTGCGGCGCACCGAGTCGATTTGCTTTGGAACGGCCCGCGCGGCGGCGAGGAGTTCCGCCGCCAAGTCGGCCAATGTCCCGGCCGGAGCTTGCGTGGTCTCCTCGAACAGGGCGGTCGAACGCGTGTGGATCGTCTTTACGGACTCAAGAAGCGCGGCGGAAGGCGTGGACCAGTCGCCGCCCGTGTCCTCTACTGCCGTATGTTCCGGAGCGGCGGCGGCGACAGGTCGGACCAGATCGAGAGCAATCGCCTTGAAATTGCCGCGTTCGACTTCCAGTTCGTCGAGCTGGCTCTGAACAAGCCGGAGAAGTTCGAGCCTCACGTCGGGAAGCAGTACCGCAATTTCCGCTGCTGGATATCTCGCAGCGAGCTGCGAGATTGCGACCGCGCGGTTCAGGAGATCATCGGAACTGCGCGCCGCCGCGGCCATTACCTGATTCACGGCAGCCGCCGATGCCAGGCGCTCTTTCAGATACGACTCCATGAGGGGCTGGTAACGTGTGGAAGGAGCGGGGGACACGCTGATCATTCCGGAGGCGCCGCCGGGAGACGCGCCTGCGCTGGCAGGCACGTCTGCAATCACCTTGAATCGTGGGCGGATCCATCCAATCGGTTCGAGCACCGCGAGCGTCTTGTCCCGGATCTCGTGAGTTTCTACTACAAGTTCGACCACGACGCCTTCGGGCGTCTGTTGAAACCTGGTCGAATCTTGCAAGTCGGCGCCGAGAGAATGCAGCGCCACCCGGGCTTGAAGTTCCGCCCGCTCCAGTTCGTCGGACCTGGGACGAACGCGATCAACGACCGGTGATGGCGCGGGCGCCGGTCGAATGGATTCGATCCGTTTTGCTTCGACGCGCCCGGCCGGGGTACCTGCGATCGGCGAAGCCGCGGCCGGCACCTCGTCGAAATCGGTCTCGCTGAATTCCAAGTCCACGCCTGCCGCGTGGAGCACTTCGCCAGCAGGGCGGTGCGTTGTAGTGTCGAGTGTCAAAGTAATGGACGCCGCTTCAACGTTCGTAGCGGCGCCGCGCTCGTGAATCCACAATCTCTCTTTTGGTGCAGTGAAGGCGGCGAAAGTCTCGGCCGACGGCTCGAATTGCCAAAGCTGGTCGGGCGTGATATCGGCAGGGCGTTGTATGGGACGGTCCGAGCTTTCGATCACGCGGCCGGAGCTGTCTAGAAGCCGGACCAGACGATGCTGTCGCCCTGCGCCACGCCAGACCTCGACGATCCGGGCTGCGCGCATGGAGTTCCGCTCCCGGATGTGAAACCTCTGGCGCACCACGGTTTGTCCAGGTTCGCGAACCGTGTTTTCCCAGGATGCACATTGCGCAATCAGAGTCCTGGCCTCAGCGGTGTTGTACCTGTTCTGCTCCATCAAATAGAGCAACATCGCGCTCACTGAGACCAGGATTCCAGTCCAGTGGAAAGCGGGCCTCCAACCTGGCCACCGCAACCAGCGGCCGCGCTCTCTCCGCGAGGGGCCCAATTCACGTGAAGGATGCGTTTCGAACGTTTCTGGGAGGGCATCGGATCGGTATGAAACGTGGACCGAAGGCCACGGGCTTGTGAACCGGAATGTGGCGCTCACCTCGCGGCCGTGGCTCAACCTGGTCATGGCAGACTGCTCAAATGGCCCGTTGGGCGGAAGCTGGCGAATTGGGATCATCAGCAGGCGGACATCCTGCTCACTGAAGACTTCGATGAAGTCGATCCCGGCGGATTGCTGCAGGCGGACCGTGATTTCGGAATATGAGCCGGTTACCGGCTGTATCGCGACCGGCTGGCCGTTCACAGCGATGCAGAGGCTTTCGGGCCTGTGTTCGTACACTTCGCCCGCCAGGCGGTCCAGCCGCATTAGACCGGCCTTACGCGCCTGGCGTCCGCCGTTCCGAAACTGCCGCGGTACGATCCTGAAACCAGACCCGGGCTGCTTGCCGGCCGAATCGGCCGGGTTCCGGGTATCGAGCGGCGGGAGATTCAGCAAGCGGTTCACCTGCGAGAGGCAGACCGGACAACTCACGATATGCGCGAGCAGAGCGACCGGAATAGCTGAGAGGGTTTCCGTTCGGTACCAGCGCGCGAGGACGGAGGGAACGGGGCACGGCGAAGAACAGGACCGGAAGATCGTCTGCTGCAACTCGTCGAGCAGGGTCTCGGTGGTATCAAAGATGAGCCCGCGACCGAACGGCAGCTCTGCATCCGTCGAAGCGGGTGCCTTGAAGTCAACCAGCGCCGGCTTGTCGGCGCGCGCCAGGAACTCCCAGACCTCTTTGCGGATGGCCCGCAGGTGCTCTTCCACGGATTCGCGCGACGACATGAGAATACTCGAGATTTCGCTCGGGTAGTAGCCGTGAAAGAAGCGGAGAATGAGTACGCTGCCAGCGCGAGAGGATTCCTTGCGGCCGCAGGCAAAGCGGCAGACCCCGCGAAGCTGGTCGGCAACGATCACCAGGTGCGAGGAATCTACGACCGACAAGCCGAGCCGGGCGGAATCGTAATCCAGAATGGGTAGCGGAACGTGGCGCCGCCGGCGCTCGTAGCGGGATCGGTGCAGATTGCGGAGGATCGCGTAGATGTAACCTTCGACGTGGTGCAGGTCATCGGTTGAAACCCCATTGTGGGAAAGCAATACGAAGGCGTCCTGGATGAGGTCCTCGGCTTCATGGATATCGCCGCCAGTGATCTGAAGGCACCAGGCAAAAACCTCCCCATAACGTTCCCGAAGGAACTCGGCAGCGCTGCTGACAGAAGCTCGCAAGGAAACTGGTTTCTGCACGTCCTTTTGTATAGAGTAGTCAAACCGACCCAAACCCAGGAAGTTTCCGCCATGCTGCGTGGATTGTTGGCGTCGGCGAACCTCGGTGGCTTTGCCTGGCTCATTGGCTGGCAAAACTCCTTGTTCTGTTACGACCACACTCGGTCAGCGCGGGGCAGTTCACTACCCGGACAAGACCCATCTCGCGACGAATAAGTCCTTTAAAATGTGGTACCGAGAGGGGGGGAACTTGAACCCCGAAGAGATTGCTCTCGTGCAACGTAATTCGGCGAAATAACATTCTGAAGCTGTATGCGTTCGTGAATGTGTGTTTGGGCGTGGCGATGCTGATTAGTTGGCCCCACCTGAGTAGTGTCCGGCGAATGCAGCGCCAGTGTGGATCCGGAATGTAACAGATTGATCACGTGTACGGAGATGTGGAGTGAACCGCTACCAAGAAAGGAGGTGAGGTGTTGTGTCTGTGATTCTGAACCGCCGTGAGTCGGCGACGGTGATTGCCGGTTTGCGGCTTCAGGCCGGCGACGGTGTGCGCGTTCCAAATCATCCGCACGTTTTGGTGGCGGGGTTGTGCGACGAAACCGAACCGGGGTACGACCTTCGGTTGGAGGCGGATGAGGAATATGTTCGCGAGCTGATCGATCGGATCGACAAGTGTCGTTCCGTGGAGTAAAGCTGTGGATCCGCTGCACAGTAAAGCACGCCGGGAAATGGCAAGTGAAGCGTGGCAGGGCGGAATGCGCCGAGTGCGAGCGGAATATTGAGTGTCTTGCAGAAAGGTGCGGCTGTGGCGCGGAGGACGAGCGGCGGCGGTTGTTGATGGGCGTCACACGCATGTCGATTCGAAGCTGGATCGTTCATTCCTGGTTTTTGCTGTTCCGCGACAGCACACGTAATGACAGGTGGTAAATGGCCAGCGAGTTCGCGGAAAGGCACGGATGGCCATTGATGTTTGAGCGGACAATGCCGGTGAGCGTTCAAGAAGCAAGATCAGAAAGGAGGTGCATCATGGAATTCGACCAGGTACGAACGGGATTACCCGTACGGCGACGAAGAAATAACGGAGCAGTACCTGACGGACGAAGAAGACTAAAATTGGCCGCACTTCTGCCACGGTTGCGGGTTTTGCAGTCCTCGATTGTGTGTGTGGCGACGATGAGTGCCCAACCTGGGGCGACGACATTGTCGATTGGCCTGCACATTGGAACGGAGGTTGGGCTACCCGAGAGTAACGTTCGCGCCGTCTTAGTGTGACGGTACCAGCTACTGGATGTGTCCTCATTCGCGGCGCAGAACCTTCGCTGGATCAGTAAACGCAGCGCGTAGCGCTGGACCACTGGCCGCCAGGACGGCCAACGTCAGCAGTGTCATACCAGCTAAGGCCAGGGTTCTTAGATCTCTGGTGTTTACCCTGAAGATCAGCGATTTTAGCCACTGCGTGAGCCAGAGCGCGGCTCCGGCACCTACCATTAGGCCAATTACCGAGGGCAACAGAACGCCGCGGTAGATCAGCTTCACGATATCCCCGAACTGCGCACCCAAGGCCATCCGGATGCCGATCTCGTGGCTTTGCTGCGTGGCGAGATACGATGAAACACCATAAATGCCGACACCCGCGAGGAATAGGGCAAGACCGGCGAAAACGCCCAAGAGCCACATAGCGCGCTTGGGCCCGTCAGTCAGATACGAGATGCGCTGTTCGAGAGTCTGGGGATCATCCAGCGGAACTGCCGGCGCTGCGAGGTAGGCCGCGTGTCGCACGGCGTGGGCAATCGCCATCGGATCGCTTTCCGTTCGCACCAGGAGGTTCTCCATCCGTAAGGCATTCTGATTCTCCGGAAGGTAGATATGCTCGGCTTGGCAGTCATCCACCGAGTTCACACAAACATTGCCAACGATGCCGACGATTTCGGCGGCTATGTCTTTGCCCCCGTCAATGTTGAATTTGAACTCGGGGATGATGATTCGCTTATTGATGGCGTTGCCAGCGAAATAGCGACTCGCTATGGACTCGCTCACGATAACCACGGGGGTGGAACCATCACGATCTGCGGGAGTGAAGGTTCTTCCGGTCCGCTGCGGAATCCTCATGACGCGGAAATAGTTGTCGCTTACCACATCCATGGATGCAACGTGTTCATGTCGGCGCTCGGGTTGTCCCTCCGGATGAACGTCCATAGAGATGGATACTCCGAACATCGGCAAACTGCTCGCTGTGGCAACCGCCTGAACACCAGGCAGGGCGGACACTTGCTCGCGAATCCGCGCATAAACTCCAGCGCCGGCAGTGCGGCCCCCATCGGGTGAAGGAGGCAGAGCCAGGAAATTCGTCAATACGTTATGCGGATCATAGCCGAGGTCGGTTGTCCGGATGGCAACGAACGTCCGGATCAGCAGTCCGGCGCCCACGAGCAAGACAAATGCGAGCGCTATTTCGCCAGCCACAAGGGTTCCCTGTGATCTCGAGCTGGCTCGCGAACGGATCCCCGCCACCTGACTCGGGTGCGCGGTTCGCAGGGCTGGAATAACACCAAACAACAGCGCGGCGAGGATGCCAGTAAACAATGACCACAGGAGCACACGGGCATCCACACTGAGTTCATCAGCGCGCGGCAACGTGGCGGTCAGCGGCTTCAATAAGCGCAGCCCCCCGTAGGCAATTGCCACGGCCGCCAGACTGGCAACAACGGAAATCGTGAACGCCTCTGCCAGTACAAACCGGACGATACGGCTGCGGCTGGCCCCCAGCGCCATTCGGATATCGATTTCATGCTGCCTCGCCGTGGAACGTGCTAGCAGAAGGTTTGTGACATTCACACAAGCAATCAGCAGAACGAATGACACAGCTCCCAATAACAGGAGTAGTAACGGACGCTGCGGGCCGGTCACTCGTTCCAACACCGGTATCTCTGAAAACTTGAGAGTTCTCCAATCGGGGTTCTCGCGGGAGAGTTGCGCCGCGGCCACATCTAGCTCGGCTTGGGCGGCTGCGAACGAAACGCCAGGTTTGAGTCTCCCGGTTACGAGCAGTCCATGCGGATTGTCCGCGACTACGTAGGGTGTGTAAATCGTCGAGGCAGTTGTCCCAATTGGCCGGAAGCTCGGAGGCATCACGCCGACAACGACCCACGGTTCCTTATCCAACGTGAGCGTCTTTCCGATGATCTTCGGGTCTGCGCCGAACCGCTGCTGCCAGAATCCATAATCGAGCACGACAACCCGATTTCGGCCGTGTTGGTCTTCGTCTGGCAAGAAGGTCCGGCCCAGCATTGCCTGCGCTCCTTGTAATTCAAACCAGTTCGCTGTCGTACACGGTCCTACGAGTTGCGCCGGCTCACCCGCACCGGTCAGCGCCATCGGGCAATATTGATTGGCCGCCAAAGGTGCAAACGACTGAAGTTGTTTGCGCAGCCGCTCGTAAACCTGAGGCGCCAGGAAAGTACAGGATCCTGGCGCACTGAACCTGGCATTGCGCGAAGCGTCGCAGATCTGGATGAGGCGATCGGTCCGATAGCCCGGCAGGGGCCGCAGAAGGACCGAATTCACGACGGAAAACATCGTCGTATTGGCGCCAATCCCGAGCGCAAGCGTGCCTATAGCGGCCACTGTGAACGCCGGGGTACGCCGCAATCCCCGGCAAGCAATGCGCAAATCAGAGACCATGGGTGGTCCGCCTCGCTGTTGCAATTCTGCGCCCAACGCGGCTCTAAACGATTCCGCGTGGCGCACGAGAGAAGCCAAAACTTCATGTGTGGCTGGGAAGAGAAAGACTACCACATTGAGGTAGTCGCCGTCTCGGACTTTCGTGCTGGTCGTTCATATTCCGCCGTTCTGGGTGATTGATCCTGCCCGGCTCGCCGAGGCTTCACCAATAGCGAGCCCACGTTCGGAGGCGGTTTATGGTCACATTGTTCTCATTCCTTGCGTCCCGAGACGTCGCGCTGCCGGTGAAAGTCTAGCTCAGGATTGTTTGTTCGCGCCTCCTCTCGCAGTGGAATTAAGGAACTGCGATGCATAGTGCTCGCCCGCGATCCCGACCAAGTCCCTCATCTCCAATTCGATTCGCGGTTGGTTTGTTGGTTTGGAATAGGCCAATGAATCTTTTGACCAGGGACATCGCTGCACTAGCTCACATTATATTTGGAGCTATCGGCGACATGGCCCATAAAAGAAAAGGCGGCTAGACGTCGCGGCCTCCATGGCCGAATTGTGTTTAGCTCTCCGCCGATGCGCGAAACTGGCGACTCCTCGAACCCCGCCTGTTGAACCTTTGGCCGACCGACCGTTAATTCTTGCGTTGCGATGGTGGAAATCACCTTCGCCAGCACAGAGCGACCTGCCCCTAAAAGCAGGAAACCGCATGGAGAATCATGACCGAAACAAAATCAACCTGATCGAAAGGAGAAGAAGAGAATGACGTTCACCGAATTCAAGGGTACGCGAAAGAAAGCCACTGCCGCCGAGATGGAACGCGCGGGAGTAACGCACAACAAAGAGACGCAGTGTGGCTGGCTGTACCCGGGCGATCTGCTCATCGAATCGACGGAGGGCTGGGACTACGAATGGATGGGCATGTATTACCTGCTCGTCGAAGGTCGAGAGTACTTCACCGACGATTTGGACAAGCTTGAACTGATCCTGTACGAGCGATACAGCGGCGGGCATGCAGCTTCAACAACAAACGCAGATCCATAAAGGAGAAGAAACCAGCACCCTGAACCCGGCAATGCCGGGCGATCCGCTCAACTGAAATCGGTCAAAATGGAGGAGATCCGAGCTTTCATTGTCAATGCCACTACTACCATCACCACACTACTATCACGCACAATGGAGAAGATCCGATGGCACAGGAATACGATGTCGTCTTAAAGCTGCTTTTGCAAGGGTCTGCGAAACTGGTGCTCGCCGAGCTGGCTGGCGCAACGATTGCTCGCTGGCTCAACGTAGAATTACCCGAGATAGTCGTGAGGAACACACGGGTCGATCTGCTCGGTGAGACGCCCGGTGGAACTTTGATCCAGATTGACCTGCAGTCCGGCTCGGACAACACCATGGCGCTGCGCATGGCGGAATACTCGCTGGCGATTTACCGCCAGCAGCTGCGCAGAAGATTTCCACGGCAGATCGTTCTGTACGTGGGCGAGCCGCCTCTCAATATGGAAGACACGCTGGTCGGGCCCGATCTGCAGTTCCGATATCGTCTGGTAGACGTCCGCGATCTGGATGGCGAGCGCCTGCGCCAGAGCCCCGAAATGGGCGATAATGTAATTGCAATCCTAACGAGGTTGCGCGATCAGAGAGAAGCGCTGCATGAGATTCTGGACAAACTATCAGATCTCGACACCGACGCGAAAGAATTTTATCTGCGGGCGCTGTTAACGCTTGCAGGGCTGCGCGGATTGGAAGAAACGGTAGAAGAGGAAGCAAGAAAGATGCCCCTTTTAAACGAAATTTTAGAAAATCGGGTCTTGGGACGCGAGTTCAAGCGTGGCCTTGAAGAAGGTGTGCAGCAGGGGGAACTGACTATGCTACGGCGCCTGATCGAGAAGCGGTTCGGCCCCATGCCACAGTGGGCTGAAGAACGGCTCGCCGCACGCTCGGCTGCGGAGCTCGAAGAATTGGGCGAGCGCGTGCTGACGGCCAAGACGATCGAAGAATTGTTCGCCTAGACACGCTGGGCACTTACTCGACGCGAAAAGCCTCGAGACCCTTCTGAAATAAAAGCCCGCGACCGGCGAGAAGACGCCTGTCCGGATTAACCGCAAGATCCTCAAGGCCCGTCCTGGGCCGCAACCACAACCCCAAACAACAGCGAAATCGGATAGCAGCAGTAGTGGCTTAGCAGTTCCGCAGGGAAGCCCTAGCGGCCTGAACCCATGGCGGTCGAAATAGAATTCCACTTTCTTGTCCTTCTGCGTGACGGCGTATTCGGTGGACCCCGAACTGTGCCGAACGGTCGCAGTTGCCGGGGATGCGGTAGCGGACGGAAACGTAGTCGCCCGCATAAAGAAGGGCGAGCGCCAGAAACAATCCCAAGGGCCTACTGGATGCGCCGCTTCATGCGGAAGCGCGGGCTGGCTACTATGCCAGCCGGACGAGACCGCTTAACCCGGCCCGCAGAGTTTGGCGCCCGGAGTGGGGAGTGCGTTGTTGGGACTGATCGTCGCATTCACTGGCGACGATACCAAAGCATTCTTAATCGCATCGCTAATCGCTTGGGTGATAACCAGCGAGGGGACAAAATCGGATCCGCCGCCGTAAACGAACGTGATGGCATCACCAGGCGCCACCAGGCCGATCAATACGCCGATGGCGCCGGCCGTGGCAGCCGCATCGACCTTCAGACTGACGGCACAGGTTCCGCGGTCGATTAGCGCGATCTGGCCGCTCGGGTTGGCCAGATAAGTATCCCCGGGGCAACCGCGCCCAACATAAACAACGTTGCCCGTTACTGGGGTGTTGACGGGCGCGAAGATGAGCGTCGCGGTATTCGTGTACGACCCTGCGATGCTGGGCGGGGAGTTGACCACGAGCGGAACCATCGCAGTGAGATTCTGGAATGTGTTCCACCCATTCACCGAGAAAGAGGAGTCCTGCAGGTACCATGGCAGAAAAACCTCGTCCTGCAAATGATACGTTGTTGAGTTTGTCACCTTCGGGAACGTATACGGGGCCGTTTCGAGCGGATCTCCCGTTTCGAAATTGACTATGCAGGCGCCGCCCGTATTTGGCAAAACCGCTGGCGGAATGAAATTGATTCCCGGACCGCCGACAAATGGATCGTTCAGCCACTCTGCAACTTCGTGGCTGAGGGGGACGACGTCCACAAACGACAATCCCGCTTGAGATCCCGAAAAAGTCCCCGGCTCCGCATAGGCTGCATAGATCCAGGTTTTTGCCGAGGCAATGGGCCCGGATTGAGAAGAGTGAAATCCCAGGATGCAACAGTTCTGGAGCAGCCCATTCGTTCCGAGGTACACGTTATCGGTTGTGAAGATGGGCAGTTGATTGGCCGTATAATTCGGCAGGAGAGCCATTAAGACCTGCTCGAAATAGGCAGTGTCCACAACTCCCATGAAGCCGCCGCCGCTCAGAGCATAGGCATTCCCCTTTCCTGCGGGAACGGTGACGGTAACAGTTGCGCCAATGGAGGGGACCCCCAGGAGTACGTGATAGCCGGGCGAGAAACCTGGCAAGTTCCAGAACTCCCCGCGCTGCAGCGCGTCGCCATATTGCGTGAAGCCGAGGTCTACGGAACCTGCCATGTAGTCCGCAGACTGGAAGATCGGAGAATTCTGCGTTGCCGCGATGACGTTGGTTCCATCCAACATGGGGTTACCGGCGTTCGGAAAGACAAAGTTCAAAGGAACCAACACGGCCGGTATTGTGGTTGTGTTCGCACCCAGGGAGGGATCAGTCCCTACGATGTTGAACGCAAGCGGGAAGGAGCCGAACGCCTGGTAGTTGGCGGTATAGAAAGCCAGACCCGTGGCTGGCGCGAGCGCGAACGCCTGGTCCTGTGCAGGTCCCATTCCCATGGGCAAGTCGAAGGTGGCGGCAACATTCACCGGCCCACCGGCTAAGTTCACTACAGGCTGGTCGATGTTTGCCACCTGGGCGAACGCCGCGCTGCCGCACAAGACGGCTGTGGCGGCGATGGTTCTTAGCTGTGGCGACCGCATGATGAGTCTCCTTTAAACGAACTGTCTTAAACGGCTTTGACGGCCTTTCGAGCGCTTGTGTGCGAGGATGGCCGTCGCAACGCAGGCTAGACCAATTGATAGGCATGTCTCGGGCTCGGGGGCGTTGAGTACGTAATTGGTTCCGTTTCCCAGGAAAGACGTGACCCCGGATGGGTCCTCCGGTATGAACACCGCATTCGCGCTATAAGTGGAGGGAGGTGGCAGGGCGGAGTCGTCCGCACTATACAGAAACATCATGTTTCCGATGCCTGTTCCCTCTCCGGTGTTGATCAGATTGTTAAAGATGCGGAAAACATCGCTCACCACGGAGCTATTCGGTTCGGTCAGGATGACGTCGCCGGCGAATGCCTCAAATCCGTCCGGCAGCTGGAGGGAGATGTTCTCCGGTATGGCGCAGATCGTGAAGGTCGCGTTACAGGCGGCGATGGTTGCAGCGGTGGCTGGTACAGAGAGCAGCATCAGTCCAACAGCGCATATGGCCCTGGTGGCGCGGCGATAGCACATGGCAGGTTTCTCCTCCGTCGTGGCTTTCTCAGACGATAAAGGCCATGCTGACTGGAATCAAGGACAAAGTCTGTCATCTTACTGCCCATGGTGTTTCAAAGTACCAATGGAACTCTTGAACCAGTCTACATGGTCCTGCGGTAATCTTATTTCCATCGATAGCTGCCGCAGACCATCTGAGCGCTTGCGGCTAACAGCGCATCCGCACCCCGAATATCCATGAATTCGCCCCGCAGCGGCACAGTCTTCGCTCAGGTGGATACCCACTGTTGACTCTTCTATCCCATACCGCTCTCTTCACGTCCCCCGGTGCAGGAACGCCGCAGTGCGCCAGGCGTGACGGCCGCCAGAGGCGGTGGATCTCTCGGCTTCTGAATTTTCAGGAGATCGTGGCCGTAGACCACTTTAGTTAATCAACTGCGCAGCCGGTTGTGGTTTAGGGTTGCCGACAAGCTAATTCATTCGCGCGAGGCAGTCTCAGCCAAGTACAACTCCACGCGATCTGTTGTCCAGGTTGACACACCGCAGCCAAAGAAATCGGCGTCCTCAGTCCAAATCGGACAGCCTAGGGCGAGAGCAGATGCCAGCACAGGCCAGTCGCCTTCATCGCGGCGGGCCATGAGCTGACGCGCCAGCGACTGAAAGGGCACGTACGTCTCGAGCTCGACTGTCTGTACCAGGTTGGAGAGGGAGTCTAAGGCCACTATCCCCGGGGCGGGCGCCACTCCACGTCCTTCCAAAATTGCTGGCAGGTGGGTTCGTGCTTCTTGGAATGCCACGTCAGGTGAGAAGAACTCCGCGTGTCCGGCATATTTGTGCAGCAGGGAGGGCACTTTCTTTCCCAGTACGGCACGAATCAGAATATTCGCGTCCAGCACCAGCATGTCAGCGCTTCGGCGTCCGGCCCCCGCGACGCAACCTTTTGAAGTCCTCCACCAGTTCGTCTTCATTGGTCCCAGCGGCGGCGATCAACGCCTGCATTTTTTCACCCGCAAGACGAAAGGCTTCCAGATCGGCTTGGCTTGGCTTGGGCTTGGTTGGGACATAGATGCCGATGGTCGCACCATGCCGCGTAACGGCGATTGGCGTCTTCGACTCCAGATAACTGGCCAAGTTTTCCCGAAACTCTCGGATTCCGACTCGAGTAGGCTGCATAGCACACCCCGTTGTGTACACTATGATAACACAAACCCGATTCGGTTTCTCGCCAAAGCGCGCAGCGGTGATGGACGCCAAAGCCGCTTTTCGAGAAGTGTTTTTGCGACCTGAGCATTCGGGGGCGGCGCGGAGGTCGGCTATGCGTAGCGCTGCAGAATCTGCTTGCGGACTGGCGAAAGGGGTTCGCCGGTCGTATTCCCCGCTAAGCTCCGGTGTCCTGCCAAATCGGATAGCCCATTCGTCCCCGCGTGAATTCGGCGCGGCGACAGGAAAATCCGACATTATTTGCCACCCCGATTGAAGCCGCTCCTGGCGGCTCTTTCCGGTTATTCACACAGCAAAGGAGAACTGAAATGAACGCATCCATGGCGAGGCGGATTCGCTGCGCCGAATCGTCTCTCATCTACGCGATTGACCGCCAGCTCGGCGAGCAACGCGAACAGAGCCAAGCGGCTCAATCGCAAATCAACGCAATCGCTTGCCGCGACCGATTCCCGGCGTCAAGACCGAATCTCGAGCTCTTTATCTGTGTTCA
>Ga0126381_100002242_pt1 | contig 20879 bp, 21 predicted proteins | sample PanSoiMetPlot_28_FD_96465 | JGI IMG/M metagenome (GOLD analysis project Ga0126381, IMG submission 96465) | Tropical forest soil microbial communities from Panama - MetaG Plot_28 | ecosystem: Environmental > Terrestrial > Soil > Tropical forest > Bulk soil | place: Panama | collected 2016-02-17
GATGGTCGCGGTTTCGCAAATTGCGCTGCAGGCAGCCCGCCATGGCGCGAAATACCGTCTCAAAGGCCCGCCTTGCCCTCGGGCCGGCGCGGGCAACATCGCTCGGCAGCGCAACCATCGGGCACGACTCGTCGATGTTGTCGAGGTGCGCCCGGGAGAGAGGCGCTGACGACCTGGGGTCCGAGCGGGGCGGCCTCCCGGTCGATCTCGACGCCCTCCCAGGTGTTCTCCCAGCCCGGATCCGTGAAGAAGCACGCCAGCGCTTCGACATAGAGATCGCTCTTGCTTGCGAAATATTTGTAAAAGCCGCCGCGCGTGAGCCCGGCTGCCGACATGATCCGATCGACCGAAACGTTGTCGAACCCATGCCGATTGAAGAGCCTTCGCGCCGACTGAACGATCCGCGCGCGAACGGCGTCGCGATGATTGGCTGGATAGGGCATGAATGTGCTCGTCGTGCGCTCGGGTTGTCGAGGGGAAAAGGCGACCGGCCCGCCAAAAGATGATCTTGATCATATTTTGGGAGGTTCCTACGAAGGCCAGAGTGCCACAGGGGCGCGCGGCGCTCAAACTCTGACGATGGAGCAGCAATGGCCGAGCCAATCCGCAAGGAAGCCGACTTCAAGTCGAGCCCGCGGCGTGTCTACGAAGCGCTGCTTGACGCAGGCCAGTTCAGCGCGCTGACCGGCGCGCCGGCCGACATCGAGCGCAGCGCCGGCGGCGCGTTCTCATGCTTTGGCGGAATCATCACGGGCCGTCACGTCGAGCTCGTACCGGGAAAGCGGATCGTGCAGGCATGGCGGGTCAAGGCATGGCCCGAGGGCGTCTACTCGATCGTCTCATTCGAGCTGCAACCCAAGGATTCCGGCACGCGCCTCACATTGACCCACGATGCGTTCCCGGACGGAATGCGCGCGCACCTCAACGGCGACATGCCGCAAGGCGGCTGGGACCGGCAGTATCTGGAGCCGCTGCGGAGATATCTGCGCTAAGGCGCTTCGCCCTCTAGCTGGACGGCTACGCGACTTTGCGGACGTGCCGGTCGGAACGACCCATCTTGGGATAGCTCATCCTCATCCTCGATCGGGTTCGCATGTCCTTTGCTCTGCCGAATTCTTCGGCACCACGCTTTGTAGCAGGAACGAGCACTGCAGGGCACCAGCTAGTCGCGCGGCAGACCAAGAAGAATTGTTCCAAGGACCGGTGGTACCTGCTGGCGATTATTAAATTCCCGTGATCGCCTGATCGTACCCCTGACCGACTTTGCGTTTGTGGCAGGGTGTTCCTGCCGATGGTTTCTCTGCCCCCAAGGCCCAGCGAGCACCATCGGTAAAGGCAGCCCCACGGATCCCTCGGGGCTGCCTTTTCTGGGGCTCGCCGATCCCTGTCAAATCCAAGGCGGGAGTGCGCGCGTTGACCCAAGCAGGCGCCAGATAGTCTCAAGAGTTTCGCGCATGCGCTGAGGTAGCCAGGCACGAGGGCGCCATTTGTCCCACCGAGGCACTCAATTATCTGTGGCTCCGGGTGGCGGACCACTGGGACAGGCTGGCCGAGCGGACTGAAAGGGCTTCCGTCGAAAAGAGTTCCGAAGCGGTTTGACGATTTTTTGCTGCCCGGGAGCCAAGCGCCGCCTACTGGCAGGGGCTAATCGGCCCCCGTCACTGTTGCACCGCCTTCTCATCGACCAGGAGGACGACGCTGAACAAGCTGCGGGATAACGTCGCAACCGCGGAAATGAGCATCCTACAAGCGAGAGGCCCCGGCAGCCTTGTCTCCAAAGAGCGATTTGAAAAGCGCCACTAAATCCGCGCGTTGTTGTTGGGCTTGGGCCAGCAGTGTTCTCCGCTGAGCAGCCATCGGGCAGAATGCCGGCGTTGGCTGTCCCAGGTCGGCTTTTGGAGGCCTTGCGGACCTTTTTTGCTCATGGTGAGAATTAAGGCTCTTGACTCCCAATCTTCTCGCCCAACACCCTTGCGTTGAGTATTCGCACCGAGGTTGGCTCATGTTGCGGAAGACTTCCATTGGTGACCAACGTCCTGGGTCACGTGAGGATCTTGCGACCTCAATCACGGCCATCCCCGCAGACGCCCGGCAGCGCAAACTTGCGTTCCGCGTCTTCATCCTTTTAGTCGTTATCGCGGTCGTAAACGCACCGTTTTCGCTCATACCCTTAGGCCCCGCTCATTCCTATATTCCAGTTATTCAAGCGGTCATGTGCACGGCCAACCTCCTTACGGCGGTTTTTCTCCTTGTCCAATACTCGCTCTATCCTCAGCATGCTCTGCTCGCTCTCGCGGCCGGCTTTATGTTCAGTGGATTGTTTGCGCTCCTGCACACGCTTGCGTTCCCATCAGCCCATGCCGGGGTCGTTCTGATCGGCGACAACCTCAGTAGCCCGACGTGGCTATTTGCCTTTTGGCAAACTTCGCTTCCGCTGGCCGTCATCATCTATGCGCTGTGGAAAAATGCGGGCAAACCCGTCAACCAGTCCCGTCGATCAACCAGGGTTGAGATGGGCGTCACTATCGCGTGCGTGCTCATCGTGACAGGCGCCCTGACATGGGTCGCGACCGCACCGGCTGGGTATCTGCCCCATCTCCATCTCGATCTGGTCCAGCGGACACCATTTGCATTGCATGTGAGCGCCTTTGTCCTGCTCCTAAACTCCATGGCTCTGGCGGTATTGTTTGTTCGCCGATATACGGTCCTTGATCAATGGCTGATGGTGACGCTGGTCGCGTGGTTGCCGCACCTTGTGATGGGGAGCCTTTTCTACAGCATAAGGTTTACCGAAGGCTGGTACCTAGGCCGGGCATATGCCCTGTTCGCCGGCTCTTCGTTATTGGTTGTCCTGCTGATGGAGACGCTGCTTCTCCACAGACGCTACGAGCAGCATCAGCAGCTGCTGATCGCGGAGCTTGACCACAGGGTAAAGAACATCCTGGCGCAGGTTGCCGGGGTCGCCACCTCTACGCGTGAAGGCAGCGGCTCACTGGACAGTTTCCTTCTATCGCTCGCTGGACGCATCGAGTCCATGGCGGCCGCGCATACTTTGCTGAGCAGAGGCAGTTGGCAGAGCGTCGGCCTGGATGCCCTCGTCCGTACCGAGCTTGCGCCCTACGCGACGGGTACGAACGTCAGGATCAGCGGGACCGATGTCATGCTCACCGCCGCCGAAACTCAGGCGCTGGCGAAGGTGCTGCATGAGCTGACGACGAACGCCGCGAAATATGGGGCGCTGTCGATCCCCGGCGGGCAGGTATCGGTCACCTGGGCCTTCAAGCCGAACGGACAGGCGGCAACCCTGATTCTGGAGTGGCGCGAGGCTGGCGGTCCCCCGGTGGCGTCCAAGGTCCAATCCAGCTACGGCATCGACCTCATCCGCGATCTCATTCCTCACGAACTCGGAGGGATGGTCGATCTCGTGTTCGCAACCGAGGGCGTGTCTTGCAGAATTGAGGTTCCTGTCAAGTCGTCATGAATTGTGCCGGCCAGCGCGAACTTCGCGGCTTGGAGTGACTGCGACGCCTGACCGCGACGGCCTGCAAGCGAGCTTTCTACAACCGAGAGGCCGCATGCGATTCCCGCTTCTGGGCCCCCTTTTTCACCTTGGGCAGCGCCAGCGTTCCATTTGTGTTGGCTGACCCTTTCCGCGGGCAGTGTTTCCGCCGCATCGCCCAGGGCGCCAGCCGAGCGCCATCATCACATGGGCGTTCTTTGACTTGGATCAAAACATGGCTGGTGGGAGAGAAGTTAGGAAGGGGCCTACCCAAAATCCTACGGGCGGAGGCGGCGTCAGGCTTGTTGCGCGTCGCATCTGTGGATTTCCCGAAGTGATGGGTGCGTGGGTTGACAAGACGCTGTAGCCGCAACTTGGCCCTAGCGGACGGCGGCGCAGCAAGACCCGGTGGTGTCGGCGGCATCACACAGGAAGGACATTCCAATGATGAACAAAACAAAGCTCGCTCTCGCGATGCTGCTCTTACTCCAAATCGCGCCTGCGGCCCAGGCAGCAGGCAGGCAACACTTCAAAAGCAGCGGCGCTCTCTCGGCCTATGGCCCGTTCGACCTCACGCCAGGCTCGCTCAGGAACGATCCGGCTTATGACTATGCCCGAGCGGCCTATGGCTGGATCTCAGGGCCCTATCCGTTCCACTACACGCCAGGCTCACCTCCACGTCCGCTCAGGAGCAACGGCAGGTGCTGGGTGAATACCGGCGGTGGCCAGTTGGGCTGGGGTCCCTGCTAGATCAGATGTTCGGGCTCGCAGCCCGCACCCCGGCCGCGCAAGCGTAAGAAAAGGAAGAGCCTCCTCCAAGCGAGAGGCCCGCGACGGCCTTGTCCCCAACAGCGATTTGAAAGTGCCGGTAAACCCGCGCGTTGTCGTTGGGCTTAGGCTAGCAGTGTTCCCGCTGAGCAGACCATCGGGCAGAATGTTGGCGCTGGCTGTCCCAGGTCGGCTCTTGGAGGCCTTCCGGACCCGCTTTGCTCATGGTGAGAAATTAAGGCTCTTGACTCGCAATCTTCTCGCCGAACACCCTGCGTTGAGTATTCGCACCGAGGTTGGCTCATGTTGCAGAAGACTCCCATTGGTGACCAACGTCCCGGATCACATGATGATCTTGCAACCTCAATCACGGCTATCCCCGCAAACGCCCGGCAGCGCAAACTTGCTCTCCGCGTCCTCATCTTTTTGGTCGTTATCGCGGTCGTAAACGCACCGTTTTCGTTCGTGCCCTTGGGCCGCACTCATTCCTATATTCCAGTTATTCAAGCGCTCATGTGCGCAGCCAACCTCCTTACGGCGGTTTTTTTGCTTGTCCAATACGCGCTCTATCCTCAGCATGCTCTGCTCGCTCTCGCGGGCGGCTTTATGTTCAGTGGACTGTTTGCGCTTATGCATACGTTTGCGTTCCCATCAGCCCATGCCGGAGACGTTCTGATCGGCGACAAGCTCAATAGTCCGTCGTGGTTATTTGCCTTTTGGCAAGCTTCGCTTCCGCTGGCCGTCATCATCTATGCGCTGGGGAAAGATGCGGGCAAACCCGCCAAGCAGTCCCGTCGATCAACCAGGGTTGAGATTGGCGTCACTATCGCGTGCGTGGTCATCGTGACAGGTGCCCTGACATGGATCGCGACCGCAGGGGTTGGGTATCTGCCGCCTCTCCATCACGAACCGATCCTGCGGACACCACTTGCATTGCAGGTGCGCGTCTTTGGCCTGCTCCTACACGCCATGGCGCTCGCGGTATTGTTTATTCGACGATATACGGTGCTTGATCAATGGCTGATGGTGACGCTGGTCGCGTGGTTGCCGCACCTTGTGATGGGGAGCTTTTCGGTCGACAGTATAAGGTTTTCCGAGGGCTTTTACCTAGGCCGGGCATATGCCCTGTTCGCCGGCTCTTCGTTATTGGTTGTCCTGCTGACGGAGACGCTGCTTCTCCACAAACGCTACGGGCAGCATCAGCAGCTGCTGATCGCGGAGCTTGACCACAGGGTAAAGAACATCCTGGCGCAGGTTGTCGGGGTCGCCACCTCTACGCGTGAAGGCAGCCGCTCACTCGACAGTTTCCTCCCATCGCTCGCTGGACGCATCGAGTCCATGGCAGCCGCGCATACCCTCCTGAGCAGAGCCAGTTGGCAGAACGTCGGCCTGGATGCCCTCGTCCGTACCGAGCTTGCGCCCTACACGACGGGCACGAACGTCCGGATCGGCGGGACGGACGTCATGCTCACCGCCGCCGAAACCCAGGCGCTGGCGAAGGTGCTGCACGAACTGACGACGAACGCCGCGAAATATGGGGCGCTGTCGATCTCCGGCGGGCAGGTATCGGTCACGTGGGACTTCAAGCCGAACGGACAGGCAGGAACCCTGATTCTGGAGTGGCGCGAGGCTGGCGGTCCCCCGGTGGCGTCCAAGGTCCAATCCAGCTACGGCACCGACCTTATCCGCGATCTCATTCCTCACGAACTCGGAGGGATGGTCGATCTCGTGTTCGCAGCCGAGGGCGTGTCTTGCAGAATTGAGGTTCCTGTCAAGTCGTCATGAATTGTGCCGGCCAGCGCGAACTTCGCGGAACTGCGACGCCTGACCGCAACGGCCTGCAAGTGAGCTTTCTACAACCGAGAGGCCGCATGCGATTCCCGCTTCTGGGGCCCCTTTTTCACCTTGGGCAGCGCCAGCATCCATTTGTGTTTCAATGTCCCTTGGTGCGGACGGTGGGACTTGAACCCACACGGGATTTCTCCCAAGGGATTTTAAGTCCCTTGCGTCTACCGTTTCGCCACGTCCGCGCGCGCCGCTTCTAGCACGGGCGGAGGCCGGAGGCAGGCCGCGAGGGTCGGCACAGCCGGCAACGCCCCCGCCAAAATTCACTCCTCGCCGTTCTCATCCTCTTCCTCGATCGCGGTGCGCATCTCCTTGGCCTTCCGGATGAATTCCTCGGCGCCGCGCTTGCAGTCGCGGACCAGCTTGTCGAGCTCGCGGGCGAGGCGGTCGAGGTCGAGCTTGAGGCCGGCGGCGGAGGGATTTTCGACCCCAATCCCGTAGGCGGTCATCCGCATGCTCAGCGCGGCGTCGAGCAAGAGGTGCGCCGCATAGGCCTCGTTGATCTCCTCTTCCTCCATGTAGTCGCAGATGCGCTCATAGAGCTCGGAACGGTGACGCTCGAACTCTTCCGCCTCACCTTCAGGCAAGGCCCCATCGTCCGGCGACTCATCTGGATCTGTCATGGCCTTCTCTTCTCCATCGGCCGCGCCACACTGAACGGCTTTCTTCGCCGTGTCGCGCGAGGCTATGCGGCTCCTTCACGGATCGGCGGCTGGAACGCGAGCCCGGTGTCCCAGGGAAAGAAAATCCAGGTGTCCTGGGACACCTCGGTGATGAACGTGTCGACCAGCGGCCGCCCCATGGGCTTGGCATAGACGGCGGCGAAATGCGCCTGCGGCAGGAGTGCGCGCACGATGCGCGCGGTCTGCCCGGTGTCGACCAAGTCGTCGACGATGAGCACGCCCCTGCCCTGCCCGTCGCCCAGCGCCGCGACCTCCTCCGCGACGGTCTTGATCACTTTGAGCTCGCCCTGCTGCACGTGATCGTAGCTCGCCACGCACACCGTATCGATCAGGCGGATGCCGAGCTCGCGCGCCACGATCGCGGCCGGCACCAGGCCGCCGCGGGTGACGCAGACAATCGCCGCGAACGGCCCCGCGTCGCTGAGGCGCCAAGCAAGCGCCCGCGCGTCGCGATGGAACTCATCCCACGAAACCGGAAACGGCTTCTGCGGAGGCTTCTGCGCGGGCTCTTGAGTCATGAATTGGTACGTCCGCGCCGCTCAGCGAATGTCGAGGACAAAATCGAAGCGGGCCGCAAGCGCCTCCCCGGCATCCGCGACTTTCATCAGCAGGCTCTGGTGGAAGTAATCGTCGCGCAGGTTGAGCGGCTCATTCGGGAAATAGAGCTGGGTGGTGAGGAGCTGCCGGCCGACCGAGATCACCTTGAAATGATAATGGCGGGTGCGGCCCGGATAGGGCGCCGGCATGATGGTGCGGAAGCGGTATTGGCCGGTCGCATCGGTCACGATGTGGCCGCGCCAGCGGAAGCCCCGGTTGTCGTAATCGCCGTTCTCGTCGGCGTGCCAGAGATCGATCAGCACACGCGGGACAGGCCGGCAGCGGCGGGTCAGGATATAGCCTTGCAGATCGACCAGCCGCGCCTTGGCGGCGCCCTCAATCAGATCGGCGCGCTCGGGCGAGCGCGGCTTGTAGAACGGCCCCTCGATCTCGGGCTGCGTCGGCGCGTCGCCATCGTGGCAGGCCGGCGTCGGCGCAAGCTCACCCTGAGCGAGTGCGCCTGCGACCGGCGGCGCAAGCCCGACCGCGGCGATCGCCGCCATCTGCAGAAATCCCCGCCGGCTTTCTCGATCGTGCATGGGTGCCTCCTTATCGGCCTTAGCGCCCCTCTCGCCCCTCACGGCGAAACTTCACTCGCGCCAGCATGTCCTCGACCGCGGCCTTCGCGGCCATGAGTTTTTGCGCATCGCGGGCGCGCAGCACCACATGGGTGTTGGGGCCGCGAGCCTCGTCGAAGAACGGATAGCTGCCGATCGCGACCTCGGGATGGGCCTTGGCGATCTCGCCGAGCGGGGTGCCGATATCGCCCTCGCGCGCGTCGGCGCGCACCGTCTCGGACAGGATGCGCACGCCGGTCTTGAGCTTGGGCGCGACGCCATCGAGCATCGCCTGCATGATGCTGGGCACGCCCGCGAGCACGATCACGTTGCCGAGCCAGAAGCCGGGCGCGGCGGAAACCTTGTTGAGCACGAGCTCGGCGCCCTGTGGAATCCGGGTCATCCGCATGCGCGCCTCGTTGAGCTCGGCCCGGGTCTGGGCCAGACGCTCTTTCAGGATCGCTACCGCGCGGGGGTCGTAGTCGATCGGCACGCCGAACGCCTTGGCGACGGATTCGGCGGTGATATCGTCGTGGGTCGGCCCGATGCCGCCGGTGGTGAACAGGTAATCGTAGCGCGAGCGCAGCGTATTGACGGCGGCCACGATCTCGGCCTCCTCGTCGCCCACCACCCGCACCTCCTTGAGGTCGATGCCAAGCGCGGTCAGGTACTCGGCGGTGTAGCCGATGTTCTTGTCCTTGGTACGGCCGGACAGGATCTCATCGCCGATCACCAGGAGGGCGGCCGTCACGGCGGCCTGGGACTTTGTTTCCGTCATGGGTGCTGCGCGCTCTCGCCAGTCGGTCGGGCCTCGACCCGAGCGACATTATCATGCTTCATGGCGCTCCCGCAGCATCACCGTCCACCCCAGATCCGCCCACAGGGAACATCACGTGATCGACCTTTATACCTGGACCACGCCCAACGGCCGCAAAATCTCCATCGCGCTCGAGGAGCTTGGCCTGCCCTATACGGTCCACCCGATCGACATCAACAAGGGCGAGCAGTACCAGCCCGATTTTCTCAAGATCAGCCCGAACAACCGGATCCCGGCGATCGTCGATCGCGATACCGGCTTTTCCCTGATGGAGTCGGGGGCGATCCTGCTCTATCTCGGCGAGAAGACCGGCAAGCTTCTGCCGCGGGCGGTCGAGCAGCGCTATCGGGTCACCGAATGGCTGATGTGGCAGATGGGCGGGCCCGGCCCGATCTTCGGCCAGGTCCATCATTTCGTGAAATACAACAAGGGCAAGGCGCCCTATGCGGAGGAGCGCTTTCTGAAGGAGGCGCACCGCCTCTATGGCGTGCTCGACCGCCGTCTGGCGGACCACGAGTTCGTGGCGGATGACTACTCGGTCGCCGACATCGCGATCTGGCCCTGGGTGTCGCGCTTCGAGTGGCAGACCGTCGATCTCAACCAATACCCCAACGTGGCCCGCTGGTACCGCGCGATTGCCGGCCGGGAGGCGGTCCAGAAGGGCTACCACGTGCCCAAGAAGGTCCAGGAAATCCCGATGCCATGATTTCGAACCGGTTTGCCTAAATCCTGGGCAACCGTCAGGCTGGAAAAAAGGGGGGCGGTACAGCCTAGCCTGCCCGGCGTCCCCCACGGGCAGCCTTAAGTGCTTGGCGCGGAGTTTGCAGCTAAGGTTCTGAATGCGCGCGGTCTTTGCGCTCTGGAGCATGATGGTCACCGGTTTCCCGCCTGCGCGAAGCCTTGGCAGGGCTAATCACTTGGCCTGATGCTTCGTTAGGCGAAGGCAGGTCGGAAAAAGGCCTGCCCCCGCGAAAGCGGGGGTCATGCTCCCGCTCAAGGCCCGCGCCGGGGGAACCCATGGCGGTCGCCTTTGACGAGATGGGAGCGGCGGAGGGCGCGGCGCGGGCGCCGTATGCGGAGCTTGCGCGCTGGCTCGACGAGGTGCCTCCCGACGTTCTCGACTACCGGCGGCGCGAGGCGGAGCTCTTGTTCCGCCGCATCGGCATCACCTTCGCGGTCTATGGGGAGGCCGATGCACAGGAACGGCTGATCCCGTTCGACGTGCTGCCGCGCATCCTGTCGGCCGCCGAATGGAATCTCCTGCGCGAGGGCCTCGAGCAGCGCGTCAAGGCCATCAATCTCTACATCAAGGACGTCTACGGGGGGCGCGAGATCCTCAAGGCGGGGGTCGTTCCGGAAGACCTGGTGTTTCAAAATCCGGTCTTCCGCCCCGAGATGAACGGCCAGAAGGTGCCGCACGACATCTATGTGCATATCGGCGGCATCGATATCGTGCGCACCGGTGCCGACACGTTCTACGTGCTGGAGGACAATACCCGCACGCCCTCGGGCGTCTCCTACATGCTGGAGAACCGGGAGATCATGCTGCGGCTCTTTCCGGAGCTCTTCTCGCGGCATCGGGTCGCGCCGGTCGAGAACTATCCGGACGAGCTCCTGGCGACCCTGAAGTCGGTTGCGCCCGCAAGCGCCAATTCCGATCCGACCGTCGTGCTGCTGACCCCCGGCATCTACAACTCGGCCTATTACGAGCACTCGTTCCTGGCCGACAAGCTCGGCATCGAGCTCGTCGAGGGGCGCGACCTCTTCGTCATGGACGAGCTCGTGCATATGCGCACCACGCAGGGGCCCAAGCGCGTCGACGTGATCTATCGCCGCATCGACGACGACTTCCTCGATCCGCTCGCCTTCCGTCCCGATTCCATGCTGGGCGTGGCGGGCCTGATGTCCGCCTACCACGCCGGCAATGTCACGCTGGCCAACGCGGTCGGCACCGGCATCGCCGACGACAAGGCGGTCTACAGCTACATGCCGGAGATCGTGAAGTTCTATCTCGGCGCCGAGCCGATCCTGAAGAACGTGCCGACCTGGCGCTGCCGCGAGGCGGATCATCTGAGGCATGTCCTCGACCATCTTGAGGAGCTGGTGGTCAAGGAAGTGCACGGCTCCGGCGGCTACGGCATGATGATCGGGCCGACCTCCGACAAGGCGACGCTTGCGGCATTTCGCGCCAAGCTCAAGGCGCATCCGCGCAATTTCATCGCCCAGCCGACGCTGGCGCTCTCGACCTGCCCGACCTGCGTGGAGGAAGGGGTGGCGCCGCGCCATGTGGACCTGCGCCCCTTCGTGCTCACCGGGCGCGACCGCGTCCGCATCGTGCCGGGTGGGCTGACCCGCGTGGCTTTGAAGAAGGGCTCGCTGGTGGTCAATTCGAGCCAGGGCGGCGGCACCAAAGACACCTGGGTGCTGGATCAATAGGCGAGCCATGCTCTCCCGCACCGCCGATAACCTGTTCTGGCTCGCCCGCTACGTCGAGCGCGCGGAATGCCTTGCCCGCATCCTCGAAGTGACGCAGCGTCTCACCGCGCTCCCCCTCGCCTATGTGGGCACCACCAATGAGTGGGAATCGGCGGTGGCGACGGCGGGCTGCGCGGCGGCCTTTGCCAACAGCTATCCGGAGGCGAACGAGGAGACGGTCATCGATTTTCTCTGCTTCTCGCAGGCCAATCCCTCGTCGATCCGCAGCTGCTTCGAGACCGCGCGCACCAATGCGCGGGCGGTGCGCACCGCGCTCACGGTCGAGATGTGGGACGCGATCAACGGCACCTGGCTCGAGCTCAAGCGATTCGGCAACGGGCCGAGCTCGCGCGAGGAGTTCATGCGCTTCCTGCGTTGGGTGCAGGAGAACTCGCTGCGCTTCGACGGCTCGGCGTATCGCACCATGCTGCGCAACGATGCGTACTGGTTCTCGCGGCTCGGCGTCTATCTGGAGCGCGCCGACAACACCGCCCGCATCCTCGACGTCAAGTATCACCTCCTGCTGCCGGCCAACGAGCGGGTCGGCGGGCCGCTCGACTATTTCCAATGGGCGGCGATCCTGCGCTCCGTCTCGGCGCTCACCGCCTATCACTGGGTCTACCGCGAAAGCGTGAAGCCGTGGCTGATCGCCGATCTCCTGATCCTGCGGGACGAGATGCCGCGCTCGCTCGCGAGCTGCTACAGCGCGCTCGTGCAGAACCTCGACCTGATCGCGCGCGCCTACGGCCGCCAGGGAACAGCCCAGCGCAAGGCGCGGGCGATCCGCGCCCGCATCGAAAACACCCGCATGGACGAGATTTTCAAGGAAGGCCTGCACGAGTTCATCGACGAGTTCGTCGACAACAACAACGAGCTGGGTACGGCAATCACCGAGCAGTATTTGATGTAGTGCTCGTGCCTCTCCTCCCGTCGTCCCTGCGAACGCAGGGACCCACACCCCGTGTCCTCTCGATAGGACGTCCGAGCTTGTTGCTACGCGCCGACCAAAATATCGATCGCGGTGCTCAGGAACGTCTCGATCTCGCCCTGCTGATCACCCACCGCAATCACGTTGCGGGCGAGCGCGATTGCGCCGACGAAGTCGTGCGTGTGCCAATGACCGCGAAGCGGCAGGGACGGCAGGCGCGACACATCCGGCGCCGGATAGCGGCTCACGTAGAAATACGGCTCGTCGTAGTAGTCGTCGCCCGGGCTGAAGCCCGCCCCGACCGTGCGCTCCTGGTCGAGCTTGATCAGGCTGTCGAGATCGAAATGATGCGGCCAGAAGCACGCTGGCGGCGCATCGAGGCCGCGCGCGAGCACGCGCTGCCTCGCCTCCCCCAGCGCGAGATCCGCATTGCCGAACCAGGCTGCAAGCTCGGCCAGCGGCGCGGCCAGCGCCCGCGCCGCGTAAGGCGCGCCGCTCCCGATCGCGTGCGCGGGCATCGGATAAGGCAAAGGCGCGTCCAGGGCCGCGGGATCCAGGCCCATCTCGCGCAGGCGATCACCCAGCCATGTGCGGACATCCTCATCCCGGCGGCTATCGAGAGGAAAGGCCTGCGCGCCGCCGCTCCCCTCTTCCCACAAGACCAGCGTCAGTTCGGATATCCTGAGCCCGGCGCTACCGCCGGCGGCCAATTCGTGCGTTGTCAGCGCACCCTGCGAGTCGCTCCAGCCGAGATTGGTATGGACGTCATCTGCGCGGGGCAGGACATAGGCGCGGGCGATCCGCGCGAGCCACTGCGCGGCGTAATGGGCCGCAAGCCTGGCCTCGCTCAGGCGGGCGCGATCAAGGCCGGTGATGTTGCGCCAGCGCGATCGGTCCATCAACCAGCCTTCTCTTTCTGCTGTCGCTTCCGGCGCGGATCGGCGATGATGCGGAAGGTCGTCCAGATCATAGCGGCGGCCAACACCTCGAGGAAGGTACGCGCAAGCTTCGACCCCCATGCGTCTGAGCGTCTCCCATCGGACCACCTATCACTATCACGCGCCCGCCACCCGCGTGATCCAGGTGCTTCGGCTCACCCCGCGCAACCATGATGGGCAATACGTCGCGGCTTGGCGCATCGACGTCTCGGCCGATTGCCGACTCGACCAGCACGAGGACGCCTTCGGCAACATCACCCACGCATTTGCGGCCGAAGGCCCTCTCACCGAGTTGACTGTGCTGGTCGAAGGCGAGGTAGAGACGCGCGACGCGCAGGGGGTGGTACACGCCGCGGTCGAGCGGTTTCCTCCGAGCCTGTTCCTGCGCGAGACGCAGCTTACCGCCTGCGACGGCGGCATTGCCGCCTTTGCGGCCGCCGCCAAGGAGCAGGCGGGAGGCGACGCGCTCGACGTGCTGCATGGGCTGCTTGGGCGGCTCAACGGCGAGATGGACTACGATGCCGATCCGACCCACGCCGCCACCACCGCGGCGGAGGCCTTCGCGGCACGGCGCGGCATCTGCCAGGACCTGACCCATGTCTTCATCGCGGCGGCGCGCAGCCTCGGCATCCCGGCGCGCTACGTGCGCGGCTATTTCTTCCGCGAGAGCGCAGCTCCCGCGCCCGACGCCGGCCATGCCTGGGCGGAGGCCTTCGTTCCTGGTCTCGGCTGGGTCGCCTTCGACGTCGTCAACCGCATCTGTGGAACCGATGCGCATGCGCGCGTTGCGGTGGGCCTCGATTATCTCGGCGCCGCGCCGGTTCGCGGCATGCGCTTTGGCGGCGGCGCCGAGACACTTGCGGTCGATATCCACATCGACCAGGCCTCGCGGCAGACGCAAAGCTGAACCGCATTGCTCATGGCGGGCCGGGATCGCTATAACGGCGCCGACAGAACCGGGGCTTTTGTATTGCGATGACATATTGCTGCGGCATCCTCGTGCGCGAAGGTTTGGTCATGTTCGCGGACACCCGCACCAATGCCGGCGTCGACAACATCTCGACCTTTCGCAAGCTGCACGTCTTCACCCAGCCGGGCGAGCGCATCATGGCCATCGCATCGTCCGGCAATCTGTCGATCAGCCAGTCGGTCATCAGCATGTTGCGGGAGGGGTTCGAAAATCCCCAAACCGGCGAGGTCGAGACGCTGATGAACGCCCCTACTATGTTCCAGGCGGCGAAGCGGACCGGCCGCACCATCCGCGAGATCTTCAAGGAGGAAGGCTCCGCGCTCGAAGCCTCCGACGTGAGGTTCGAAGTCTCGTTCCTGCTCGGCGGGCAGATCAAGGGCGAGCGGCCGCGGCTGTTCATGCTTTACTCCGCCGGCAATTTCATCGAGTGCACCCAGGACACCCCCTATCTGCAGATCGGAGAGCACAAGTACGGCAAGCCGGTGCTCGACCGCGCCATCACCTACGATTCCGATCTCTATGACGCGCTCAAGATCGGGCTGGTCTCGGTCGATTCGACCATGCGCTCGAACCTCAGCGTCGGCCTGCCGCTCGACATTCTGGTGGCGCGGCGTGACGCCTACGACGCCGAGCTCAATTACCGGATCGAGCCGGGCGAGCCCTATTTCCATGACCTGCGGGAGCGCTGGTCGGCCGCCTTGCGGGCCGCGCATGCGGCGATCCCGCGGCCGCCCTATAAGAACATCCACTGACGCCCCTCGGCTCGCAGGGCCCTATTTCAGCGAGCGCCTTTACCGGCTATTAACGCCAGCGAAATGAAAGGCCGCGCGCCCGCTCCTGCAAACGGCGCCTCGACGATCTCTGCAAGTGAAATGAAACGTTCCCGGGATACCTCACGGGCACCAAAAAGCCGCGAGGACTTGGACACTTGGCACGAGAGCGGTCGAACAGCGGCAGCCGCCGATTGGGCTGGACCCAGCTGCGCCCGAGCGTCGTGGTGCCGATCGGAGTGATCGTTGCGGTTGCCATCGTGTGCGTGGTGGTCGCGGCGCTCGGCTCCGCCCAGCGCGCCGACGACGTCGCGCTCAATAATGAGCGGCAGCTGTTCGCGCGCGCATTGACGAACCAGGGCGAGCGCGTGCTGCGCGACATCTCGTCGGTGGCGGCGTCGGAAGCGGCCTATCGCAGAATTCGCCTCGCCTTCGACCCCGATTGGGTCCAGCTGTCGGTGGGCTTGCGGCTGCAATCGTTCTTCGAGCACGACTTCGTCTTCGTCGTCGATCCGTCGAACCACTTCCTGTTCGCCTCGCTCGGCCGCCGCAGCGTCGATCCGAACTGGTTCAACTCCGTCCAGAGCGAGCTTCAACCGGTGCTGGACGTGATGCGCGGGGCCGACTCGCGCGGCGCCATCGTCATAGCCGAAAGAGGCGCGACGGAGCATCGCGCGGCCCTCCTGCAGCCGTTTCTCGGTCGACCCGCCATCGTCGGCGCGGTCGCGGTCACATCGGACGACGAGACGGCGGCCGAGGTGGAGGCCAAGGCGCCCGTCATCCTGAGCGTCAAATTCATCGACCAGGACGTGCTGAAGGACATCGCGTCCCGGCTGGGCCTCAATAATCTGCACGATGTCGCCGACCGCCCCGCCGACAGAGGAGACTACGTCTTCGACCTGACGGATCCGCAGGGGCAGACGATCGCGGGCTTCGCCTGGACGCCCCGGCGGCCGGGGGCCGAGATTCTCCACAGCATCGTTCCCTTCATCGCCGTCGCCATGGCGGGTTTCATCCTGCTGGCGGCGCTGGTGCTGCGGTACATGCGCAAGACCCAGGAAACGATCGAGGTGGGCGAGACCAGACTGCGCCACCTTGCTCTGCACGATCCGTTGTGCGGCCTGCCCAACCGCATCTTCTTCAGCGATCGGCTGGAGGCGATCATCGAGTGCGTGAAGGGGGGCGCCTCGCCGGCAGCGGTCTTCTACATCGATCTCGATCACTTCAAGGACGTGAACGACACACTCGGGCACCCGATCGGGGACGAGCTCATCCGCAACGTGACCGCGCGCCTCACCCAGACGCTGCGCGGCGACGACCTGGTGGCGCGGCTGGGGGGCGACGAGTTCGCCGTCATCAGCTCGGCCGGCGCCGACCAGGCGGCGCTGGAAGCGATCGGCGCGCGGATCATCGCGGCACTCTGCGCACCCTATTGCATCAACAACCAGACGATCGTTATCGGCGCCAGCATCGGCATTGCCGCCATCGAGCGGAACATCGCAGGCGCCTCGGATGTCATGCGCCACGCCGACATGGCGCTCTATCGCGCCAAAAACGAGGCCGCAACCGCGCCTGCGTCTACGACACCGCGATGGACGACAATGTGCTCAAGCGCAAGCTGATGGAAAACGAGCTGCGCTCGGCGATCGAGAAAGGCGAGCTCAGGGTCGCCTACCAGCCGATCGTCAACAGCAGCGGGGAAACCGTGGTCGGGGTCGAGGCGCTGTGCCGCTGGAACCATCCGGAGCGCGGCGAGATCCCGCCCTCCGAGTTCGTTCCGATCGCCGAGCACAGCGGGCTCATCATCGCGCTCGGCGAGTGGGTGCTGCGGCAGGCCTGCCTCGACGGCAACGCCTGGCCCGACATCGTAATCTCCGTCAACGTGTCGCCGCTCCAGTTCCGGCGCGCCGACTTTGTCGACGTGGTCGAACGCATTCTGGCCGAGACCGGGTTCGACGCAACGCGCCTCGAGCTCGAGGTCACCGAGAGCACGCTCCTAGGCAATGTCGAGACCGCGGAGCTTGCGATGTTCCGCCTCAAGGCGCTCGGCGTGCGGCTCGCGCTCGACGATTTCGGCACCGGTTATTCGAGCCTGCTCTATCTGCGCCGCTTTCCCTTCGACAAGCTCAAGATCGACCGCAGCTTCGTGCACAGCATCGAGAAGGCCGCGGACGCCGCCGCCATCGTCCACGCCGTGGTCAGCCTCGGCCGCGGGCTTGGCATGAAGGTGACGGCCGAGGGGGTCGAGACCGCCGAGCAGCATCTCTTCCTGCGCGCCGCCGGGGTTCACATGATGCAAGGCTACAGGTTCGGCCGGCCCTGCACCGCCGCCGAGGTCGACGCCCGGCTGGCGATGCCGGGCGCGTTCAAGATCGGCGAGGATCGCGGCAGTTTCGCGCTGGCGGGCTGATTTTTCCAACCTATCCGCAGTCGCCCCTGGGAACACAGGGGCCCATACTCCGTGTTCTATCGGTAGGGCACGGCGTATGGGTCCCTGCTGGAGTTTAACCCCCGCGAAAGCGGGGGCAGGGACGACAACCGGAGAGGCCCAGATTACACTTGCCGGATCAGACCTTGTTGAGGGTTCAGTCAATGCCAGCTTCCATCAAAGTCGCGCTCGTCACCGGGGCCGGGACCGGGATCGGGAAGGCAGTCGCGCTGGCGTTGATGCGGGAGGGCTATGCGGTGGTGCTGGCCGGGCGGCGGGAGGACAAGCTCGCGGAGACCGCCGGCGAGGGAAACGCCATCGGCGGCAAGAGCCTGGCGGTGCCGACCGACGTGAGCGATCCGAGTTCCGTCAAGGCGCTGTTCGCCAAGACCAAGGAGACCTTCGGCCGTCTCGACGTGCTGTTCAACAATGCGGGGATCGGTGCGCCCGCCATGCCGCTCGAGGATCTGCCCTACGAGACCTGGAAGAAGGTCGTCGACACCAATCTCACCGGCCTGTTCCTGTGCACCCAGGAGGCGATCCGGATCATGAAAGCGCAGACGCCACGGGGCGGGCGGATCATCAACAACGGGTCGATCTCCGCCCATACGCCGCGCCCGCAGGCGGTCGCCTATACGACCACCAAGCACGCGGTGACCGGCCTGACCAAGCAGACCGCACTCGACTGCCGCGGCCACGACATCGCCTGCGGCCAGATCGACATTGGCAATGCCGCGACCCCGCTGACCGAGCGCATGGTGGCGGGCGTCCTGCAGCCCGACGGCAGCCGGCGCGCAGAGCCGCGCATGAACGCCGATGACGTCGGGCGGGCCGTCGTCTACATGGCGGGCCTGCCGCTCGACACCAACGTGCTGTTCATGACCGTGATGGCCAACCTGATGCCATTCGTTGGGCGTGGATAAGCCTATCCGGCAGCCACAACGGAGACCTTCGCGCCGGCCTTCACGGCGGCAAGCGCCTTCACGTCCGACAGCGCCTTGGCAAAGACGTTGCACGGGCTCGCAAGCCGGATCTCGTCGCCACGGCTGATCGGCGTGCGGCCAAAGCCGATCGCGATGCAATGGCCTTGCGGCCAATAGGCGATCTCGCCAGGCACGACCACGGCGCGAGCGTTGGCCTCGCGGGGGGCCTTGACCGGCACCTCGAAATAGACCTCCTCGCCCCAGGTCAGCGCCGAGGCCCCCGTGATCGGCAGCGCCGCCGCGATCAGGCGGGCAGTCGGTGTGTCGAGGAGCTCGGCATCGAGCGTGAGCTTGCCGAAGTCGAAGCGAATGCGCGGCATGGCGGCGGGCCTCCGTTCCGCATTAGAGTATGCGCGATGACGTCGGATGGGGAAATCGGGCATGCTGCAGCTGCAGTCGGCATTCGGCATCCTGGCCTTGCTGGCGATCGCCTGGGCAATCAGCGAGCACCGGCGCGCGGTGTCGCCGCGCCAGGCCGCAATCGGGCTTGCGGTGACCTTTTCGGGGGCGCTGCTGATGCTCAAGGTGCCGGGCGCGAGCAAGGCCTTTGGCTTCGTCAATGACGGAGTCAACGCCATCGCCGAGGCCAGCAGGGCCGGCACCTCCTTCGTGTTCGGCTACATCGGCGGGGGAACCCTGCCGTTCGAGCTGAAGGTTCCGGGCGCCGAGTTCAGCCTCGCGTTCCAGGCGCTGCCGGTGGTGCTCCTCATCAGCGTGCTGACCTCGCTGCTCTTTCATTGGCGCATCCTGCCGCCGGTGGTGCGCGCGTTCTCGTTTCTGTTCGAGCGCACGCTTGGGGTCGGCGGCGCGGTCGGGCTCACGGCGGCCGCCAATATCTTCCTCGGCATGGTCGAGGCGCCGCTCTTCATCCGCCCGTATCTGGTCAACCTCACCCGATCCGAGCTTTTCACCGTGATGACCGCCGGCATGGCCTGCATCGCCGGCACGGTGCTCGTGGTCTATGCCACCATGCTGGGCCCGCTCATTCCCGACGCTGCGGGCCATCTGGTGGTCGCCTCGGTGCTCGATGCGCCGGCCGCGATCCTGATCAGCATGATCATGGTCCCGGATCCGAACGGGGTCCGCACCGGCGCGGTCCTGCTCGATCCCGGACGGGTTGCGTCGAGCAGCATGGACGCGATCGTGCAGGGCGCGGCGACCGGGCTCGAGCTTCTGCTCAACATCTGCGTGATGCTGATCGTGCTGGTGGCGCTCGTGCATCTCGCCAACGCGATCCTCGGCCTCCTGCCGGCGATCGGCGGTGAGCCGATCTCGCTCCAACGGGGGCTCGGCTATGCCATGGCGCCGATCTGCTGGCTGATGGGGATTCCGTGGGAACAGGCGTCCACCGCCGGCAGCCTCATGGGGATCAAGACCATCCTCAACGAGTTCATCGCCTATGTGGAGCTCACCAAGCTTCCCGCCGAGGCGCTCGATTCCCGCACGCGCCTGATCATGCTCTATGCGATGTGCGGCTTTGCCAATTTCGGCAGCCTCGGCATCATGATCAGTGGCCTCTCCACCCTCGCGCCGGAACGCCGCAAGGACGTGATCTCTCTCGGCCTCAAGTCGATCGTATCGGGCACACTGTCGACCTGCCTGATCGGCGCAATCGTGGGGGTGCTGAACTAAGTCTGCGCTGCCGGTCAGCGGAACGCATCGCAATCGACGATGCTCGCCTTGAGCGTCGCGTTCGCTGCGTTCAAGTCGTCGGAGGCTCAAAAATTCCCAAAACGAGGACGTGGATTGCGCGCGAGGCAATATGGACCCAGTGACGGCGCGATCCATTGCGCCCCGCCGCCGTTCGTCCCGCGCCCTCCGCTCAGTGCAGCCGGAACTCGCCGTTCACGGCGCGAATCTCGGCCGGCTTGATCAGCCGGGCATGCGCCACGGTGACGGAGTGCAAGGGCCCTTCCAGCGTTTCCAGCCAGAAATTGAGGAATTTGTTGAGCACCGGGAAACGGGGGCACAGGTCATAGTCCTGCCAGACATAGGTCTGCAGAACGGAGGGATGGTCGGGCATCCGGTAGAGGATGTGGGCGGTGGTCAGTCCATAGCCTTCCAGTTGCCGCTTGAAGGTTTCCGAGGTCATTTGCGTCCTCCATCCGGTAACAACGAATGTCCAGGATTCTGGCTCCCAATTGCAAGCGAAAAAGATGATTTATCTGTTTATTATCAATGTGTTAGCAGCATTAGGGAAGGACTGCTGACAGGATCAGGAGCGAGGCTCGCCGGCTTGCTGACGGGACCGCGACCGGCCCGTCAAGCGGCGGGAATTAACCATACGGATCAACACGATAAAGCCTTGCTAGCACTCCGCAAAACTGAGTGCTAAAAATTTTGCCCAAGCCTCTTGCGGGCCAAATCCACCGGCCCTATGTGGCGGCCAAGCGGTTGCGGCGGCGGGAAACTTTCGCGGACCGTGTCAATCCATCACGTCGTTCAATCCAAATTTCGAGGAGGGAGACCATGAAATTTCGCCCGCTTCACGACCGAGTCGTGGTCGAGCGCATCGACGCCGAGGAGCGTTCCGCCGGCGGCATCATCATTCCGGATACCGCCAAGGAAAAGCCCTCGCAGGGCGAGGTCATCGCCGTGGGCCCGGGCGGACGCGACGAGAA
>Ga0126381_100002243_pt1 | contig 20879 bp, 17 predicted proteins | sample PanSoiMetPlot_28_FD_96465 | JGI IMG/M metagenome (GOLD analysis project Ga0126381, IMG submission 96465) | Tropical forest soil microbial communities from Panama - MetaG Plot_28 | ecosystem: Environmental > Terrestrial > Soil > Tropical forest > Bulk soil | place: Panama | collected 2016-02-17
CCCAGGTAGAAGCCTTCTTCAGGGCACAGATCGAAGCCAACAAGCTTGTTCAATATTCTCTGCTGGCCGATTGGCAGCGCCAGGGCAAATCCCCGGCGCATGCTCCAGTGGATTTAGTGAAGGAGGTTCGCCCACGGCTGGACGAAATCGAGAAGCGACTGATTGCTGAACTGTCAGGCACGGTTGCGGCGCGCTCCGCCAAAACTTGCCGTCTCGATGTCGCCAGGGCTGTCGGCGAATACCTTAATGCTCACAACCTGAAGGCGGCCTCACTTGACGCCGTGGCCCTGGACCGTTCTATGGCGGCAACTTGCATGAGATGAGAGCCTCGCCTGCTCAATTTCACAGGCAAGGCGCCGTTTACCCCAAGGAGAATTTGTCATGCGTGCCATCGTTCTCGAGAAATTTGGTGGACTCGACAGTCTGATTTGCAAGGATATCCCGGAACCCGAGCCCGAGGCGATCAGGTGGTTATCCAGATCAAGGCGTTCGGCGTTAACCACGCGGAGATGCATATGCGCCGTGGCATCTGCCAGCTCAGCTAAAGATTGCATCGCTTTACCGCTCTGGCACTGGCCGAATGTGTTTCCTCCTGGGCCGATTCTCATTGAAGCTACTCGTCAAAATCGCATCCCATTTATAGGAAAAGCGATGACGGGAAGGCCCGCACGTATCCTTTGCCTGGACGACCAGGCGATGGGTCTCGAGGTTCGAAAGGCCCGGCTCGAATAATTCGGTTGCGAGGTAGTAACGGTTCCTGACGCACAAAGTTGTCTGATCGCCGCTGCCGAGTCTGACTTCGATGTTGCGCTGATCGACTATCAGCTTGGCACTACGGCAACCGGCGAAGATGTTGCGCGAGACCTGCGTATATGTGCACCCGGAATTGCCTTGCCATGCTGACCGGTGATCCGAAGATTCCTGACAGCGCAAGGGAGTCTGTGGATGTGGTGATCACGAAAGGCTCCAGCGGTCCGGAAGATTTGTTCTTTACCATCGAGGAGTTGGCGCCAGACTGTACGCTGAAGCCGCGCCGTCCGCCAGTGATCCCCTTCCTGCTTTCCGAAGAAGATCGCACTGGATAGGCCGGGCCGCGTTCGCGATTACGAACTCAGGTCTCTTCAAATGGAAAATCGTTCCTCCTCTCCCGCATTTACACGGAGAAGAAATTCGCGCAGGACCCTGGCATTTGTGCTGGTATTCTCTGCCCGCTCCTCGAATTTCTGCGCGGTCCGATCATGAAAAGCATTCATGGAGCGTTCTGCCATGCGCCGATACAGCGATGCGCTTTCTTCGAGCGCGCGAAGCGCCGACCAGAGGGCAGTCTCTACGGCGTGGCGTTGTTCCGCGCCAAGGTGACGCGCAGTGAACGCATGGCCTACGCGGCAGCGAAATCTTAAGAAGCCGTTATCCTCAATTTCCCAGAGAACGCCCCCGCAATCGGGGCATGCGAATGCGGAAGGATGGCCAGGCCGGTCCTCATTCTCAATTTCCGACATATCGAGCTCCGCAATTTTGGTTTCCTTTATTGGCTTCGTGTCTCGCGGCCTATCCGATACGGTCTCGTCGGGGATCTCTTCGCGAGTGAGGCGCACCACCATTTCTGGAATCTTCTGAAGGGGCAGAACGAGCGCATCCGGCACTTGCTCCAGGGCGCTTTGAGGCATAGAGGAAAATAAGGCGTCTTTTGGATCCTGGACAATGGCCGCTCCGCCGCGCGCACGCACCAGCATCAGGCCGGCAGTTCCATCGTCGAGAGAACCGGTAAGAATGATGCCGATGACCCTGCGCCCGTGGCAGGAGGCTGCTGAACGGAACAACGGATCGATCGCCGGGCGATGGAGATTCTCCCGCGGACCCTGAATAACCCTCAGAAATTCTCCCTCGACAATCATGTGGCAGTCGGGAGGGGCGACATAAATGGTCCCTTTCTCGATCTGCGTCCAATCCTTGGGATGGATCGCGGGCAATTTACTTGCCCGCTGCATGATCTGTGGCAGAAGGCTACCGGCATGATTTGAGGTATGCAACACAATCAGAATGGCTGCATCTAACTCCTCGCGGAGTGCCCCGAGAACTTGTTGCAAAGCCTCAATACCGCCTGCGGATCCGCCGATCACAACCAAATCCCGGTTGGCCATCTCTCTTTGCCCACTGAATCAGATGTAGAGTCGAGTGATGGCGACTACTTAAAGAATCATGAAAAGCGTCTACTAGCAGGTGTATGCTAATGTCACCGTTCCCGGGTATAAAAGGGGGCCGGGCTATGAATGGAGAGAGCGCCGAAGGCGACCCGCGACTCTTAACCTGCTGGAAGGACATTGCGAATTACCTTGGGAAGGGAGTTCGCACAGTCCAGCGCTGGGAACGCGAGTATGGTTTACCAGTGCGCCGGCCCAGTGGAGTTCACTATAAGAGTACCGTTATCGCCCATGCGAGGGATCTGGATGCATGGGTGGAAGCCCAATGGTCTCAGCGAGAAACCAAGACTGAAGGCAATGGAGCATCCCAGCTCGGGATGACTGAGCTCATTCAGATCTCGAGAGAATTGCGATTCGCTCACCAGACTCTGATGGAGGAGACCTCGGCGGCTGTGGAGCTACTTGTGGAGAGTTGTAAGCAGCTCGAATCGACCAGAGCTGCAAAGGCCACGTCCCCCCCGTGGAGATTTGATGAACGGGATATCCCCGGGTCTTCCTAGGGAGAGTCAAAGCGATGCAAAATCATCGGAGTATGAGTCCTGAATCGGATCTCCCAGCTTATTCAGAGCAACCCTGAGCTCGCGAAGCTTTCGGTGGTAGGTCTGTGAATCTGCAGGCGTGAACCGTGCCCGCAGAATCCATCTTAATCCGCTGTCGTATGCCCTCCGGGCCAGCTGGCGGCTATGCAGCCATTCCTCCGTGTTCTGTGCGTGCGCAGCGGCCTACGCAAACGTCATACCAAGATCCAGTTCAACAATCAGGAACTGCTGTATCGCGGAATCGACTTGCTGCCAGACTGTCGCCGAGTCTTTCATGACAATCCTTTTGCGGTTGAAAAATGATCGGTTCACAACAAGGAACCAAGGCGAAGCAGCGGAGCCGTGATTTTCGTTAACCCATTCGATTCACTGTCATTTCGAGATGTAAGGCCCACCTCCGTCAATCTGGTGAAAATATCCTTGGGAAGTGGGATGCTCCGACTTCCGGTTCCGTGGTCCAAGGATTTTGAGCTGCTCTTCAGAGCTCGAAAATTTGCATTGAGGCTAGCGCTATAATGCTCTATTCCCCGACACTTTGCGCCGCAGAATCAATAAATTTCGATGACTGCGGCAAGACTGCCAGGGAAGCCGCCCGGGTGGGCGATTGAATTATGACCAACCCAAAGCGAAGCCGTAAAGCCGGTAAGACGGAAGCCTCCACAGCTCCCGTAAAAGAAGTCAAAGACCAGACATCGCTCCAATCAGGTTCACAGAAGAATGGGTTCCCCATCGTTGGCATCGGAGCATCCGCGGGTGGCCTGGAGGCCTTCACCGGCCTGCTGAAGGCCTTGTCACCCGATCTGGGAATGGCCTATGTCTTCGTTCCCCATCTCGACCCCACCCGAGAGAGTGCTTTCACGCAGATCCTGGCCCGCTCAACATCGATGCCGGTTATCCAGATTACTGACGGCCTGGAGGTTGAGCGAAATCGTCTCTACGTGATTCCACCGAATCGCGATCTCACGATTGCGAACTCCAGGCTGCATATCGCAAACAGAAACAAAGAGGAACCTCGATCCGTCAACATGACGATCGACATCTTTTTCCGTTCGCTTGCAGCTGACCAGGGCAGCAATGCAATCGGAGTCATTCTTTCGGGTACCGCTTCGGATGGAACGCTGGGATTAACGGCGATCAAAGGAGAAGGCGGTATCACCTTTTCACAGGACACGGGATCCGCCAAATACGATGGCATGCCCGCTAGCGCCATCGCCGCGGATTGTGTGGATTTCGTTCTACCCCCAGAGGGGATTGCGGCGGAACTGGCACGCATTCGTCAGCATTCCTATGTCGTCGGTCCTTACATCGAACCGACTGAGGTTGATGGCAAAGGCATTGATACGTACATGTCGCAGGTGTTTCGTCTCCTGCGCCGCGCCACCAAAGTGGATTTTTCTGAATACAAGCCGCCCACGATCGGCCGTCGTATTCAACGCCGCATGGCGCTTCACAAGATCGAAAGCATCGGCGAATATGTAAACCTGCTGCATCGCGATCGGGCGGAAGTAAATGCCCTCTATCAGGATTTGCTGATTAACGTCACAAGTTTCTTTCGCAACCCGGAAGCCTTCGACACGCTGAAGCAAATCGTGTATCCAGCCATTCTCCATGCGCGTAACTCGTCATCCTCGCCGATTCGCATCTGGGTTCCGGGCTGCTCGACGGGTGAGGAGACTTATTCACACGCGATCTCTATCGTTGAGTTTCTCGGTGAAGAGCGAACCGAAGTACCTATCCAGATCTTTGGCACAGATCTGAGCGAGACCGCCATTCAACGAGCTCGCGCAGGAATATATAAGGAGAGCATCGAGGCGGATGTGAGCCCGGTACGGCTGCGTCGCTTCTTTCACAAAGCCGACGGCGGCTACCAGATCAGCAAGACAATCCGCGATCTGTGCATTTTCTCTACACAGAATGTCTTCAGCGACCCTCCCTTCTCCCGAATGGATCTAGTGAGTTGCCGCAACGTGATGATCTATCTCAGCCAGGCACTGCAGAAGAGAGTTATACCGATCTTCCACTACGCTCTCAACCCAACGGGCTTCCTGATGATCGGGAGTACGGAAGGACTCTTGGGCGCAGGATCCGAGTTGTTCGAAATGGCCGACAAAAAGCAGAAAATCTATCGCAAAAAGCTGATCTCCACCCCCGTGACCTTTGGCTTTTCCGTGGGACATCCGGAACATGAAACCGAGGGCATTGAAGTGTCGGCGCCACCGGAAAAGCAGTCCGAAACCTCCAAGGCCCCGATTGAGCTGCAGCGGGAAGCGGATCGTCTCCTGCTGGCGCGATATACTCCGCCGGCCGTAGTCATCAACGATCAGCTTGAGATTTTGCAGAGCCGTGGGCGTACGGGAGCATTTCTTGAACTGCCTGCCGGGAAGGCCAGCCTGAACTTGCTGAAGATGGCACGCCCGGGTCTGCTCTTCGAATTACAAAGCGCGATCGACGAAGTACGCAAGAACGGCGTTGAAGCCAAGCGTGTAAATGTCCACATTGAAAGCAACGGAAACACCAGACAGATCACTGTGCGTGTCGTCCCGTTTAAGACGCCGGTGCAGGATCAACACAGCTTTCTGATTATCTTTGAAAATCAGCCTTCTGAATTGCAGCCAAACGGCCCCCTTCTGCCGCCCAAGCCTCTCACTGAGTCAGAGATATCTGAGAAGGACAAGCAGATTGCCCAATTGAAGCAGGAATTGGCCGCGACCAAGGAGTATCTGCAATCGATTATCGAGACGCAAGAAGCAACGAATGAGGAGTTGCAGTCTGCGAATGAAGAGATTCAGTCCGGGAACGAGGAACTGCAAAGCACTAATGAAGAATTACAGACCTCGAAAGAAGAACTCGAATCGGCCAACGAAGAGCTGCATACGGTGAACGAGGAAATGCAGCACCGGAATGAATTATTGACTCAACTGAATAACGACCTGACCAACCTTCTGAACAGCGTGAATCTGCCAATGGTTATGGTGGGAGCCGATCTCAGCGTCAGGCGCTTTACTCCCCAGGCCACCGCAACGCTCGGGCTGATGGCGAGCGACGTTGGCAGACCGATACCTCGTCTGAAACTCAAAATTGATGTCGCTAATCTCGAGCAGATGATGTTGGACGTTATCCAGGAAGTCCAGGCAAGGCAGTACCGGGTCCAGGATCACGAAGGTCATTGGTGCAGCCTGCGAATCACGCCCTACCGAACGCTGGACAATCGCATCGATGGAGTCGTTTTGAGCGTGGTAGACAAGAGTACGCTCGGCGAAGATACGACAGCTAAAGCTTCGGAAGAACGTAAGCTAGCGGCCGTGAAGAATCGCGGATCAAAAGGCAAGGCACCGTCTCAGGAGAAATAGATCAATGAATTCGAGTCGAAGTTGGAAAAGTGCACCGCGTGGTTGGCGCCTAGATACCGTCATTTTATTTGGCGTCCCCGACGGGATTTGAACCCGTGTGATCGCCGTGAAGTATTGACTCTTCAGGGAACGGGTGGCTTCCGAAGCCAGCCATATCAACGAGTGCATTATCGCCCAGTGTACTCATTGACCACCATTGCTTTCGAAAAGTCGAGCTCTCCGAAGTCCGGCGCATCGTTAGGGAATGCTGCCGTGGCACGGCAGAGGTCGTGAGTTCGAGCCCCGTCGTCCCCGTCATAAACCTCTACGAAGCAAAGGGACTGTGGTAAAGGATAGAATCAAGCATTCTTCGCGAGGGTGGCTAAAGGTTTTAGCACTTTCTTGCCTTTTCCTTGTTGAGGATGTTGACGAGGGGGCTGAAAGCATCTTCTTTTTATTTCATCGAGCGTCATCTTCAAGACACAGTCGGAATTGTGACCTGGTTCTTACATTTTTTCAGACCGCGGGCCGATGACTCAGAATTTTCCGATATGCAAAATTAGCTGGGTCACTCGGAGAAAATTTTTATCCCAATACCTCTGACGCGGCGCCTCAATATAGGCATTACTTCTGCTTCTTTAATTCGATCCTTACGTGGGCTATCTTGTGCCGCCAGCAATCCACCCGTAGTAGGGGTTGTGGCTGTCTGAAGCTTGAACCTTCTGTATTGCTTCTGCCCAGCCTTCTCGATCTCCGTTGTAAGCAGCTAGACCTGCTTTGTAAAACTCGAACAGTGTCGCGCTTTCGTTGGCCGTCTCAGACCGAAAGGCGTCATTCGTGTCGGCCAGGTGTGGATCGGTGCGCAGCGCGAAGAGGGTCGGCAGCGTCCGCGTGATCTCGTTGGGGCGAACCCATGTGGTGTATTCAATCCGTGGATCATTGTCGGTTACGGGGCGCGCATCCGCGGCGTAGCGTTCGAGACCAGTCCGATCAGTAATCCAGGTTGCCAGCAGAGCCTCAGGAGACGAAATGCCGACCGCGCTCAGGGCCTTCTTTACGCCATCTTGATTGAACCGAGCTTGGATCGTATCCGGATTCAGTTCGATCGGCGAATATGACCCGATCAGGAGCATCTCGTGAAGCTCGGTCGTCCAGAGGGTTGCGTAAGGGAAAACATCGATAAAGCTGCGCGCCAGAGCTCGTGTGTCGCCGTCGTTCTGCGCCGCGAGAGGAAGCCATTGCGCAAAGAGACCGTTCTGTTTCAGACGCCTACCAGCAAGGCGATAGAAGTCTGTTGAGTAGAGATTAACCACACCCTCCGCTGATGGCGGGGGAGGCTCCAGCGTGATCAGGTCATATCGCTCGGCGCTGCGGAGCAGATCCTGACGTCCGTCGCCGATGCGAATCTGCACGCGCGGGTCGGAATTGGCATGGTAGTTCTCAGGGAATAGAGCTCCCGCATGTACCACTGTCGGCAATAACTCCACGCAGACGCGCCGTTCGAGTCCCGGATAGCGGAGAAGAGCTCCGGCAGTGATTCCGGTGCCGAATCCGATGACCAAGGCGGACTTTGGTTCACCTCGATGAATGATCAACGGCAGTAGCGCCTGCAGGCGCATGTAGCGCAGGGACGGCATGGCATCGCCCGAGTTGGATACACCCTGGATGTACAGCCGTCGAAACACGTTGTCGCCGGACTGTTGTTGAGCGACGGCTACGGTCGCGCCGCGCCCTTCTTGATAGAAGACAAGATCGCCCCCGCCGCGAGTCGTGAGCAGGAGTCTTGCCAGGCGATCACGGGGCGTCGTGATTCCTGTCGCAATCGCAATCGCTCCCAGTGCAAAGACCAACCATTGCATCTTGCGGCTAACCGTTGAGCCCATCAGCACAGCTAATGCGCCGATCGTTGCAGCGATGAGAGTAAGCATGCCGAGTGTCCGTACGAGTCCGAGTGCAGGCACGAGTAAAAAGCCTGTAAGCAGTGTCCCCGCAATTCCTCCTGCCGTGTTGAGTGCAAGCACCGCACCAACATCGCGCCCGGTGTGTTCGGTGCCGGCGGCTAACTGCAGCACGGCGGGAAAGGCAGCTCCCAGCAGAAGGGTCGGGACAAAGACGACCCCAAGCGCCACCACCAGAAACTGGGCGCACATGCGAGCGAACTCGCTGCCCGTGATTTCCAAGGCCACTCTGCCGGCGTCGAACTGGATTTGTAACTGCCACAGACTAAAACCGGCAATCTCCAACAGCGCTACAACTCCGGCAGCGGAGATGAGCAGACCGAATAGTCCCCATGCATCCCGCACTCTGTGGCCGAAGCGTGCGTATAGAGAGCTGCCGACGACCAGTCCGGCAAGATAGGTCGCCAGCACAACAGAGAAGGCGAAAACTCTCGTGCTCAAAAACTGTGCCATGGCTTGCGACCAGACGACTTCATACCCGAGAGCAACGCCGCCGGCCACGGCGTACAGCGCGAGCGCGGTGCGCGATCTGCTGGAGGACGGATTGGATACGTTCGGTTTACGCTCCGGCGCTTCGGCGGAGCCGGAAACGATGCGACGGTTCAGGACTAGCGCGATTCCCGCAGCGGCCAGGTTGAAAACCGCGGCGACGAAAGCTGTTCCGCGGATGCCGAAATAGGGTAGAAAAATGAAACAACTCGCCAGCGCGCCAGCAATGGCGCCAGAGGTGTTGGCGGCGTAGACCCAGCCTCCGGTCTGCGCGACATGGCGGGATCCGGTAATCAGGGAGCGGACGGCAATCGGGAGGGTTCCGCCCATGAGGAGTGCCGGGACTCCGACCAGCAGAAACGGCAGTGCCCAGGCGAGGATGCCGGTGTGGGCCTGGATGACTACGAACGGCTCGGCGGCGTGAGCCAGAAGTATCGTTGTGGCAACTCCGGTGAGGGCAACTCCCGTTTCGATGAGGCAGTAGAGCAGGAGGGGATTCATCCATCGGTCCGCGATACGACCGAAAACCGCGCTACCTGCGGCGAGTCCAGTGAAGAATGCGCTGACCGCGATGGTGATGGAGTAAACCTCAATACCGACGACGAGCGAGAGCTGTCGGATCCAGAGAACCTGATAAATGAGAGCTGCGGTTCCGGAGAAGAAAAGCAGCAGGGCGAAAAGCAGGGATCTCCAGTTAAGCGCGATGCGTGCTGCGCGATTTTCCTTGGCAGGATTGCCACGTCTCTCTTTGGATCGCTTCGGGCGGGTAGGGGCGGGATTGGCTGCCGGCATTGGAATGTGTTGAAGCCGCGTCCATTATATCGAGAGTCGAGCGGGCCAAGGAAAGGCCGTTCTGCTTTACTTATGCGCCGGCGCTGGCGGCGGGAAGAGCTTGAGATAGGTAATTGTAATCACCAGAACTTTTCCGGAGGTCCTGGCCTCTACGCCGTATTGCTGCTCGTAGCGGACATCAAAGGCCATTCGCCATTTAATGTTGGTGTATTTCCACTCGCCTCCAGTGGCAAATGATCGGTCGAGAATACCCGCAGTGATCGGTTTACCGTCGCTGCCTGAATCCGCAGAGAGCTTCTGGTAGGCATAGCCAACGACGCCGGCATTCATCTGGTATTTGAAGAAGCGGCGTCCGAAGCTGTACTCACCGGTAAACATCGGACCACCCCTCAGGTCCTGCCCCAGCTTGGGCTGATTGATCTCCCAGGTAGTGAGGACCGAGGTGTTCCACAGCTTGCGTTTGTCGAGGTTCAAGGTTGTGCCTGCTTGAAACTGCTGCTCCCAGAATCCCAGGCCGGGATTCATGGATTTGGTGGGATCAAAGTTGCCGCTGGGTGCATAGAAGCCATAGTTGAGAAGGAAATTGGCATTGCCTTTTGTCCAGCCGAGGACGAGGGGCGCGACGTAGATATCGGATATGCCGGCCGCCTGCTCCGTGGCGTTGAACTCGTCGAGGTTAAAGCGCGTGTTGACGACGGGAATGAGGACGGAGAATCCATATTCAGCCCCAAGAAACTTCAAGGGAGTGGTCATGCTGTAGCCGGCCATCTGGGCTGCGATAGTGATGTCAGGATGTGCGAGCGTGGTTCCGCGGGGTCCCACGAGCCTTTGCACGGGGTTTACATATCCCAAATATGTACCGTAGAAGCCAGGAGGCGCGCCGGAGCCATTCTCGAGTCCAGTGACTCCTCCGAGATAGTGGCCGGCCACCTGCGCGTGTGTCGAAGAATGAAACAATGGGAGCCCTCCGACAAGGGAGGTAAGAAGCAGGAGTTTGAATCTCAGCCGTGAACTTCGTATCCAGCGAATCACCAGAACCTCCTGAGGTGGCTGCTTACGCCTACTACGTATTTATTGATCTCACCATTCGTCGTGTGGCGAAGCCACGACCTGTCAATCCTTCTCTCCTGGGTTCAAAACGTGGCCGAGGAGCGCCCGCTTAAGCCCTACTTTGACGTTGAGGCGAATGATGTTCTCTGTGAATGCCAAGTCATTCGAGGAAGCGACACGGCCCCAGTTCGCGTAATAGAGCACTTCGATACGCACTCGTGGATTCGCAATGTAGCCGATACCGAACTGAGCGCGGAACGGGTCAAGGTCGTCCTTGTCGAAGCGATAGAATGGCTCCGCATAGACAATGGTGTAGAAGGTGTTGACCTTCCATGCGCGTTCCAGATTAGGAGTCAGCGGAGACTCGATACCAACCCTGAAGCGCAGGCGCTCGACATTCGTCCAATCGTGCGTGTCGTGATGGTATGTTTCTCGAAACTCAAGCCGCGTGAAGTTATAGATATTCCATTTCAACTTATTCGGCAGAAATGCCTTGTATCCGATGAACGGGCGCAGCTCCAGCGTGTCCTGCTTTCCGTTTTCATTGGTGTAGTTATTGGTGTAGATATCCAGCAAGCCGCTCCAGACCTGGAACCATGGTTTTGCGGTGTAGATCACACCGGGAAATCCTCCGTACCACAAGGTGTATTCATTATCGGGATTCTTCACCCAACCGAGGTAGCCGAAGCCGCTCAGATTCCCTTTGATCGGATAGTGCGGGAACGCGGTGACTCGCCATTCGTTCGTCGCTTCGTTGTTCGATTGAGCTGAGAGAGAAAGGGCCATGCTCAGCACGCTTAGGAGAAAAGTGAGCTTCCAAAGAAATGGGAGAGCAAGACCCATGATCTGACTCCGGCGGCTGAGTTCTGTCTACGATGCAGACGGTTAACACGTTCTACTCCTGGACACTGGGTTGAGAATTTGGGACGACAGTGTGTCGCTTGAAAATCAAACTCAGGAAACTCGCTTCACCCAGCACGCGCCGCATTTCCATAAATGTGAAGAGCGGAACAAAGGTGCAGAATACGATGAGAGCGCGAGCCCCAAATTCCTCAAAGCGCAACCCGCGAGAAGCTTTCTCGACATCGGCTCCGTGGATCAGCCGCTTGATGATCTCCTCAACAACGTGGAAGGCAAATACAAGCAGACCAAATACGAGAGCCTTCCAGACCGCAGAGATGACGATTGCCTTGCCCTCGTGCCTTCTGCCGAGCTTTGCATATTGCCCGATCATGATGACCTTGGTGATGACCAGGGCATTGATAATCGCAAATCCGAAATTCCAATATTCTTCTACCTGATACTGCTTAAGCAGCAGCAACTTATAGGCGGAAAGCGCGCATAAAAAGAAAGCCAGATAGAAGGAAAGCATCAGCATTTCTTTCAACTCATGCTTTGCCTTTTCCTTCCAACCCCGATGTTCGGAACTCATTAACACCTCCTGAGCACGGAACATCTTCCCAGCATGTTGTGGTTAAGCGAAGAGAAACCCGGTGATGCGTTGAATATTCGCATCACCGAGTCTCTGATTGATTCGGGTAGTGAGCCGTTTAGTCTCTTGCGGCTCCCGCGCGCGCACCCTGCTGTTGCATTTGCGCTATTTTCTTCTTTACTTCATCAGCGATTCCCTCGACGGAGAAGGTCCCCGGCACCTGGCTGGGCGGATACTCGATGAAAGTTTGAAGGAAGATTGCTGACCTCCTGACGCCTTCTGCAGTAATGTACGCGTTGTCGGTCCACCATTTTTCATAGCCGATGCCCGAGATCTGAGCGTGTTCATAAGGATCCATGCGTAGGTTCTCGACCTTCGGCAAGCGCAAGCATGTAAAGGGGTTGGACCATATCTCCAAATTGCCCGGCGCTCGCTGTTCGCAGAAGACCACCTTCCATGCAGTCTTGGTGGTTGCCCCCGGCTGCAGGAAGTCGAACCGCATCGCGACGAGATCACCATCGTCGTTGAAGTAGAAGAACTCGCCTCGTGCACCAGTTTGCTGCTGCCCGGTAAGGTATGGCAGCTGGTTGAAGCCATCGAGGTGAACCTTGAAGGTCTTTCCACCAACGCTGGTTCCCTTAAGCAGACGTTCCTTAATGTCTGTGTCGCCTGCGGCCGCGAGAAGCGTGGGGAACCAGTCAAGGCCGGAGAAAAGCTCGTTCGAGACTTCGCCCGCCTTGATATGGCCCGGCCAGCGGATCATTGCTGGTACACGGAATGCGCCTTCCCAGTTGGAGTCTTTCTCGCTGTGGAACGGAGTAATCGCCGCATCCGGCCAGGTAAAGGCATTGGGTCCGTTGTCGGTAGTGAAGATAACGATCGTGTTGTCGGCGATCTTGAGTTGATCAAGCAGGCCGAGCAGCTTGCCCACGTTCTGATCCATCTCCCACATCCCGTCAGCGTAGAAGTAGCCTTTACCAAGGCCCGCCTTACCTTCATACTCCGGCCGGACGTGAGTAAAGATGTGCATGCGGGTAAAGTTCATCCAGCTAAAGAATGGCGTTCCGGCATTTGCTTGCTTGGTGATGAAGTCAATGCAGGCTTTGGTCGTTTCGTCGTCAACGCTCTCCATGCGCTTCGTCGTCAGCGGCCCGGTATCTTCGATCTTGCCGTCGGCATAGGAGTGAATCACTCCGCGAGGGTTGTAGAACTTCACGAAGTCTGGGTTGTTGCCGAACCAATAGGGGCGTTCCGGCTCCTCCTCAGCGTTGAGGTGATACAGGTTGCCGTAGAATTCATCAAAACCGTGGGCGGTAGGCAGAAATTCGTCGCGATCGCCGAGGTGGTTCTTACCAAACTGGCCGGTGGCATAGCCGAGCGGCTTGAGCCCCTGCGCAATGGTGATGTCCCGGGCCTGCAGTCCCTGTGGCGCCCCGGGCATACCAACCTTCGACAGTCCCGTGCGCCATGCACTCTGACCGGTAATAAACGTCGAGCGGCCAGCGGTGCAGCTATTTTCCGCATAGTAGTCGGTGAAGAGCAGGCCCTCCTTCGCGATGCGGTCGATATTGGGAGTGTGGAAGCCCATCAGCCCCATGCTGTACGCGCTGATGTCGGTTTGGCCGACATCGTCGCCGAAGATGACTAGGATATTCGGTTTGCCTGTGGCCGCGAATGCCGCGCACGGCGACAACAGTGCCGCCGCGATAAGGGCCAGGACCATTACTGCTACGGTAAAGCCGGATTTGTGCTTAACCAGCCGACCGTGTTGATGGGTGGCATCCATTTGCGCTCCTTTCTGCATTTGTGTTTCACGGAACCTACGGCGCTGAGAATCGCGCGCAGTTCCGAACGGCCATGTGCGACGACTGCTTATGAATTTCGAAATCGTGTGCGACCGATGACGCCTGCGGGCGGGTAGCGCCAGTTATGTTTGTCCCGTCTAAGACGATTCGAAAGGGGATTCCCTTTAACGTCTAGGACCTACAAGGACTGCAGGGATGCAATGAGATCGAGCGGATTGATTATGCTCGGCGCATCCCAGCATGTCAAGAAATACGCGGGCTCCAAGCGGGTCATGTGGTTCATGTGATCCAGGTTTGCGGTATAGTAGCTCGAAATCAGAAGGATGCAGTACTGAGGCTCGCGGTCGACCAGAAGCAACGATATCGTCAGGCGGACACAGGGACAGGCTACAGATGACTTCGCGCGAGTCGATCCTGCAGTTGCAGAAGCGGATTGGTGAAACCGTTCTTGGGCAGGAGGCGATGATCGAGCGCCTGCTCATCGGACTGCTGGCAAATGGCAACCTGCTCGTCGAAGGCCTTCCGGGCCTGGCCAAGACGCGTGCTATCAAAAAGCTGAGCAAGTTTCTGGATGCGGGATTGTCGCGCATTCAGTTCACGCCGGACCTGCTCCCCTCGGATATCACCGGGTCGGAGGTTTACTACACCGCCGAGGGCAAGGGCGAATTTCGCTTTCAGCCGGGGCCTGTCTTCAACAATCTCGTACTTGCAGATGAGATCAATCGCGCGCCAGCCAAGGTGCAGGCGGCACTGCTGGAAGCGATGGAAGAGCGCACGGTGACGGTGGGTGGCAAGACGCACATTCTGCCGAAGCTGTTTCTCGTGATGGCGACGCAGAATCCGATCGAGCAGGAAGGGACGTATCCGCTGCCGGAGGCACAGATGGATCGCTTTCTGATGCATGTGTATGTGAGCTATCCCGAAGAGACATCGGAGCGGGATATTATGCTGCTGGTTCGTGGAGAAGAGTCGGATATGCCCGCGACTGCGTCGGGTAGTCCGGCTTCCGAGGCGCGCGTCCCGCAGGACGTGGTCTTCGCGGCTCGCAGGGAGATTCAAGGGGTGCAGATGTCTCCGGCGGTCGAGCAATATATCGTGGCGCTGATCCAGGCGACGCGCTGTCCGGAGCGATACGATAAGGAACTTCGGAAGTGGATCCAGATTGGCGCGAGTCCGCGAGGAACGATCGGCCTCGACAAGTGCTCGCGCGTCTACGCATGGCTGAAAGGCCGCGACTATGTTCGCCCTGACGATGTGCAGGCAATTGTGCATGACGTCCTGCGGCACCGTATCCTTCTCAGCTATGACGCGCAGGCCGAGGGAGCGAAAGCCGATCAAGTGCTCGACAAAATCGTGCGGTTGGTCGCGGTTGCCTAGACGAATTTAGACGGGGTGGTCTCATGGGAGCCTATGCCGATCTCGAGTCGCTGATTGCGCTGCAGTTCAAGGCCGGCGGGTTCTCGCTGAAACACAATCAGCCGGTCCACAGCCTGCTCTTCGGGCGCCGCGCCTCGCATGTGCGTGGCCGAGGGCTGGATTTCGAAGAGCTGCGTGGCTACGTGGCCGGTGATGATGTGCGCAGCATCGACTGGCGGGTGACGGCGCGCGCGAAGAAGCCGTTTGTGCGCGTCTACTCCGAGGAGCGCGACCGCCCTACGATGCTGCTGGTCGACCAGCGCATCAATATGTTTTTCGGAAGCCGCAGATCGATGAAGTCGGTCGTTGCGGCTGAGGTGTGCGCGCTTGCGGCGTGGCGGGTCTTCAATCAGGGAGATCGCGTCGGCGCCTTCATCTTCAACGACGATACGACAGAGCAGATCCGGATGCATCGCAGCCGGGCCACGGTGCTGCGCATTCTCGACCAGACTGCGCATCTGAATCAGATGTTGCGCGCCGACTCCCCGGCGGAGCCGCGACCCGAACGGCTGAATGAGATTCTCGAGTCGGTTGCGCGGGTTTGTCGCCACGACGCGCTGATTCTGATCGCCAGCGATTTCGATGGAGCGGACCAGAAAACGCGTGACCTGCTGCTCCATCTCTCGCGGTCGAATGACGTGATCTGCTGCCTGGCTTACGATCCGTTGGCGGTGAAGCTTCCCCCTGCCGAACAGCTTGTGGTTAGCAGCGGCGAGCTGCAGGTAGAGCTGCAACTCGGCCAGGAAAAGGTGCGGAAGAGCATTCTTGAGGCATCAGACAAGCGCATGCGCGCAGTACTCTCGTGGCAGCACGAGCTCGGTGTGCCGGTGCTTCCGCTGAGCACTGCGGAAGACGTAGGGCAACAGGTACGCCATCTGCTGGGGCAGGTTGCCGCATTGCGGAGGCGCGTGTGAGCGGGCCTCTAGACAAGCTGCACGATTTCTATCAGCCTCCGCCACCGGCGTGGACTCCACAGACGATCGGCTCGTATGTCGTCTTCGGGATTTTCGGCATAGCAGTCATGTGGCTGACAATCCACTACTTTCGGCGATGGCTGCGGAATCGTTATCGGCGCGAAGCATTGCGGGAACTCGCCCTGTTGCCGCCGGAACAATTCTCTACGCTTCTGAAACGGACGGCGCTCGCGGTGTGGCCACGCGAACGAGTCGCATCGCTGAGCGGACAGGCATGGCTCGGCTTTTTGGATGAGACGGGAGGGAGCGATGGGTTCGTGCAGTCGCCAGGAAATCGAATCGAAGAGATCGCTCTGCGGCAGATGACTCTATCGCGCGATGACGAGCAGGCGTTGAGGGCCATCACTGCCGAATGGATCCGGAGACACCGTGTACCAGCTTGAGTATCCCTGGCTCCTCGCGCTGTTACCGCTGCCACTGCTGGTTTACTGGCAGCTGCCTCCCTATAAAGAAGAGCAGGACTCGCTGCGGCTGACGTTCTTCCACTACATTAGCTCAACACTCGGAATTACACCGCAACCCGGAGCGGTGATTCCGAAAACAAGCTGGCTGCAGAAGGTCCTGGCGCCGCTTTGCTGGTGCCTCATCATTGTTGCGTTGGCGAGGCCGCAGTTTGTTGAGCCGCCCATCCAGAAGATCGAACCGGGTCGCGATCTGATGCTCGCGCTGGATATCTCGCAATCAATGGAAACGCCGGACTTCCGCACTCCCGACGGCAAGCGCATGCGGCGCGTCGATGCGGTCAAAGAGGTGGTCAGCGAATTTATCGACAAGCGCATGAACGATCGCATCGGTTTGATCGTTTTTGGGCAGGCGGCGTATCCGGTTACGCCATTTACCTTCGATCACCAGGCGTGCCTGAAGATTCTGGGCCAAACAGACGCGGGCATGGCCGGGCCTCAGACAATGATTGGCGATGCGATCGGGCTCGCCATCAAGGAGTTTCAGAAGAGCGAGGCAAAGCAGCGTGTGTTGATCCTGCTGACGGACGGGAACGATACCGGTAGCCGCATGCCTCCTCACAAGGCAGCCGAGATCGCAGCACAGAACGGCATCACGATTCATGTAGTGGGGCTGGGAGATCCGCATGCGACGGGCGAGGACAAGGTTGACTACGCTGCGCTGAACGACATCGCCAAGGCAACCGGAGGACAGGTATTCCACGGTGAAAATCGTGTTGAGCTCGAAAAGGCCTACGCGACCCTCGATAAGATCACGCCGCAGAATTTCAAAACGCTCAGTTATCAGCCGAAGCGGGAGCTCTTCATGATTCCGTTGGCCGCGGCGTTAGTTCTGCTCACCGGCTATCACCTGCTCATGATGATTATTAGCCTGCTGATGCGTATGTTTTCGCGGCGTGATCGTGAGTCGAACGAAGCTGCCACCGCAGACACCTGTAAGGTGCACGTATGAGCGATTGGTGGAAAGCGCTGCATTTCCTGCGGCCGCTCTGGTTGTGGCTCCTGCCAGCTGCGCCCGTCATTTATCTCTCGTTTCGGATTCGCGATGATGTTCGCGCACGCTGGAAGCGCTATATCGATCCTCAGCTGCTTGATCATTTGATCGTGGCCCGCAGGCGACGCTGGCGCTTCCGGCCGATCCACATGGCCTGCCTGCTTATCGCACTGGGAGCCGTGGCTGTGGCGGGCCCAACCTGGAAGCGAGAGCAACCGCCATTCACCGAGGATAAGGCTCCTCTTGTGATCGCTCTCGATCTCTCGCAGACCATGGATGCGATCGACCTCGATCCTACGCGCATCGAACGCGCCAAGCTGAAGCTGCGCGATCTTCTGAAGGTGCGAAACGGCGGCCGCACGGCCCTCTTTGTTTATGCGGGAACCGCGCACATGGTGCTGCCGTTCACGACTGATTTCTCGCTGTTCGATCTATATCTCAGTTCTCTGTCCACGTCTTTGATGCCAAGGCAGGGAAAAGACACTGCGGTCGTGCTGCGTGAGATAAAAGACTTCCTCAAAAACGAACCCGTCCCTGGCACCATTCTCTTTGTTACAGATGGAATTGAAGCGCAGGCATTGTCGGCCTTCAGGGCGTTCACCTCTCAGCAGGACCATCAAAACGCAATATTAGTGATGGGCGTTGGAACTTCAAACGGTGGGCCCGTGCGGACAGCGAGCAACGGCTTTCTGACCGATCGCCTCGGGCGCCGCGTCTACGCGAAGCTCGATGTGAATGCATTGCGATCGCTGAGCCAACTGGATGTCGCGGCCACGACGCTTACCCTTAATGACGACGACATCCACTGGATACAACGGCGCGTGCAGCATCATTTGCAGGCCGTGCAGCAGCGAGACAGCAAGACGCGATGGATCAACGAAGGTTATTGGCTGATGATCCCCATCGCGGCAATCGCTGTCTTCTGGTTTCGAAAGGGATGGACTGTACGCTGGCCCTCCGCAGCGCTCGCAGTTGTTTTTGTTTTGCCGCCATCCGCCGATCAGTCGCGCTTCTCATGGACGGATCTCTGGCTGACGCACGATCAGCAGGGCCGCTATTACTTTGAACGAGGCGAATACCAGAAGGCCGCGGAGAAGTTTGAGGATCCTCTTTGGCGAGGTCTTTCGCTGGCGCGCGCGAGAGACTACGAGAGCGCGCTGAATGCCTTTGCTCTCAGCGACTCAGCTGAGGCCTGGTACGACCAGGGCGATGCACTGGCGCACCTCGGCAAATATCCCGAAGCGGTTCAGGCGTATCAGCAGGCGCTCGCGCGGCGTCACCCATGGCCCGAGGCGGAAGAGAATCTTGCGCTGGTCGAATCGCTGATTTCCAAGCCAAAAGCGAACAAAGATAGGAAGCAGGAAGAGGAAGCACCCGATCTGCCGCCTGACCAGGTGAAGTTCGACAACAAGGACAAGCATGGCAAAGAGACGCAGGTGCGGGCGAAGCTGAACCCGAAGAAGATGGCCGAGATCTGGATGCGCAACATTCAAACCACACCCGCGGACTTTCTGCGGCGACGTTTTGCTGCGCAGGCCGCGAAGGAGCCCCATCCATGAGACGCGCGTGGCTGGTCGGTCTGCTAAGCCTGTTATCGCTGGTTGCAGCACCGCAGACTCCTTATGTTCGTGCCCGGATCGAACCGGCTCAGGGCATTCTTGTCGGTCAGCCAATACGACTTGTAGTGTCGGTGTTTGTTCCCAACTACTTTACCGGCAGTCCCGACTTTCCTGAGTTCGAGTTGGATAATGCCATCGTTGTTCTGCCTCAGGATCGCCCGCTGAACTCCAACGAGCAGAGCGGCGCCATCACCTATGCCGGGATCACCCAAACCTATACGCTTTATCCTCAGCAGTCGGGAGATTTCCATTTGCCTCCCGCCGAGGTAATGGTGTCTTATGCCAGCGCGCCTCCGACGAGCACGGTCGTGCATCTTGCTCTGCCCGCTCTTACCTTTCATGCGGACGTTCCCACCGCAGCGCGTGACCTGGACTATTTTCTACCCACCACGCAGTTAACTATCGTGCAGAAGTGGTCATCGCCGCTAAAGAACCTTCGCGCGGGCGACACGGTCGAACGGACGATCACGGTCACCGCCGCGAAAATGCAGGCGATGCTGATTCCTCCGCTACCGTTTGACGCTCCGGATGGAATCCGGATCTATCCCGAAGAGCCGGCGGTGCAGGATCAAAAAACGGATCGCGGTGAGTTTGTTTTTGGACGGCGTACAGAGACGGCGAAGTACTTCATTCAGAAGAGTGGCGACTACACGCTTCCCGTGATTGAGCTGAAGTGGTGGAATCTGACAACGAATCGACTGGTCACGGCTACGCTCCCTCCAGTCCATTTTTCGGCGGCTGCCAATCCGAACTTTGTCGCTGAGTTTCCGCCGGAACCAGAGCCGGTCACTGTCGCCCAGCCAACGCACGTGAGCATGTGGACCAGATATAAAGTCTGGATTCGGATCGTAGCGCCATGCTGCGTCGCGGGCTTGATCCTAGCGTGGTTGTGCTGGCTATACGTCTCGCGAATTTTTCGCCGAATACAAGCCTGGAAACTGGTGCGGGACAATTCCGAGGCAACCTATTTTCGCAAGCTTCAGCAGGCCTGCCAGCGGGACCAGCCGATGAAGGCCTATCAGTCATTTCTGAAGTGGCTGCACGTCGCCTTCCCCGGCGATAATGTCGATGATTTTCTCAGCCGGTCGTCGGATTCGGGTCTTTCTGCGGAAGCAGAGCAGCTTGGGGCCGCTCTGTTTGCAAGGGGTGATGGTAAACAATGGGATGGCAGAAAGATGGCTCGCCTGCTGGCGGAACATCGGAAGACGCAAAGCGCGTCGTTGGCGAGGCAACATAAATTGATGAAGCTTAATCCCTGAGCTTCAACAATCGATCGCCACCCTTGCGACGCTTTGCTGATTTCGAAGTCACTGAAGCAAGCCAATAAGTAGAACTGAGTGAGCTGTTCGTAATCATCTTTCGTTTGAGCGCTAAGAGGAGGCCATGGAGATGCTTCCATCCATTTGGACATGCATTCAGCTATCCAAACTTCAGAACCGTCGGATGTCTTCCAACTCCGAAAGAGTCTCGAGAGGACATAGCGTTGCTCGCACCACGTTTTGCATGGCCGTAGCTTTCTTCTGCGTCGTTGGCGGCGTGTATCGGACCCATGCGCAGGCCGTTGCTACTACCTCTGAGAACGATGCGAGCAGCGAAGAGTCCGCTCCGGTGAAACTGGACGGGCATCCGCTTTTCAGAGTTCGAGGGGTCTCGGCTTATCCCGCCGACCAACGCGCGCGGTCTATTGCAGAACACATCAAGGCTGTGGCCAGGGATCGCGGCTTCAGCACACAGAGCCTGAGAGTAAAAGAAACGCCGTTTTCCACCCAGATTGCAGCCGGCAACCTGGTGATCATTAACCTGTTCGATGGGGATGCGCA
>Ga0126381_100002244_pt1 | contig 20869 bp, 17 predicted proteins | sample PanSoiMetPlot_28_FD_96465 | JGI IMG/M metagenome (GOLD analysis project Ga0126381, IMG submission 96465) | Tropical forest soil microbial communities from Panama - MetaG Plot_28 | ecosystem: Environmental > Terrestrial > Soil > Tropical forest > Bulk soil | place: Panama | collected 2016-02-17
AACTTCTGGCGCAGAAGGATATCGACGCGGTCTTTGTCATCACCCCCCTATTTGTCCACTTTCCGCTGACGCGCGACGCTCTGCAGGCGGGCAAGCACGTATTCTGCGAAAAGTGCCTGGTCTTCAAGCCGGAAGAAGTTCACGCGATGCGCGCTCTGGCCGCCGACCATCCCAAGCAGGTTCTGCAGACCGGACTGCAGCGCCGCTACAGCTACTTCTACCAGACGGTGAAGAACATGGTGGACAAGGGCATCCTCGGTGACGTCCGCTATATGCACGCGCAATGGCATCGCAACATGATCAATGAGCCCAGCTCATTGTGGACCATGAAGCCGGGCGGTGAGAAGAATATCAAGAACTGGCGCGTATACCGGTCGATGTCGGGCGGGCTCACGGCGGAATTGACTTCGCACCAGGTGGATGTCGCTGACTGGATGTTCGGCTCGGGACCCGAATTCGTGCAGGGTTTCGGCAGCCTGGACGTGCTCAACGACGGTCGCGACGTCAACGACAACGTCCAACTGGTCTATCGGTATCCGAAAGGCCGCCAGTTGACCTACTCCTCGATTAGCACCAACCAGTTTCTCTCGTACTTCAACGGCGCGCGCGCTCAGATGGGCGAGATCATCATGGGAACGGAAGGTACGGTCGAGATCACGGTCGGCTTCGACGACCCTCATTGCATTGCGTGGTGGTATCGGGAGCCGCCAAAGAAGGCGGCTGAAGTGGCCAAGGCCGGCGAGAAGCCGAAGCCATTCGTGGCCGGCGCAACCATGGTCACAGGCGGAGGCGCCCGCGGACCCATCCCGATCATGACCAGCGACCTCCAGTTCACCGGGAAGGAGAACTTCTTCGACCGCGAAGCCAAGTTCGCCCGCCGCTGGCTGATGGCCAAAGGCGTGATGACTCAGGAAGAGGTGGGCAACCCGGTGGACGTCGAGTTGGATTCGTTTTTCCAGAACTGCCGGGACGGCGGCAAGCCCAAGGCCGACGTCGAAATCGGCCTTGCCGATTCCGTTGCGGTCATCCTGTCAAACATCGCGATGGACGAGGGCCGCAAAGTCTATTTCAGCGAAATAGATAAAATGGGCCGCGCGCAGTCCGAGCCCACGCACAAGACAACGGAATAACGCCTAATCGGCGCTGTCGATCTCGTTCAACTCCTCGATCTCATGCTGGAGCGCCCGCTGCTCCCGGATTCGAATCGCGAAGTACGCCACGATCCAAGTCGCTACGAGAACGAGAAACGGAATCCCGTTCGGCAATAGGGCCCGATCTTTTGTCCCCACCACCGAGAGGGCCGCAATCAACGCCGCAATGCCCAGCATGATGGGCCCAAACGACCATATCAGCGCGCGGCGCACCACGTCCCGCTGCCGCTCGAGTTCCCGCCGGCAGAACTCCAGGCCGGTACTGACACCGACATCCGCGGGCACCGGCGCGGACCGCATTCCCTTATTCAGGAGAATCACCCCCGCGATGCTCCAGGCAAGCGCGAACGCGAGCAGCGGTTGTAGTGCCTGTCGGACCGATGGAAGATCTTTCATGACGAAGGCCCAAATAAGACCCACTACGAACGGCCCTGCCAGAGTCCCAAACAGTTTCCTGCGAGTCTTGGCGCGAAGGTCGCGCAACCTCTGTTGAATCAGTTTCGACGTCATCGTTCTGATCTCCGTTTGTTGGCTCAGCCAGACAGCTCTTGGGCCGTTCCCGGGTAATTCATCGCGCATTGTTTCCTCCTTCGCGCTCTCCCTCGTGAAACCGCGCAGCAAGGATTCTCTTGATCCGATGAACTCTCATGGCGACACTAGCGGGCGACAAGCCCGTAATCTCCGCGATAGACGCGGCATCCATGTCTTCGAGATAAGAGACAATCACCTGGCGATCGAGCGGTTTAAGCTTTTGGATCAGAGCTGCGAGGCGCTCGAGATTCAAGCTTCGCTCCGCACCGGACGAACCGTAGGTCTTGTCTGGGAGTGCCTCGATCTCTTCCAAACTCAGGAGCGCCGAACGAATGCGTCTTTCGCGAATCACATGAGACGCCGCGACGTTATGAGCTACGCGGTACACCCACGTTCGCATGGAACATCGGGAATCGTACCGTTCCAAGCTGCGCCACAACTGAAAATGAATGTCTTGGCTTAAGTCGCGGCGTTTCTCCGGGTCTGCCTCGTATGCCGTGGCAAGCCGTTCGAGAGCAGCGCCGAACTGCCCCAGCGCCTCCCGGTACAACTCATCCTGCCTGGCTCTCACGCTCAAGATAGTCGATCAGAACGTAATCCTCTAACAAAAGAAAAGGCCACAAATGAACACAGATCACACAGATAAGATTTATCCGTGTTCATCTGTGTTTATCTGTGGCCAATAACTCTGCCACTCGTTGAAGCCGTGAGCAGCTCGTAGCTCACGGCTCAGAGCTCACAGCTACTTCCCCGACAGCGTTCCCGCCACGTACTGAGACTGCCATTTGGCGTTCACGCCCTGACCCGTCCGCCGCAGAACGTGGAATGCTACCGCGTCGCCCGGCTTCATGGTCGATTGCGCCCGTTTCACGTCTTCCAACGAATTCACCGGCTTCTGGTTGATCGACAGGATCACGTCGTTCGACGCCAGCCCGATATCGGCAGCGAAGGAATCGGCGTCCACATCCACTACCTGCACGCCGCCCTTTTCCTTCAGCCCGAGCGTCTGCCGCTGCGCGTCCGTCAGGTTCTGGATCGACATTCCGAAGCTCACGGCAGTGCCTTGAGGCTTCAACTCCGCCGATTGGTTCGCACCACCGAAGCGGTCCGGGAAGATCTGTGCCAGATCGCCCACGACCACCTTGTGGTTCTCGCGCTTGCCCTGGCGCAGCACCGTCACGTCCAGCGCGCTGCCGATCGGCGTCATCGTCACGATCCCGATCAACTGGTCGCCATCGTGAATCGGCTTCCCATTGATTGCCAGGATTACGTCGCCGTCCTTGATCCCGCCGCTGTCGGCAGGCCCGCCCGCGGTCACGTCCTGAACGAACGCCCCCTCGCTCGCGCCCACGGACTTCAGCAGCGCCGGCGTATGCGGATCGTTCGAGAGCGAAAGCGACACGCCGATTCCGCCGCGCGTCACCTTCCCATTCTTAATGATCGCGTTGTAGACCTGCACCGCTGTATTGATCGGCAACGCGAAACCGATGCCCTCGTACTGCCCTGAGCGCGATGCGATCGCGGTGTTGATGCCGATCACCTCGCTGCGCATGTTCACCAGCGGTCCGCCGCTGTTGCCGGGATTGATGGCCGCATCCGTCTGCAGGAAGTGCTGAAACTGCATGTTCGGATCCACGTCGCGGTTTTTGGCGCTGATGATGCCGGCGGTCACCGTCTCCTGGAAATTGAACGGCGACCCTAGCGCCATCGCCCAGTCGCCTACCTGCACGGCGTCGGAGTTTCCGATCTTTGCAGGCATCATCCCGCTCTTGCCCTGCACCCGGATCACGGCCAGGTCGGTCGGAGCGTCCACGCCAATCACCTTCGCGTCGTATTCCGTCAGGTCGCCGGGGAATTTCACTTGGATCTTGTCGGCCTTCTCCACCACGTGGTTGTTGGTCAGAATGTAGCCGTTATGGTCCACTACCACGCCCGAGCCCACGGCTTCGGTTTTATGCGGCGACATCTCCGGCCCACCGAATGGGGACCCGAAGAACCACTGGAACAGGTTCTCCGATCCTCCGCCGCCGCCCTGCTGGTCTTCCTCGTCGGGCGGCACTACTTGTCGGCGCCGATTGCGGAGCTGCGAGGGCTTCGGATTGTAGGTGGTCGAAATGTTCACCACCGAAGGACTAACCTGTTTGGCAATCTGCGTAAACGCGCTCGATAACTCTACCGGATTCGGAATGGTCAGGGGCGTCGCATCCGGCGCCGCCGTACTCGAGCTCGCCTTCGCGGTCTTGATCCCCGAGCTGATCAACGTGCCGATCACAATCCCGATCGACAGCGTAAACAGGATCAGCGTGAAGGAGAGCAGCTTCTCAGTTCGCAACCTGTCAAATGCACTCATGGGTAACCTCAAAATCTAGAATTTAGGAGTTAGAAGTTAGGAGCTAGGAGCAGGAAGTGACCGTGACCGTTCTGCACGGCAGCCGAATTCCAACTCCTGACTCCTAGCTCCTCAGACTTCCTCCCGTGGCCGAACCCGCACATTGAGCGGCTTCAGCTCCACCAAAATCACTCCGCCTAAAATCATCAGCGCGCCGGCGGCGGCGCGGCCCGCCAATCCCTCTCCCACCAGTAAATAAGAGGTAATCCAGGCAAACACCGGCTCCAACATGTAAATGAGTGCCGTTCTCGTCGAGGTGGTGTATTGCTGTGCCCATGCCTGGAGAGTAAAAGCCAGAGCAGTGGCCAAAAGCCCTGTTACCAGTATCGCGTAGACCAGGACCGGGTGCCACTCCACCTTGGGCGTCTCCATCCACCAGAAAAGTGCCAGCGACCACAAAGCTGCGGCTCCCACCTGCCCTACCGATAGCAATTCGAAACTCACCTGCTCGGAATAATGCCCCAGCGTGACGATGTGCGCGGCGAAGCCGATGGCGCAAAAGAACGTCAGCAGATCGCCTTTGCCAATCGAACCGATAGCGCCCTCGAGCGTCAGCAGCCCCATGCCGGCAGTGGCGACGAGCACGCCAGCCACTTCCGAAACCTGAGGTCTGTTCCTATAGACGAGCGCAGCCAGCAAAGGTACCATTACGGACGTCAGACCCGTAATGAACGCCGATCGAGGTGCCGTCGTGAACCGTAAGCCTTGTGTTTGGAATATGTAACCGGCAAACAAGAAAGTGCCGGTCAACCCGCCCGCCAAGATCGCCCGCACAGATCCACGGCCGCCGGTGAGAGGCCTGCGCCCCCATAGGATCGCCGCCAGTGCGACAGTCGCCAACGTAAATCGCATCGTCAAAAACAGCAGCGGCGAAACATGATCGAGCGCCGCCTTCACCAACACGAACGTCGAGCCCCAGACGACCGTGTTCCACGCCAGCGCCGCGTCCGCGATCCTCTCCCGACTCACCCCTTCCGGCTCCCGTTGCGTCCCGGCGCCGCGACGTTTCGCCCGCCGCCTAGCAGCATCAGCAGCAGCAGAAACACGCGCTTGAGACCCAGGTCGCGACCCTCCGGACGGAACCACTCCTGGGTGGTATGCGCACCGCCTCCGGCGCCGCCCGCGCCGATCGCAATCGCCGGAATCCCCAGCGAAAGCGGAATATTCGCATCCGTCGACGAGCAGTCCAGATGCGATCGGATGCCGAGGTGCGCGTCTACCACTTTGGTATACCGCAGAATGTCTGCGTCATCCGGGAGCACTGCCGCCGGCCGGGATCCGATCTCCTTCAGGCGCGACGAGAGCCGCCCGCCGGTCGCACGTTGATTCTCGAACTCGCGCGCGCGCTCCATAGCGCCTTCCAGCAGTTCCACCAGCTCGTCCATCTTCTGATTGCTTTCCGAGCGGATGTCCACCTTTGCGCGAGCCGATTGTGCGATCGCGTTCACGCCCGATCCGCCCTCGATCAGCCCCACGTTGAATGCCGATTTGGGCGACCCATCGAGCCGCGTTTCCGCGAATAGCGCCACCGCGCGGCACAGCGCGTGCACCGGGTTCGCGACGCCGAAATCGCTCCAGCTATGGCCGCCAGGACCGCTGAAAACCGCCTCGAAGCGGCGGCTTCCGAGCGCGCGGTTCGTGATGTGCTCCGTATGCGCGCCATCGACCACTACGAACGCCTGGAACTTTTTCGCCAGCGGCGACTGCTTGCAAAGATACCGCATGCCCAGCAGATTGCCTTCGCCTTCCTCGCCAACGTTCGCTGCCAACAGGAGACCCTCCGGGAGATCGGAGCACATCTTCCATACTTTAGCGATTGACAGCAGCGCCGCAAGGCCGGCGCCATTATCGGAAACTCCGGGACCGCGAAAGCGACCGTCGGTATCCACCGAGATATCGTCTTTCGACCGCGGCGCGATGACGGTGTCCAGGTGCCCGGTGAGGGCAACATACGGCGGATCGCCCGCCATTGCCACCACGTTGCCCGCACGATCGATCGAAGTCTCCCAGCCCAGGGCCGCAAACTGGCCCGCGAACCACTGCGCCCGGTCTGCTTCCTGAAAGGTCGGAGCCGGTACGCGGCAGAGCTGCAGATGCATCTCGTTGATCCATTGCTTCTCACGCGTGAACCACTGCAGGCACTCGCGCACCGTACGCTGCTCTACCCACTCGTTTAAATTCGCCCCCGCCGCCGTATCCACAGCCATCCAAAGCCAGTGTACCGTGCACAGTCGGGCTAGCGGTTCTCCCGGAGCGCGCCTTGCCGCGCGCCCATGCGATAATCAGATGAGTCTCCCCTCACGTAATGGATCGCGAATTCATCCGCAATTTTTCCATCATTGCGCACATCGACCACGGCAAATCCACGCTGGCCGACCGGCTGCTGGAAGTCACCGGCGCGCTCTCTCAGCGCGAAATGATGGAACAGGTGCTCGACTCGATGGACCTGGAGCGCGAGCGCGGCATCACCATCAAGGCCCACGCCGTCCGCCTGAATTACCGAGCCGACGACGGCAATTTCTACCAGCTCAATCTCATCGACACCCCCGGCCACGTCGATTTCTCCTATGAAGTCTCGCGCAGCCTGCAAGCATGCGAGGGCGCGCTTCTGGTGGTCGATGCGTCCCAGGGCGTCGAGGCGCAAACGCTCGCCAATACTTATCTCGCGCTCCATCACAATCTCGAAATCATTCCCGTCATCAACAAAATCGACCTGCCCGCTGCGGAGCCCGAGCGAATCCGCGAGCAGATCGAAACCGTAATCGGTCTGGACGCGCGTGATGCCGTGCTGGCCAGCGCTAAGTCCGGCATCGGTGTTCACGAGGTCCTCGAGCACATCGTGCATCTGATTCCGCCGCCCAAGGGTTCGCCCGATGCGCCCCTGCGCGCGCTCATCTTCGATTCGTGGTTCGATCCTTACCGCGGCGTCATCATTCTGGCGCGAGTCATGGACGGCCGGCTGCGCAAGGGCCAGAAGATCCGTCTCTGGTCGAACTCGCAGGCCTATGACGTCGAAGGTCTAGGCTACCAATCGCCCAAAGCAACGCCCTGCGACGAGCTCGCCGCGGGTGAAGTGGGCTTCCTCTTCGCTAACATCAAGACCGTGTCCGACGCCAAGATCGGCGACACCATTATTGATGACACGAATCCCGCCGCCGAGGCGCTCCCTGGCTTCGAAGAGATCAAGCCCATGGTCTTCGCTGGGCTCTACCCGGTGGAATCCCACGAACACGGTCTGCTGCGCGACGCGCTCGAAAAACTCCGCCTCAACGACAGCGCCTTCAGTTTCGAGCCCGAAAACTCGGTCGCGCTCGGCTTCGGCTTCCGCTGCGGCTTCCTCGGCCTGCTCCACCTCGAAATCGTGCAGGAGCGGCTGGAGCGCGAATTCAATATCGACCTTATTACCACCGCGCCCGGCGTGCGCTACCGCGTCACCACCACCGACGGCCAGGTGATCGAGGTCGACAACCCGACGAAATTTCCTGACCCGTCCGGCATCAAGCAGATCGAAGAGCCGATCATCGACGCCACCGTCATCACACGCGAAGAGTACCTCGGGGGCATTCTCAAGCTGCTTGAGGAGAAGCGCGGCGCCCAGAAGAAGTTCGAGTACATCGGCGGCGGCCGTGTCATGCTCACCTATGAGCTGCCGCTGAACGAAATCGTGCTCGATTTCTATGACCGCCTCAAATCCGCCTCACGCGGATACGCTTCGCTCGATTATCACCTCGCCGGTTATCGCATTTCGCCGATGGTGAGGCTCGACGTGCTCGTGGCCGCCGAGCCTGTGGATGCGCTCTCGATGATTGTCCACAAGGACTTCGCCTACGAGCGCGGCAAGGAACTGATCGCGCGCCTCCGCCGGCTCATCCCGCGCCAGATGTTCGAGGTAGCCTTGCAGGCGGCGATCGGCAATAAGATCGTCGCCCGCGAAACCATCTCGGCGCTGCGCAAGAATGTGCTCGCCAAGTGCTACGGCGGTGACATCTCACGCAAGCGCAAGCTCCTCGAAAAGCAGAAGGAAGGCAAGAAGCGCATGAAGCGCGTGGGCAAAGTCGAAATCCCTCAGGAAGCCTTCCTCGCGGTCCTTAAAGTCGGCAATACCGAAGAAGAAGATTGACCTTCCCCCGTAACAGAATTTGACATATTTTGTTACCGGAGGCTACTATGTCCCCGAACGCCTTCATCGGCAAATCCTCTCCGCCTTCCGAAGCCGACCTCGCTGCAGCGCTCGGCTCCGCCAAAATGGCCTGGGATCAACTCCTCACTGAACTCTCACACGAGTATGCCCTGACCCCCGAGTGGCACTCTTACTCGGCCAAAGCCGGATGGGCGCTCCGTCTTAAACGCGGCGACCGCAATATCATCTACCTGTCTCCGAACCAGGGCCGTTTTCTCGCGTCTTTTGCCCTCGGCGACAAAGCCGTTCAAGCAGCGCTCCAGAGCAGACTACCCAGGAGAGTAATCGCTGTCATCGACGCCGCCAGACGCTACGCCGAAGGCACGGCCGTGCGCCTCCAAATCACCGGGCCCAAAGATCTGACCGCCATCGCCAAACTTGTCGCTATCAAATTGGAGCACTAGCCGTCCTATATAATCGCGCCAGGGGATACGGGAGGCTTTCGTGCACACGTTTATCCAAGACCTGCGCTATGCGCTGCGCATGCTCTTAAAGACACCGGGTCTGACCGCGGTCATGGTCCTGTCTCTCGCTATCGGAATCGGCGCCAATTCCGCCGTTTTCAGCGTCGTGGACGCCCTTCTCCTTCGCCCGCTCCCCTACCCGCACCCCGACCGCCTTGTTGCCATCTGGCTGCATTCGCCGGGGATCGGCATCTTCCGCGATTGGCCCTCGCCCGGCCAGTATAACGACATTCGCACGCAGAACCGCTCGTTCGAGGACGTTTCCATCTCGCGCCTGACCGACTGGACGGTCACCAGCCTCGAACAGCCGCAGCGCATCACCGGCATGGGCACTTCGTCGAACCTTCTGCGCATGCTCGGCGCGCAGCCGCTCTATGGCCGGCTCCTGCTGCCGGACGATAACATACCCGGTAAGGCACCCGTCGCCGTCCTGAGCCACACCGTCTGGGCGCGCCTGTTCAACTCCGATCCCGCTATCGTCGGCAAAACCATCATGCTGAACGGCAACTCCGTCCAGGTGATCGGAGTCCTGCGTCCCGAGTTCCACCTCGACACGGAAGTCATGCCATCCGAAGGCCCAATGGACAAGCTCGACATCTTCCTGTCCCTGGCACTCGGCGCCGACTTCTTCAGTAGACGCGGCGACGAGAACTACAACCTGATCGCCCGCCTTAAGCCGGGCGTCACCGTCGCGCAGGCGCAATCCGATATCGACATCATCGCCAGCGGCATCCGCACCAAGGACAAGCGCGACCGCACCTTCGGCATGACGGTCACGGGACTTCTGGACCGGGTTGTCGGCGATGTGCGGCGGGCGCTGCTCGTGCTGCTCGGCTCAGTCGCGCTCGTCCTCCTCAGCGCCTGCGCCAACGTCGCCAACATGTTGCTTACGCGCGCCGCCGGACGCGAAAAGGAGGTGGCCATCCGCACCGCTCTCGGAGCCGGATCGCAGCGCCTCGTGCGCCAACTCCTCACCGAAAGCATCCTGCTCGCACTCCTGGGCGGCGCCGCCGGGATCACGCTCGCCGAAGCCGGCTTGCGCGTGATGCGCGCCATCAATCCGGGCAACATCCCGCGCCTCGCGGAGATCGGCATCTCCGGTGGCGTGCTCGCCTTCACGTTCGGCGCCTCACTCCTCACCGGTATTCTTTTCGGGCTTGCGCCTGTCTGGCGGGCGATGCGCATCGATCTCAACACGTCACTCAAGTCCGGCGGACGCTCCGGACAAACCGAAGGCGGACTGCGCGTCAGCCGGAACCGCCTGCGCGGCCTGCTCGTCGTCTCTGAACTCGCGCTTTCTCTGATGCTGCTGATCGGCGCCGGCCTGCTGATCCGCAGCTTCGTCCGCCTTCAGAGCGTGCCCCCCGGCTTTACGACCGATCGCGTCCTCACAATGCGCGTCGCCGCCGCCGGCCCACGCTATCGCGACCGTAAGGCCGTGACCCAGTTTTACGATCAGATCCACGACCGCGCCATGCATCTTCCTGGCGTGGTTGGCGAAGGCACGGTTTCGACTCTGCCTCTGACCGGCGCAGTCGGCTGGGGCAGCATCAACGTAGAGGGCTTTACGCCCGCACCCGGGCAGGAGCTTCAGGTCGATCTCCGCATTGCCTCCCCTGAATACTTCCGCGCCATGGAGATCCCGCTGCGTACCGGCCGTTTCTTCTCGACGCACGATATGCCAGAGGGCCAGCAGGTCGTCATCGTCGACGACCGTTTCGCGCAGCGCTTCTGGCCCCGCGAAAGCGCCGTCGGCAAGCATGTCTGGTTCGGCAAACCAGACAAGCCCATGACGATAGTCGGCGTCGTCGGTACCGTCAAACAGTACGCTCTTAACGATGAGGGTAAGATCGTCGTCTACTTCCCCGACGGTCAGTCGCAGTCCGGTGGGATGTACCTCGTCGCCCGAACGTCCTCTGATCCCGCCGCCCTTTCCAGCGCCGTAGTTAACGAAATCCACTCTGTCGACCGCACCGCTGCCGTGTACGAAGTCCGGACCATGCAGGACCGCCTCCACGCCTCGCTCGGACGCCAGCGCTTCTCCACTACGATGCTCGGCGCCTTCGCCGTTTTCGGACTTGTCCTCGCAATCGTCGGGATCTACGGCGTCATGTCGTATCTTGTCTCTCAGAGCGTCCACGATATCGGCCTGCGCGTCGCTCTCGGTGCGCAGCCGGGCAACATCATCCGTATGGTGATGCGCCAGGGCGTCGAACTCGCGGCATTTGGTATCGCTGCCGGACTCATCGGAGCCGCAGCCCTCACGCGCGTCATGGCGAGCCTGCTGTTCGGGGTCAGCGCCACTGACGCGCTAACATTTTCGGCGGTAGCGATCGCGCTCGGCGCGATCGCGATGCTTGGCGCTTACATCCCAGCTCGCCGCGCCGCGACAGTCGATCCCATCGTCGCGCTGCGCGAAGAATAATCGGTAGCGCTGGCGGTGCGCTCGAGGGGCCTTGCCGTCGGCGAGTTATTGCAGCACTGGCAGGGGCACGTACAGGCTGCCCTCCGTCACGCCGCCCGGCGCGATCCGCCCGAGCACGCGCGCCAAATCCTGCATGCGTATACGCCCGGCCAGAGCATCGCGAACCGCGCGCGTGATCCCCGCCACCTGCTCCCCCGTCTCGTGTGCAAACTCCAGCCGGAAGTGCCGGATGCCCGCGTCCAGCCACTGCTGCAGATGCGCGCCGGCCTGCTGCGCCTCCGCGCCGAACACCGTGTTGCGGCAGCCGACGTCCGCCATCACCGGATGCGCCCGGCCCGACGCGTCGCGCAGCGCCACCACATGGCTCTCGCACGGGCGCCCGCAATCGCGATAGCTCGTACCCGTCGAAAGGAATCGGCAGAACACGCAGTGCTCGGTGTGGAACACCGGCAGATGATGATATGCCACCACCTCCATGCGATCCGCGCTTGCCTTCCGCGCCAGTTCTGTAACCTGCGCCGCGTTCAGATCGTGCGCCGGCGTCAGCCGCTCCAGACCGATGGAAATCAGCTCGGCCGCAGTGATCTCATTCGCCGCATTCAGACTGAAGTCGCCGATCAGTTCCCGATTTCGCAGCCGGCCGAGCAGCCCCGCCGGCCGCACGAGAATCGGACAGTCGCAGCTCTCCAGAAAATCCGCGATCTTTTCCTCGCCCGGCTTGAGCACGCGCGGACTAGCCACGCGTGCCGTGATTCCGGCAGCGCGCACCCGCTCCAGCGACGGCTTCAGACCATACAAGTCGAGGTAGTCGAGCGTGATGCTCTCGGGCCGGTCCGCTATAGCGGCATCAAGCTGCTCCAGTGTGCGTACCAACAGATGCAAGACCGCTCCTTTGCGGTCGCGGCTCCGCTCGGGAAGTGCACCATCTGAGCCGCGACCGTCAGGGAGCGGTCGAGTCATCATGGCTCGCAGCGCCTCATCCGGTTTGCCGACGGCATGATGCCGTTCCCCCGCCTCTTCGAGCCTCTCCACCGCCTCGCGCCTTGCCTGATTGAGCATCGAGGCCGGCGCGAACGGTGAACCTTCAACTGCGAGTTCCAACCCAGCCAGTTCGAATCCCGTATTCCCCAGCCGCCCGAGTTGCGCGCGCAGCAGCTCTTCCGAAATCGCCTGATTCCGCGCCGCACCCAACGGCGCCGGCGATTCTACCCGCGCGCTTCGATCGCCCGCACGCCACTCGGTCACCAGCGGTCGGCCTTCGCGCGCCGTCACCCGCACCGTCACAGGCCGTTTGTACACCGGCGCGGCCGCTTCGGTAAACACGCGCGCAGCTTTGTCGAGATTCGGGTCGTGCGTGCGCCACACCAGGTCGCCGCGGCGGATCCGCTCACTCCGGATCGCCCCATTGCCAAACCGTAGTTCCAGCTTGCCGCCGCGTCGCTCGATCTCGAAGAGGCGCCCGCCCTCTTCCGGCTCCTCGGGACTGCGCCAATCAGCCGCGTCGAACACGACGCCGTCTCCCGGCTTGAGCGGCGCGATATCGTTCGCTTCCGACGGCTCGATGAGAAGGCCGCTGTCGGTCACGCGCGCCACTCGGCCCATTAGTACGCCTCGATGCCGCGGCGCTCGTCCACGCACCACCGCCTGGTGGTCCGTGCCATTCAGGAAGAATGGCCCAAGCCCGCGCGAATAGACCTGCTCCAATTCCAATTCGCGCCGCGGCTCGATCTCCAACGCGCGGCCCAGCCACGCGTCGTCGACCGCATCCCGATAGGCCCGCGTGGCCAACGCGACATAATCGGCGTCTTTATACCGGCCTTCGATCTTCAGCGCCGAGATGCCGATCTCCACAATCTCCGGCACCTGACGCAGCGCGTAGAGATCGCCCGGCGAAAGCAGATAGCGCGCGTCGCCCAGCGGTTGGACACGCCCGTCCACCACCATCTCGTACGGCAGCCGGCACGCCTGCGCGCACTGACCGCGATTGGCGCTGCGCCCACCCCACGCCTCGGACGAGAGGCACTGCCCCGAATAGGCAACACAGAGAGCGCCGTGAACGAACATCTCCAGTTCGCAATCCGCCTGCTCGCGAATTGCCCGCACCTCGGCCAGGGAAAGCTCGCGCGCCAGTGTTACGCGCGTCGCACCAAGTCGCTGGGCCAAGCGCGCTCCGTCGGCGCTGGTCACGCTCATCTGCGTGCTCGCGTGGATCTCCAGGTCGGGCGCGATCGCTCGCGCCAGCTTCACCATCCCGAGGTCCTGCACAATGATGGCGTCGGCGCCTGCTTCCGCGATCACCGCCAGTGCGCGTGCTGCTTCTTTCAGCTCCTCGTCGAATACGAGCGTGTTGAACGTCACGTACCCTTTCACACCGCGGCGGTGCAATGCGGCCAGCGCTTCCGGCAACTCCTCTGGTGTGAACCCAACCTTGGCGCGCGCCGTGAAATGCTGGAGTCCGAAATAGACCGAGTCCGCGCCCGCTTCGATGGCAGCATGCAACTGCGGCCAGTATCCGGCCGGACTCATGATTTCGGGTTTCCTGCGGAAATGCATGGCGGGTCTCCTTCCATGGTAGCTAACGTGCACAAGGCACAACGATGCCACGCGCCATGATCTCGTTAATGCTTGCCGCTGCTGCCGCTGCTCAAACGCTGCCATACGGCTGGCTCTGGCGCGATCCGGGCAATGTGGCCGCGCTCGACTTTGCCGGGACAGTCGGCGCGCCCGTGCAGCTGCCTAAACCACCGTTCACCTTCCTGCACGAAGACACGAGCGGCACCCAGCCCAAGCTCTACACGCGCGACGCCAACGGCGCCACCTGGAACGTGAAATTCGGCTACGAGGTGCGCCCCGAATCGTTCTGCTGGCGGCTGGTCCGCGCCTGCGGCTATTTCGCCGAGCCCAGCTTCTACTTCGCATCCGGCAGGTTCGAAGGCTACAAACCGATCGTCCGCTCGACGCCGTCGCTCGCCCCAGACGGCCGCTTCACCGACGCCCGCTTTCAGTTCCGCGATGCCAACCTGAAATTTCTCAAGGACCGGAACTGGTATTGGAATCGTCCGCCCTTCGGCGGGACGCGCGAGTTGAGCGGCCTGAAGATCCTCATCATGCTTTTCGCGAATTGGGACAACAAGGACGCGCGAGTCGGCGGCTCGGGAAGCGGCCCCAACACGGCCATATTCGAACTGCGCCACTTCACGGCGCCGGAATTCATCTACGCGTTCACGGACTGGGGCTCGGGCATGGGGAGCATCCTGGGCGGCTACTCCGGCCGGAACAATTGGCGGTGCGTGGAATATGCCGCGCAAAGCGCTGGTTTCGTGCAACACGCCGACGCGCACCAGGTGACATTTCAGTACGATGGCGCCATCAACCCGGGTTTTCGCACGGGCATTCCGCCAGCACACGTTGTCTGGCTGATGCGTTACCTCGGCCGCGTGACCGACGCACAACTGCACGCGGGCCTGAAAGCCTCCGGCGCAACCGACTCCGATGCCGACTGCTTCACGCGCGCGTTGCGGGTGAGGATTGAGCAGCTGCGCAAGATCAGGTAACGGGTAACAGCCAGTGTATTGCCGCGAAACATCCGCTCGCGACCAGCAGCGAGGAAACCAGCGGCAGGCTCCACTTGCGCGGCGGTTCTGTAGAGAACCGCGGCGCTCCTTCGCTGGCTGAGTCTGAGTCTGGCGGCTCCGCCTCGGGAGCCGGTGGTGTGACCTTCTCGGCTGCCATCCGGCACGCATCGCCGATCGCCGCCAGCAGATCCGTCGTCCGCCGGTCGCTTGCCGCCAGTTGCTCGCGCAGTCTTTCGATTTCGCGATCCCGCTCCGCCACTCGCATGCGCAGCGCCTCTTCGACCGCAAGCAGCACCGACTGTCGAGCCTCTTCGCGCAGCCGATCTTCGATCTCGCCTGTCCGTTCGGCGAGCACCGCCGCAACACGTTGCTCCACCTGTCCCGGGATGGCCTCGGCGATCTCCTGCCGCAACGCATTCCCCTGCCCCTCCGCTGAAACCAGCACCTGTTCGGCGGCAAACACCGCCGATTGTCGAGCCTCTTCGCGCAGCCGGTCTTCGATCTCACCTGTCCGTTCGGCGAGCACCGCGGCAACACGCTGCTCCACCAGTCGCGGAATCGCTTCGGCGATCTCCTGCCGCAGAGTATTGGCCTGAGCTTCGAGTGCGCGAAGGTCCTCCACCACGTCCTGAGGCAGCACATTCACCGCATCCGCCTGCTCCTGCCGGAAGATGGCTTGCTGCACGGGCTCAACGGCGGCTTCGAGACGCCGCGTCCAATCCTCATCCCGTGCCCTCAGATCATTCTCAAATGCGCCGACGATCGTTTCCAGCACCTTGGGATCGATCCGCGGAGGCGTCTTTTCGAGCTGCGACAGCCGGCGTTCCAGTTCCGCCAGGCGGTCTGCCGGAACGGTGGAGTTTTCGGTTTGCAGCGGCGCTTCGCGGCGCGCCTTCTGCGAGAGTGCCATGCCGACGCCGAACGCCAGACCATCGCCAAAAGCGACGGCGAGGCTCCTCCACACAGACGAGTCCCGGCTGTTTTCCATATAACATAATGTACAGGAAATGTTTTAAGCTGAAAAGGGTTTTTTCGCGCCGCCGCCTCGATCCGCCCGGTGGTATAACGCCCTTATGGCTTTCGCAATCGACTGGAACAACGAGACGCTGCACGAGGCCATGAAGCTGTGTGCTGCCTACGTGCTGGCGCTGCCGGTCGGTTGGCACCGGGAGAAGGAGGAGCATGCGGTGGGCATCCGCACGTTCCCGCTGGTTGCCATGGCAAGCTGCGCTTACATTCTAATGGCAAATCCCCCGGGCCATTTCAGCATCGACGCGCAGTCGAGGGTGATTCAAGGATTGCTGGCCGGGATCGGATTCATCGGAGCCGGCGCAATTCTCAAGGGGGAAGGTGGCGTCCACGGGACCGCCACCGCCGCGAGCATCTTCAATACGGGTGTCGTCGGCGCCGCTGTTGCTACTGATCGGTACTGGCTCGCCGTCTTGTTGTCCGGTCTAAATCTGCTCACGCTCCGCACCTTGGCGCCCCTGAAGCAAAAGCTTGATGATCAGCCGAGTTCCTCGCAACCGAAGTAGGCGTCACGGCTTTGGAGCCAGCGCCCGCAACATCCGCCGCAGGGCCTGACCCCGATGGCTGATCTCAAACTTCTGCGCGTCTTCGAGCTCGCCAAACGTCTTGCCGAGTGGGGTGTAGTAGAACAGCGGATCGTAGCCGAACCCGCCCGCGCCGCGCGGTTCTTCCAGAATCACTCCGCCGACATTGCCGGCATAGAGACCCAGGATGTGCCCGTGCTGCGCCAGCGCGATCAGGCAAACGAAATGCGCGGTGCGATCCTCTACGCCGCGCATCGTTTCTAAAAGCAGGCGGTTGTTCGATTCGTCTGTGGCGCCCGGTCCGGAAAAGCGCGCGGAATAGACGCCCGGCCCGCCGTCCAGCGCGTCCACCACCAGCCCGGAATCGTCCGCAAACAGTAGTCCCCCGTAATGGCGGCTGTAGTGCGATGCCTTGATCATGGCGTTGGCCCCGAATGTCGCGCCATCCTCCACGCAAGGCGGCTGATCATGGAAGTTTTCGAGCAGACCGATTTCGACCGGCTGCAGCGCTCCCAACCCGCCGGCCGCCAGACGAAATTCGCGCAGCTTACCCGGATTGCTCGTCGCGCAGCAGAGCCGGATTGGTTCGGCCGGTGTCGGCGGACGGTTCCATTTGAGTGGCGGCGGGGTCATAGCGGAGCGACTCTTTTTTGCAATTCCACCAGCCGGCCAATACCCGCGCGTGCCAATGCGGTCAGGCGTTCCATCTGCGCGTCGTCGAACGGACTATGCTCAGCCGTGGCTTGGACTTCCACGAAGCGGCCCGACCCGGTCATTACGACGTTCATATCCACGTCGGCCTGCGAATCTTCTTCATAGCAGAGGTCCAGCATGGGCTGGCCGCGCACAAGGCCCACACTGGTGGCGGCAACGTAGTCACCCACTGGGAGCGACTTAAGCATTCCGAATGCCACCAATTGGCGCAGCGCGAGCGAAAGGGCGACAAACGCACCGGTGATCGACGCCGTCCGGGTTCCGCCATCCGCCTGGATCACGTCGCAATCGAGTACGACGCTCCGTTCGCCAAGAGCGGTCATATCGGTGACGGCGCGCAGCGAACGGCCGATCAGCCGCTGGATTTCGTGCGTCCGCCCGGAAGGACGTCCCTTGGCGACCTCGCGTGGCGTACGCGTCGAAGTGGCGCGCGGCAGCATGGCGTATTCCGCCGTTACCCAGCCCTTACCCGTGTTGCGCAGAAACGGCGGCACGGTATTCTCCACGGTCGCGGAGCACAGCACGCGCGTGTTCCCCACACTGATGAGGCACGAACCCTCCGCGGTCTTCAGATAACCGGTCTCGATCTCGACCGGGCGCATCTCGTCTGGTTTTCGATTATCGCTTCGCATACCCCGGTCTCCGTTGTCACTTTCGCATGATTTACTTGGATGACGCCAGAATGAAATACAAGAACAGCATGAGCAGCACGATGCCGCCGATCAGTAAAATCGCGCAGGGCAAACCGCCCGGCGGCCGCGGAGCGTTCTTGTTCTTCGCTCGCGCCGGCTTGAATTTTGCCATATCTGCGATGGTATCACCGCGTTTTCCGCGACCATGCCACAATCGAACCAGCGGTAACGACGGCGATCCTGTCGCCGGCGTGCCTCAGCACAAATGAAGATACTCACGGCTTTCGCCCTCGTTTTGCTAATTGCGTGCGGTGGCGCTGTTTCGCTGCCATCTAACCTCTTCCCCGAGAACGCCGCTGGAGGATGGCATCGCACTGCGCTTTCGGAGCCGTCTCTTTCCGATGCGCCCGACCCGGTGCCGCGCACGGCAGTCGAGCGCCTGGCCGTTGCGAACTATGAAGGACCCGGCAAGCTGGAAGCGCGCGTATACGTTCTGAGTTCGCCCGCAGTGGGAGTCGACCTCGCGCAGCGCTGGCGCCCGTCCGCCGACACCGTCTTTTTTTATCGCGACCGCTACTTCGTCGTAGTCAAGTGGCAATCCGCGGAGCGCAAAGCACTCGAAGATTTCGTCCGAGAGCTGGAAAGCAAACTCGGGCCGCCCTCGCGGAAAACTGATAGCTGAAGACTAAAGACTGACGACTGACGACTGAAGACTGATTCCTGATCGCTATAATGAGCAATCATGTCCAGTTCCGCCCTCGAGTTGGCCAGTGCAGAGGCGATCGCGCGTTATGAGCCGGTAATCGGCCTCGAAGTGCACGTCCAACTTGCGACGGCGACGAAGATCTTTTGCGGTTGTCCAACGAGTTTCGGTGCACCGCCGAATACGAACGTCTGCCCTGTCTGTCTCGGACTTCCGGGCGCGCTTCCGGTGCTCAACCGCGCGGCGGTGGAGTTGGCCATCAAGGGCGCGCTCGCGCTCCACTGCGAAATCCGCCCGTTTTCGCGCTTCGCGCGCAAGAACTACTTCTACCCTGATCTACCCAAGGGGTACCAGATTTCGCAGTACGACCAGCCATTTGCCGAGCACGGCTACATCGATATCGAGATGGAGGGCGCCCGAAAGCGTATCGGTGTGACGCGCGTCCATATGGAAGACGACGCCGGCAAGAGCATTCATGACGGCTTTCGCGATTCCGACCGATACTCCTACGTGGACCTCAACCGCAGCGGCACGCCGCTCATCGAGATCGTCAGCGAGCCCGATATGCGCACCTCCGACGAAGCGTACGCGTATCTCGCCTACGTGAAGCAGGCGCTGCAGTTCATCGACGTTTCGACCTGCGACATGGAGAAGGGCCATCTCCGGTGCGACGCCAATGTATCGGTGCGACCGCGCGGCGAGGTGAAACTGGGCACCAAGGCCGAAGTGAAGAACATTAACTCATTCCGCTTTCTGAAGCAGGCGCTCGATTACGAAATCGCCCGGCAGGTGGCGGTGATCGAGAGTGGCGGGCGCGTGATCCAGGAAACGCGCCTCTATAATCCGGACACGGGCGAAACGGCCGGGATGCGAAGCAAGGAGAGCGCGCACGATTACCGCTACTTCCCCGAACCCGATCTTCAGCCGCTGCGTATTTCGGACGAGTGGCTAAGCGAGGTTCGCGCCTCGATGCCCGAACTGCCGGCCTCCCGCCGCGAGCGTTTCCTGTGCGAATACGGGCTGAGAGAGTACGACGCCGACGTGCTCACTCAGACGCGTGCGGCGAGCGAGTATTTCGAAACGGCGGCGCGCGTCTCCGGCGATCCGAAGACGGCGGCGAACTGGGTGATGGGCGACCTGATGGGCGGACTGAAAGCCGAAGGCAAAGAGATCGCGGAATCGCCCATATCCGCCGAGAACCTGGGGGCGCTGGTCGGAATGATCTCGAAGGGCGAGCTTTCCGGCAAACTTGCCAAGGAGATCTTCCCCAGGATGTTCGCGAGCGGCGAATCGCCGGCCGTAATCGTGGAGCGCGAAGGCTTGAAGCAGATCAGCGACACCGGCGCGCTGGAGAAGGTGATCGCGGACGTGATCGCGGCAAATCCCAAGCAAGTCGAGCAGTATAAAGGCGGCAAGACGACCGTGCTGAACTTCCTGGTGGGCCAGGCCATGAAGGCAACGCGCGGCCAGGCCAATGTTGCGGTAGTGACGGAACTATTGAAGCAGAAGCTGGGGTGAACCATGTTGCAGCCAGGCGACAAAGCACCGGACATCGAACTGCGCACCGACACCGGCGCGCCCTTTCACTTAAGCGAGCTCAAAGGCAAACGCGTGGTGCTCTATTTCTATCCCAAAGCCAACACACCCGGCTGCACCATCGAGGCGTGTGAGTTCGGCAAGAGCTTGAAGCAATTCGAGAAGAAAGGCGCCACCGTGGTGGGGATCTCGCCCGACAAGCCCTCCGCGCAAGCGAACTTCAAGGCGAAGTACGATCTCCCGTTCACGCTGCTGGCGGACGAAGAGAAGGCGGCCGCCCAAGCCTTTGGCGTCTGGAAAGAGAAGAACCTGTACGGCCGCAAGGTGATGGGCATCGAGCGCAGCACATTCGTCATCGGTCCGGACGGCAAGATCGAGAAGGCCTACGGCAAGGTCAAGGCGCAGGGTCACGCGGCGGAAGTACTGAAGGAACTGTAAGAGGTCCCCGGTATTTTCCGCTTGGAACCGGACGCTTCGAGAGAGAGAATCAGTCAATGCTCAGACGGGTGGCGGTTCTCTTTCTGTTCAGCCTCGGGACGTTTTTCGCGCAACAGCCCGGGCCCACGCTGTCTATAGACGCCGGCGCCGGGCGGCATCCGATTTCGCCCGATATCTACGGGATCAACTTCTATTGGGATTTGGGTACCAGCGGCGATCCGAATGCGGCGGCCTATGCCGCAGCCGCTCCGGACATCCGCGCGACGGCGCGCCGTTGGGGCGGCAACAGCACCAGCACCTATCACTGGCAACTGGATGTCGATAACCTGGACAATGACTGGTTTTACGAAGTCCTGCCCGATGCGACCGTAAGTGCGTCGAAGCTGCCGAACGGCTCGACGTTCAACCAGTTTGCCGATCAGGTGCGCGTTTCCGGCGGGAAGATTGTGGCCACGGTCCCGGTGCTCGGGTGGCTGCCGAAGGCACGCGCGGAGGCATGCAGCTTCGACATAAGGAAGTACGGCAGCCAGTGCAAGATGGATCCGTACGCGCAGTATCACACGGCGAAGTGCGGCGAC
>Ga0126381_100002246_pt1 | contig 20866 bp, 15 predicted proteins | sample PanSoiMetPlot_28_FD_96465 | JGI IMG/M metagenome (GOLD analysis project Ga0126381, IMG submission 96465) | Tropical forest soil microbial communities from Panama - MetaG Plot_28 | ecosystem: Environmental > Terrestrial > Soil > Tropical forest > Bulk soil | place: Panama | collected 2016-02-17
ACTTCTCGAGGCCATGGCCACCGGCTTGCCCGTGCTGGCCACCCGCGTTGGCGGAAACCCTGAAGTCATCGCGGACGGACAAACCGGCTATCTCTTCCCGTCTGGAGATTGCCCTGCCCTCCTCCGTCATCTCGAGCCTCTGGTGAGTTCCGCGCCGTTGCGCCATCAAATGGGTGAGGCAGGGCGTCGGCGCGCACTTCAGGAATTCAGCGTTGAGCTCATGCTTGACAAATATCGAAGTCTTTACCGGGAACTTGCGGCGACGCACGGGATTGTCTCGGGATGAAGATCATCAATGTGCGGAATCACCGGAATTTTTGAATTCGAACGCTCCGAGCGATTTCCGGAACAGCTGGTCCACCGAATGAACGAAACAATCGTTCATCGTGGCCCCGACGATGAGGGCATCTTTTCGGGACCAGGCATCAGCCTCGGTTTTCGCCGTCTTAGCATCATCGACCTTAGCACTGGACATCAACCGATCTCTAACGAAGACGGCTCGATCTGGGTCTTGCTCAACGGGGAAATCTACAACTACCCGGAGTTGCGCGCCGAACTGGAATCCAAGGGTCACCGCTTCGTAACGCGCTCAGATACGGAAACCATTGTTCACCTTTATGAAGAACACAACGAGGGTTGCTTCGCCCGTCTGCGCGGCATGTTTGCCATCGCCATCTGGGACTCGCGCCAGCGAACGCTGTTGCTGGCCCGGGACCGAGTTGGAAAAAAGCCTTTATATTACGCACATGACTCACGGCGGCTTATATTTGGATCCGAACTAAAGGTTTTGTTAGCTGCTGACGGCCTTTGTCGGGAGTTGGACCATGAGGCTGTTTGCGATTATTTTTCGTTTGGCTACATTCCGGCTCCGAAGACCGTCTATCGTGCAGCGCGCAAGCTTCGACCGGGAAACTACTTAGTCGTAAAGCCGGGTGCTATCCGTGAGGTCTGTTACTGGGATGTTACGTTCCGCGCGACCGAAGAGCGCACAGAGGAGGCTTGGGCGGAACGCCTACGCCATGAGCTTTCTGAAGCGACGCGCATCCGTCTGCTGAGCGACGTGCCGCTGGGAGCGTTTTTGAGCGGTGGGGTCGATTCATCTTCGGTCGTAGCCATCATGAGCCGCCTGCGGCAGCGGCCCGTTACCACGTGCTCCATCGGGTTTGATGAACAGGAATATAACGAAGCCAAATTCGCGCGGCTGGTCGCGAAGGTATTCCACACCGACCATCACGATCGAGTCATTCATGCCAGTGCGCTCGATGTTCTCGACCGCCTAGTGTGGCACTACGACGAACCTTTCGCGGATTCCTCCGCGATTCCAACATTCTATGTTTCAAAAACAGCCCGAGAACATGTGACGGTCGCTCTCGGAGGTGACGGTGGAGATGAGAGTTTTGCCGGCTACCGGCGCTACCGCCTGGATCAATTCGAAAACCGACTCCGGAGGTATCTGCCTCTGCCGCTTCGCCGAGCTGTGTTCGGGCCGCTCGGGCGTCACTATCCTGCGTTGGCATGGGCTCCAAAGATTGTGCGTGGGCGCAGCACCTTTCAAAGTCTGGCACGCACTCCGCTTGAGGGCTATTTCAATTCCATGTCCTACTTCCGACCGGACGAGAAGGAGCGGCTATTCACGCGCGATTTTCAGAAAACGCTCGGCGGCTACGATTCACAGAGCGTATTCCAGGAGTATTACGACCGCGCTGATACGCCGGATCTGCTCTCCAAGATTCAGTACGTGGACATCAAAACGTATCTCCCGGATGACATCCTGGCCAAAGTTGATCGCGCTAGCATGGCGGTGTCTTTGGAGGTGCGAGCGCCCCTGCTTGACCACAAGCTTATGGAGACAGCGGCGCGTATCCCATCCCGCCTGAAGCTCAAAAACGGTGTCGGTAAATACATTTTCAAAAAGGCCATAGCGGACGTGCTTCCGAGAGACATCATCGAGCGCACGAAACAGGGATTTGCCATCCCCCTAGCAATCTGGTTTCGTGGAGAATTGCGCGAGTTGGCCGAACAAAGCTTGTTCGGTGCTGAAGACGGCGTCTTAAACACCCCGTATTTGCGCAAAATCTGGAGCCAGCATCAGAAATGTATTTGCGACCGGTCGATGCATTTGTGGGCAGCTTTGATGTTTCGAAAGTGGGCTGAGACGTTTGGCGCGCATTCCATGAGAAAGTGAGCAAAGCACTTGAGTGGAATTTGTGGCATCTGTGGACTTCAGGCAAGCGCCCTGCGATCGAGCTTGGAAGGGATGTTGTCGGCGCTTACCATGCCGGGGGAATCTGGCTGCAGCTCGGCCCGTGCCGAGAGCGCGGTTTTTGGCGTGTCCCAGCGTTGGGATTTTCAGCGGGTCAGGACGTCGGGGGGCGTCGTGGTTGCTGCTGATGCCGAACTTCTCAATGGCCCGGCCCTTGCTGCAGAGCTTCGCGCGTCTGGCATTGATGATTCGTTTGACTCGGCAGGAATCGTTGCGGCTCTCTATCGACGCTACGGCAGCTCCTTCGTCGAGAAACTCGAAGGAGCGTTTACCGTTGCACTTTGGGACGAGCGCGCACGCCGCTTGCTCTTGGCCATAGACCGTCTTGGCATTGGCGCTCTTTACTGGCGCACGGAAGGTACCCGAATACTCTTTGCGTCGCGCCTCGGAGCGATCCGCGCGGTGCAGCAGCCCAGACCCGAAGTAAATCCGGTTGCCGTCACGCAGTACCTTTTGTTTAGTGTTGTTCCTGCGCCGCTATCAATTTACCAGGGAACGGAGCGCCTCGAACCTGGGCGCTTGCTCACCTGGGGCAATGGTGGCATCAGGCAGAAGCAGTATTGGGACCTGGAATATAAAGAGAAAAGCTCGGTTAGGGAAGACGAATGCGCGCGGGAAGTCCGCGAAGGCATCCGCTCCGCCGTGCTTCGCACGGCCGCCGGCTGCCGGCCGGAAACAACAGGCGCGTACCTCAGCGGCGGCACGGACAGCAGCAGTGTAATCGCGTTTCTCAGTGAATGGCATGCTCCGGCTAAGTCTTTTTCCATCTTCTTCGACGAAAGCCGATACAGCGAAATCGGATTTGCGCGCACTACAGCTCGGCACTTTCAAACGGAGCACTATGAGCAATGTGTACGGCCGCAGAATGCCTGCGAAATCATCAGCATTCTGAGTCGATATTACGATGAGCCTTTCGCCAACTCGTCGGCCATAGGGGCATATTATTGTGCGCTCCTGGCACGAGAAAACGGGGTCACCACGCTTCTTGCCGGGGACGGGGGTGACGAACTGTTCGGTGGCAACGAGCGCTATGCCACGGACAAGCGCTTCGCTCTTTACGACATGATCCCGGGCGGCATCCGCAGGAGGCTGATCGAGCCGGCTGTCTCGCTACTCCCACCGTCTGCCGGCCTCCTCAGCCTCCCGCGAAAATATGTCCGCCGCGCAAACATTCCCAACCCTCGCCGAATTTATTCCTATGGTCTCTTCCTCAGTGAGCCGCCAGAACGGATCTTCGAGCCAGCGTTTCTCCAGAGCAATCCGCCCGAGACTTGGATGGATATCGCACAACGCCATTTTGACCATGGAAGCAACCGAAGTGAGTTGAATCGTATTCTCTATATGGATGCGAAGATAACGTTGGCGGATAACGATCTGCGCAAAGTGACTGGAACCGCAGAATTGGCGGGCGTTCGCGCTCGTTTCCCGCTTCTCGACCACCATCTTGTGGAACTCGCGGCGCGCATACCGGTGCAGTGGAAACTGAAAGGCTTCCAGAAGCGATATATCTTCAAAAGAGCGATGCGGCGTGTCCTGCCTGCGAAAGTGTTGTACAAGAAGAAACACGGATTTGGCGTACCTGTATCGCTGTGGCTGCTTGAGGACCCTCGTCTCGAATCCGTTATGAGGGATGTGTTGACGGATTCGAAGACACGGCAACGCGGGTATTTTCGTCCGGGCTTCATCGATGAAGTCATGAAGCGCCATCGCTCCGAGCATGTCAAGAATTTCGGTGAAATCCTGTGGTATCTCCTGATGCTCGAGTTGTGGCATCGCGAACATTTGGAGAAAAAACAGGAGCAAGTTTGTGTTGGCTGACAGCTCTACATTGGCGGAGGCTGAGAAAACCCGCGCGATGCCAGGCGAAGTCGGATCTGATTGGCCCCCGCCGGATAATCTCGCGGACCCCGTGGCTTCCCGGTGGTCGCGAGAGTTTGCTGCCAAAGCATTGTTTGCCCTAGGCGGAGCGCGCGTTGCGGAAATGGTGGGGCGCCGAATTGAGTTCAGCCGGCCACCCAGCGACACCTCTTTCCGTTTTTGCCGCGCTGCGCGGTCGCGATTCGCCATTCTCTGTTACCACCGAGTTGGTAGAGGCGGTGTGCCTGTGTATTCAGGACTGCCGCCGGTCGTGTTCGAGGCGCAGATGAAGTACCTGCGCGAGCACTACCGTATGGTTTCGCTGGACGAGGTGCTTCGCGAGATGTCCGATCCGCGCGGCAGGGCTCCAGCGGTGGCGATCACCTTTGACGACGGATATGCGGATTTATATGAGCATGCCTTTCCCGTTTTGCTACGCTACGAAATCCCGGCGACTATTTTCTTAACTGTAGGTGCAATCGAAAGTGGCGAGGTCGCCTGGTACGACCGGGTTTTTGTGGCCTTTCAGGTGGCGCCCGGCAAGAAGCTTGTGTTGCCGACGAATCCCCCTCAAGTTATCGTCCTGGGAACTCCGCAAGAGCGATTGCATGCTGCAGTCGAGTTTATCTCGGCGATGAGACGATTACCGGCCTCCGAGCAGCGGGCCACTTGTGCCAAGCTTGAATCAGTTGTGTCACTACCGCGAAAGAGCATCGCGGATCGGATGCTCACCTGGAAGCAGATTCGGCAGATGCAAACAGCCGGCGTCTCATTCGGCGCGCACACGATGACGCATCCGGTCGTAAGCCGATTAGAAGAAGACCTGGATTGGGAGTTGGGAGAATCGAAGCGTATACTCGAAGATCGTCTGCAGCGACCGGTCCTTGATTTCGCCTTTCCCTTTGGAAAGAACAATGAGTGTGGTGATGCGGCGATTGCATGTTTGGTGCGGTTGGGTTTCCGGTCCGCAGTCACGTCGATCGAGGGGCTCAATCGGCGAGCGACGAATCCGTTTGCGCTGCATCGTGTTTCATTTTGCGAAGAGCATACACTCGCCGTGTTTGTCTTGCGACTTGCCCGCCTCTTTCTGTCCAGCGCAGAGACTTAGATGAATTTGAATCTGTCCGGCAGCATCTGCCCACAACGCGGTGCTGCCATCGACACAAACGTCCTTTTGTGAGGTCCGACAATGCGCGATTTTATTCTTCTCGCGTTGGTTTGCGGATCACTTCCTGTATGTTTTTTTGAGCCGTTTTTCGGGGTGCTGATGTGGATCTGGATAGCCTTTTTCAATCCACATCGTTTCACCTTCGGCTTCATGTATAACTTTCCGGTCGCGGCGACTGTCGCGGTACCAACCTTGGCAGGGGTTTTTGTCACTCGTAAGATCAACCGGCCCATATTGGTTCGGGAGAGTCTGTGGTTATTGGTGTTATGGATCTGGTTCTATGCCGCATATCTCAACGCCACGCATGAACCATTATTCGCCGGGCACATTGCAGATTCCCAACTGGAGCTGATTCGTGTCAGTAAAATTCTGCTGATGACGTTTGTGATCATGCTGGTGACAACTTCGGAGAAACGACTCAGATGGGTTTTTCTGGTCACAGCCTTAAGCTTCGGCGTCCTGGCGTTAAGGGGCGCTGTGTTTGGACTTGCGACCGGCGGCAACTTCCGCGTTTTCGGACCTCCGGATTCGTTCCTCACAGACAACAACGGTTTTGCGCTGGCGTTGAACATGTGCTTGCCAACTTTTTATCTCTTCGGCCGTGTAAAGAAGCAAAAGCTCCTTCGTTGCGCTCTGAAAATCGCGTTCGCTTGCGGTGTGCTGTGCGTGATTCTGTCATACTCGCGGGGCGGTTTTCTCGGGCTGGTAGTGGTCCTAACTTTGCTGGCGTGGCGTTCGAAATATCGCGTGGTCGGTGTGGCGTTGCTTGCTGTCATTGCGCTGGCTGTTGTTTCCTTTGCGCCCCCGCAATGGTCTAATCGCATGAACACACTCCGTCAGGAAGGCGTAGATGGTTCCGCCCAACAGCGACTCGTTGGTTGGGGAACGACGTGGAATTTCGTCCAGGATTATCCAGTTATGGGCGGAAGCTTCTACGTTCTACCTGACGTGTCCGTCTTTCAAAAGTATAAAACTCGGAATCTCCCTGGCGGATTTGAATCTACCGGACCGCACAGCATTTATTTTCAAGTTCTCGGTGAGCAGGGCTTTATGGGTTTCGTCATCTATTTCGGGCTGGTCATCTCGTGTTTCGTCACTCTTGTTTCGCTTCGTCGGCGCACGCGTCGGTCTCCCGAACTGAGCTGGATGGGCTTCTATGCGGATATCATCTTGATCTCATTGACAGGCTTCCTTGTTAGCGGCGCTTTCCTTGGCTTCGCCGACTTCGATCTGTATTACCAAATGGTTGCGTGCGTGTGCGTCTTAAAAATTCTGTACATCCGCGAGATGGCTGCGCGCAGGAGCCCGGTTAGTCAGGCAGCGCTTGCATTCTCGGGAAGTGAAGCCGCATGACAAGAACGACGGAATTCAACAAGGGTGGCCCGGTAGATCGCCCTCCTCTCGTTAGGCGATGCTGCTCTCTCCTGCTGTGGCCAACTCGCAGGCTAGCCGCGATCGGTGTTGTGTTAATGCTAGGTGCGCTGTCGCCTTACAATTTTGTGCAGGCTCAGACCACCTGGAAATGGACTGTCGAGCAGGTTGATACCTCGGCTCAATTCACTTCGCTAGCGGTAGACGCCGACGGAAATGTACATGTAGCGTACGCGTTTGGAGGCAATGGCTACGATCTTAAATACGCTTTTCGTGCTGTAGGCAGTGCGAAGTGGTTTAACATGCTGCTTGAGAGAGAGTTTTCTGACTACGCGACGGATATTGCCATCGATCTTGATCAGAACCCACACATTTGCCTCACCCCCCGCGAAGTGAAGTATGCTTCATGGGATGGCAAAGCGTGGCGCATACAACAGATCGACGCGGGAAGCGGTACGGCCGAATACAACTGTTCCGTTGTATTCGGTAAAGACAATGTAGCGCATCTAACCTGGTACCAGACGCGAAATGCAGGCAACCAGAATTTCCTGCATATCAAATATGCGAATCTAAGCGACAGAGTCTGGACGGCTCGGACTGTTGATGTTGATCGGGAGTGTGGTAAGTGGAACTCCGTCGTAGTCGACGTCGAAGGTCACCCGCATGTTGCATACAGCGTGTTTCCTCCAGGAGAGTTGAAGTACAGCGTTTTTGATGGCAAGGACTGGCACTACAGTGTCGTTGATTCACCAAGCACCCGGGGCACTACCCGCCACGCGACTGGAATGGGCGTAAGCCTCGCACTGAATGAAAACCGTGAGTATTTCATGAGTTTCTATGAATCGCCTGCGTTCGACGGAGACACACGCAATCCGGGTTTCTTGAAGGTTGCACACCTGGTGAACGACAAATGGAAGATCGAAACGGTAGATCAGGTTTTTAAGGGTACAGGATGGGCAGAGTACGTTACCGCCCTGGAATTTGATAAGCACCGTTTTCCACATGTCAGCTACGAAGATGGGGGCGCCTTGAAACACGCGTACTGGGATGGTGAACGCTGGCACGTACAGTTGCTTGTCGGCGCTGGTGCTGACAAAGCGCTCTACAGCTCGATGAAGATTGGTCCAGGCGATACCATCTATATCAGCCACCGGAACCCGCTTGACGGTTCCTTGAGTGTTGTCGTGGGACGCCCCACCTCGGTCGCTGTCGCGAACTCCACTTCCCTAAAGACATCAGAAAGCCAGCACTAGCGGCTCGAGTGCGGCGTGAGAAAAACGCGGCGGAGGCATCTTGGCTGAGTCACCTATCATTGGACTATGGGCCTTTTGGACCTGCGCCCTGCTCCTCGCCTATATTTACGTCGGCTACCCCGTCTTGCTTGGTTTGCTAGCCCATCTGTTTCCTCGAAAGAGTCATCTGGAGCAAGGGTTCCGGCCCTCGGTTAGTCTCCTGATTTCCGCACACAACGAAGCACCTGTTATACGCAAAAAAATCGAGAATTCACTGCAACTCAATTATCCAAAATCCCTGCTGGAGATCATCGTCATATCCGACTGTTCGAGCGACGCTACGGATGCGATCGTATCGGAATATGCGGGCAACCGCTTAAGGCTCATTCGCCAGAACCAGCGCCTTGGGAAATCTTCCGGCCTTAATCTAGCCGTGCCGCAGGCGCGCGGCGAAATCATCGTTTTTTCAGATGCAAACGCGATGTACCTCTCAGATGTCGTCCAGAATTTTGTGCGGCACTTTGCAGACGCTAAGATCGGGTACGTAGTCGGAAACGCACGCTACCTTGAGAACGACTGTTCACAATCTGCGCAGTCTGAGGGCCTCTATTGGAGACTGGAGACATGGCTAAAAGCCAAGGAATCGGCTTTCGAATCGGTCGTCGGTGGTGATGGAGCTATCTACGGCATAAGGCGGGAGCTGTATGCACCACTGCTTCCGACAGACATAAACGATTTCCTCAACCCCCTTCAGATCATTGACCGCGGCTATCGCGGTTTGTTTGACTCGAGCATCATATGCTATGAGGAAGCTGCGGATACGTTCGTCCAGGAATTCCGGCGTAGAGTGCGCATCGTAAGCCGCGCGCTGACTTCCCTGTGGCGTGCACCTGGGGTGCTGAACCCGTTTCGCAACCCGCGCCACTGGTGGCTGCTCCTTTCTCACAAGATCCTCCGTTGGCTTGCACCTTTCTTCCTTGCAGGCATGCTGATTGCATCCGTCGCGCTCTCTGCTGTGCCGTTCTATCGCTGGGCTGCAGTGGTCCAGATTGTCTTCTATCTAATCGCTCTCATTGGATGGTGGACGCAAAATCTTCCCGGGACTCCCCGGCTAGTTTCACTGGCGTTTTACTTTTGTGTTGTGAACCTTGCTTCGTTCATTGGTTGCATCAAATGCTTCCGCGGAGATCTCTCTGCGACGTGGATGCCACACCGCAGGGAAGTCCGTGGCAAAGGCTGAGTCGAGTCGGACGATGATTTACCTATGAGAGTAATTTACGCGAAGGGCGATACCGATGGTGAACGCTGGGAGCAGTTTGTTTCCTCCTCAGTTGCTGCCACCTGCTATCACCGCTGGAATTGGAAGGGAGTGATTGAGCGGAGCTTTGGTTGGCCGACTTACTACCTGCTCGCCGAAGATGAAGGGTGCATCGCTGGACTGCTGCCACTCGTTTGGCAGAAGAGTATACTGTTTGGCAGTTTCCTGACATCGCTGCCGTTCCTGAATGCTGGCGGCATCCTCAGCGCTTCGAAGGAAGCGGAGCGCGCGCTCCTGACGGAAGCCGTAGAAATTGCGCACCGCATTGGCGCTTCGTCAATCGAATTCCGTCATCGCGAACCGCGCCACTTGGGACTGCCCGTTAAGAACAACAAGGTAACACTGGTGCTCCCGATCTACGAAGATTCGGAGTTGACCTGGAAAGCGCTCGACACCAAAGTACGCACGAAGGTGCGCAAGGCATGCAGCTTTGGCATGTCAGCCGAATTCGGCAGTGCAGAATATCTTGATGATTTTTATGCTGTCTTCGCGCACAATATGCGGGAACTAGGTACACCCGTCTACAGCCGAACGGTTTTTGCGGAAATCTTAAGAGCGTTTCCTGACGACGCGTTTCTTTGCAGGATCCGCCACCAAGGTAAGATCATTGCTGTGTCTCTTCTGTGTGCCTTCCGCGAGCGTATAGAGGCGGTATGGAGTTCCTCACTTCACACTCATCTCCATCTGAAGCCCAATATGTTTCTTTACTGGAGCCTATTGAGTCACTTCGGTTCGAAGGGGTTCCGACTGTTTGATTTCGGCCGCTCGTCTGTCGGGTCGGGGACGTACGTCTTCAAGCAGCAGTGGGGTGCGCAGCCCGTGCCACTCTATTGGGATACGTGGCTCTCGAGCGGAGACAGTAAGTTGCCTGAGCGCAATCCCGAAAATCCGAGGTATCAGCTCGCGATACGGTTGTGGCAGAAGCTACCGCTGCCGGTAACTAAGTTAATCGGTCCACGCTTGGTTCGTTGTCTTCCGTAAGTTTATGGATTGCCTTTTCAGTATGAGTAAAATCGGCTTCCACTTTCTACGCGATCGCTACCGAGCCGTCCCAAAGACTCGCATTCGGGCGTCACTGCAACAAGCTTATGAGGGACACTTGGCATAACTTCATTCCGCACTGGTTGGTATCCATGCTAACGCAAAGCGACGAGCCTTGCAGTGCGGATGCCATTTTTGTCCTTGCGGGAGGACAAGACCGAAAAAATTTCGGCTTCGAATTATTTAGGCAAGGACTCGCACCGCGCATTCTCCTCAGCGTCGGTCGTTTCGAGATCCGCCGTTTCGCAGAGCTGGTTCATGGTCGGTCCGTAGATTTGCTGGGCATCGCGGCACACATTCCTCGACCCCAAAGACACTTTTTTGTCGATTTTCAAAGGGCAGAAACAGAGGTTCATTGGATTCGTCCCAGCCGCCCTGGAACACTGTGTGAAATGAAAGCCCTTCGCAAATGGATCGAAGAGAACAGGGATATTGCATCTGTCCTCGTCGTCAGCTCAGGGATGCATTTGAAGCGTTTGAGGGTCTGTGCACAGGCACTCTTTGCTCGAAAAATCAATCTGCGATTCTGTGCCGCCCCTATAGGGTTCAAGGCGGGAATCCATAAGGGCGCGGGAGAGGCGGAGACGCCAAGTTGGAGCCCTGTCCTGTTGGAGTGTTTGAAGCTCGTCATCTATAGCACTATACTGAGCATCCGCTTGTCCGGCCTGCGCCGGTTTATGGGTTTAGGTCAACCCTAAAGCCCGTTTCCTTGCTGAACTCGACCGAAGATAACGATCACACTCCTCGGCCACGCGGTTCCAGGTTCGCAGTCGGCCTTGCTGAGCGATAGCAGCACGATCCCATGGCTTGAGAAGGGCAGCCGCGATTCCTTCGGCAATGGATTCGGGATTTCGCTCTACCAGCATGCCTAAGTTTTCAGACGTAATGATTTCGCCAATTCCTCCAACGGCTGCCGCGACGACCGGGGTACCGCACGCGAGCGATTCGGAGACAACGTTGGGCCATCCCTCGCGTGAGCTAACAAGGCAACTGAGATCCGCTGCGCTAAACCATTTGCACAACTCTTCGTTTGGTCTGCTCCCTATCAAGAAAACGTGGTCCTGCAATCGACTCTTCCGGATTTGTTGTTGCAAGAGGGAGCGCATGTGGCCTTCGCCGACGATACATAGCCGCAAAGACGGATGGCGCGGGACGAGAAGCGCCATCGCCGAAACGAGAAGGTCTTGGGATTTAACGGGATACAGGTTCCCTACGGAAACGAGGACCCGGCCTTGCCTCGGCAAATTAAGCTGCTCCCTGGCTTCGGCTTGTTCCATGGGAGAAAATCGCTCAGGGTCGATCCCATTAGCGATCGTTTGCACACGATCTGGGCTTATTCCCAAGTCCACGATCGCCTGTTTCAGAGAGTCCGACACGGCTACGATGCCAGCTGCGTGAGCCAACGCCCAGCGCAACATAGGGCGAATCAACCGATGAGTTGGATAGTCGGTCAAGTCCGTTCCGCGGGCCGAGACTATCACTGGCAAGCCCAAGATCTTTCCCAGCAGCATCGCTGCAGTGCCGTCCGGATACACAAAATGTGCGTCAATGCAGTCAAATACATGAATAGCGTGAAGATGACGCACAACGTGCAGACTACCCAAAGCCATAAGTAGCGCGTGGATCGGCATTGAGATCTTTGGAAGTAACGGATAACGCGGGTGCTGAATGCATAAGTCTCCAATACACTCTTGCGTTGAGATGTGGCCGAACTTCTGTCGAGTCTCTCCAGGCGCCCAGCGCGGATAGTATGGAATCGGCGCAATCACAGTTACGGCGTTGCCTGGGCGGCGCGCCAGGTGGGCAATCCGCTGGTAAACGAAGATACCGAGGTTCGGTTCTTGTGAATTTGGAAACAAACTTGTGTAGGTGAGGATGTGCACCGTGTTGGTCTTAGGTTGCTTCGGCTCCGCGAGGGTATGGTAGCAGTACTTAACAAGTGTTTCACAGTTTTAGGATATCGGCTTAAGCAGCAAGCAAGGGGAAATCTTCACGCACGAAACTCCCAGCGTCGAACTCCACGCGGCGAGGCAACTGGAAGTGCTCCGAGAGAGACCTCTGCATCGGAAAATAGACCAGAAGTTGCGTAGGGCAAAATCTGTATGCGGAATGCTATGACGTTTGACGTGGAGGACTATTTCCACGTGGGCGCGTTCGCCGACCGAGTCGACAAGGGAGATTGGGAGAGATATCCCAGCCGGGTCGAGGCAAATACTTGGCGCTCGATTGAAATTGTCGAGAATGCTGGGTATAAAGGGACTTTTTTCGTCCTTGGTTGGGTGGCGGAACACTTTCCGCACCTCGTGAAGCGTATTGTCGCGGGGGGGCACGAAATTGCGTGTCACAGTTCGGACCATCGTCACATCTTTCAGATGACTCCCGAGGAATTTCGCAAAGACACCTTCCGCGCCAAGCAAGCCGTTGAGGACGCGGCTGGGGTTCCCGTCCGTGGCTATCGCGCTCCGAATTTTTCCATCACCGCTGACTCGCTTTGGGCATTCGAGATTCTTATCGAAGCCGGATTTGTTTATGACTCGAGTATTTTTCCGGTACACCATCCGAACTATGGCATGTCGCGCTTGCCGCGCACTCCGTTTCTCGTGCAGACTCCTGCAGGTTCCATCATCGAATTCCCGATGCCAACAATCGCGGTCGGCGACCGCCGTGCTCCGCTCGCCGGTGGTGCCTATCTGCGTCTTCTTCCATATTCCTACACGCGCTGGGGAATCTATTTTCTTAACCGCACCGAGCAGTGTTCCGCTTGCGTCTACGTTCATCCATGGGAACTTGATCCCGAGCAGCCTCGCTTGAACGTCAGCTTGACCGCCGGACTGCGCCACTACCTTGGCCTGAGCACACTCGAAAAGAAGCTGCGCCAGCTGTTGCGCGACTTCGAATTTGCCACGCTGGAGTCCTTTCTGCCACCAGCGAACGAACTGGATTCCATGCTGGACGTACGTAACCTCAGCAGCGCTCTGGCGCCGTGATGCCATTTGCCACTGTACCAAGCAAGTCTGACGAGCATCCGAGCAACCGGGACGACCCTGCCTTGACACGCCCCCTCGTTAGCGATGTAGGTGTCGTCGCGATTCCACCTTTTCCGTGGCATGTGACGTGGGCACAGACAGCGCACTGGGTCATCCCAACTCTTGCCAACTACTTTCGAGTCTTATGGATGGATCCCCCGATTAACTGGCGGGGTGCGCTTCGAACAGGCCTGCGGGCGCGATCGGTTTTCGTTCCAGTTCCCCAGCGGACCGGCCTGACTATCTATCGTCAAGAAGCATGGCTGCCTCAGTTCTATCGACCGGGATGGCTCTCGCGAGCAACCTACCTAGCACGAATCCGGCGCGCTCAAGACCATCTCCGGCACCGCGGCTGCAAGAAGGTTGTGCTCTATCTTTGGACCCCTCGTTATGACCTTGCAGCCTATGCCGGTGGATGGGATCTGACCTCGTATCATATCGATGACGAATACTCGTATTCCGAGGTCGAGGTCCCGACGTCGCCAGAAGAGTATAAGCTGTTGCACAGTGTCGATCGGGTTTTCATTCACTCGACGAGCCTTATGGAGAAGAAGGGTAAGGAAAACCCTCGCACGTTTCTCAGTCCGAATGGAGTGGATTATTGTGCCTTTGCGACACCTGCCCCCGAACCTGCGGACTTGAGGGCAATACCGCATCCGCGGATCGGCTATGCAGGCTTTCTTAAAAAGCAGCTCGACTGGAATCTGCTGCGCTCCCTGGCTATCCAGCATCCCGAATGGTCATTCGTCTTTGCGGGCAAGAAAAGCCCGCACCCGGAAATCGATTCAGCCATTGCTGCAATGAAAACCCGACCGAACGTATTCTTCCTGGGTGAAAAGTCCGCCCACGACTTGGTCGCCTATCCGCAGTATTTCGACGTGTGCCTGATGCCGTACGTCTACAACGGTTACACCAAGTACATCTACCCGCTGAAGATGCACGAATATCTAGCGAGCGGCCAGCCCGTCGTCGCCACGCCCCTGCCTTCCATCGTCCCGTTCGGTCGCGTCTTGTCGCTGCCGCATAGCCTCGCAGAGTGGTCCGACGCAATTCATGCGGCGCTTGGCCCTACAGCAAATTCGCCGGGAGCGCGTACGGCGCGGCGAATGGTCGCCAGGGAACACGATTGGAGCTCCTTAACTCGTCGCCTTGCCGAAGTTATGGCCGACGGATTAGGCCTGGAGTATGTCGAAAAGTTGCGCGCGAGGGTGCAGGCAACGCAGTGACCGTGGCGGTCGTTTCAGGCCGTCCCTAAGCTCCCGCGCGACGGATGAGCTTTTGCCGAAACTTCCGCCGGTCGCTTTTGTCCAGCACGAAGAACCAAGCGGTGATCAGCGACAACGGCAACACGGTGACCACCTGAGCGAAATATGTGCTCAGGTTGGGAGCAGGCCAAAATCGCTCTACGAGGTAGCTGCCCAACAGGAACGGCACGCCAGCGATGGCATTTTGTACCCATGTCGAGTAAATATATCTTGATACTGAAATCTTTAGCACATTGCGAACATAAATGGGCCAGAACATCGCGTGCACGGCCAAACTGGGCAGCGCAGTGCCCCAGGCAACCCCCACGACGCCGATCCTCTTCACCAGAACGATGCTTAAAACCAAGTTGAGGCTGGCTTCCGCGAGGGCTACAGGCACCAGCATCTTGTGGCGGCTGATACCCATCATGATTCCACTGAGCGCTTGATTGCCGGCACTGAACATCCAGGCGAGCGTCAGAACGGAGAGCACCTCGCTCGAAAGGGAAGCGTATTCTCTTCCCATCCATAGACCGATGAAGGACTGCCCGCGCACCAAAAATGTCACCGCGATGGGCAGCATTACCGCCGTGCAGTACCGAGCTGCAAGCAAAGACACGTCCTTCAAATGCTCGGCGTCCTCTCGGGCTTCGATCGAGCTTGCAAGCGGTGTCAGAATTATGGAAATGGAAGCGATTGGCGCCCGCGCGTAGTTCATCAGGTTTCCAGCGATAGCAAAGAACGTAACCGCGCTTACCGGGAGATAGATGCCAATAACCAGCGAGTCTGTGTAGTAAACCAGATACACGGAGAGCTGCAGGAGAAACGCGTACGCACTGAACGAGAAAATCAGGCGAAGCCGTTCCTTGTCCGCATGACGCAAGTTAACAGCCAGCCACGGACATAGGCGAAAGGCCATAGTGGCGTTTGCAATACCGCTGAATACCGAAAATCCGAATTGCAGGAGCGCCAAAGTCGTTAGACCATAACCGGTTCGCAGACAAAGAACGATCAGCAGTGAGCGAAGCCCCGTGGAGGCGATCTCAATCGCGTTTGCAATATCAAATCGCTGGAGTCCAGCGACTACTCCTCCAAACACTCCGCTCACCAGAGAAACGGCCACGTTCATGCCAGCGATCACCAACACGCCCTGCGAGACTCGCCGGTATTCCGGGGGTACCTGAAAGTGTGTGACTCCAAAGAGCGCCACTGCGAAGGAGGCCAACACGGCCAAGGTGCTCGCGCACAAAAAGATGAATAACGCCGATGACACTACCTGCCGTACGCCTTCGCGGCTGTTTTGGGTGTGAAACCTTGCGACGTAGCGGGTAACCGCGCCGCGCACCCCTAGGTCCAGCAAGCCCAGGTATCCCGTCAGGGAGGTCACCAGAGACCAAACACCATATCCCACATTGCCCAAATGATGCACAATGAAAGGTGAAAGAAAGAAGCTGACGACTGCACCGAAAACGAACCCGCTCCAGTTTGAGAGGACGTTGCGCGGCACAACCGAGTGCATTGCCCCTCGCAGTGTTGGCGTCGACAATGAGCTCAAGACAGTCTTCCCTTCGGTACTGGATCCGCAGACTGTAAGAAGTTTATAGTGAACCCGCAGCCAGGATTTCCAGCTAGGCTATCACGGAGCGGAAGTAAGATACGATGCAAGTTTAGCGCGTGCTGGGGTCCGAGAATTGAAACCACCACCGCGACCAGGCTATCAATGATCGTATTCGATTGTCGGGCTTTACGCGCGCATCCGCGAAACTCTTGTTCCGCCGTCGCCGATTCATGGAAATGTAAATTCTTATTAACACACACATGGGATTGGCCCGAAATGAGGTGTAATACTAATGGGTTCACTCAGACGCAACCGTGCCTCAGCGCGTGACACACCCTGAGGGATCGGCAGCAACGCGCTTCAAGGAAACATAGTTTAAGTGTTCGTCACGATTTTGATCTGTACCCGCAACCGTCCTCGTGAGCTGGAGGGCATGCTCAATTCTTTGTTGACACCCAATGCCCGGGAGCCGGGTTGGGAAGTCATTATTGTCGATAACGGCTCAACAGATGATACCCCGCGCGTTTGCGATCACTTCCAAGCGGCCTTCCCGGAAAAATGCAGGATCCTGGTCGAGGCGAGAGCAGGCAAGAGCAATGCGCTTAACGCGGGGTTGGCCCATGCGCGGGGCGATGTCCTGGCTCTGACCGACGACGACGTACTTTGCGATGCAGGTTACATTTCGGGAATTCGTGAGGTCTTTACCAATAACAGTGTCGACGCGGCTCAAGGCCGTGTTCTGTTGGATTTTGAAGGTGGACGCCCCAGTTGGCTCAACGAACGGTCAGCTGCGTTGCTCAGTCTTCGTGACTTCGGCGATTCGATGCTCGATTGGGATGACAATCTTACGGGGGCGAATATGGTTGTTCGGCGCACTGTGATCGAGCGCATCGGCGGATTCTCGCCGCAAATTGGTGCCGGTGCCGCCGGTTTCATGGAAGACTCGGAATTCTCCTGGCGATTGCGACGGTCCGGCTACAAGTTAATCTATGCCCCGCAGATTCTGGTGCGGCATCAGATTAATAGGGCTCAACTGCAGAAAGGGCTTTTCCTCGACCGCTATTTTAGGTGGGGGCGCTCCGAAGCTTATCTGGGAAATATCACGGCGTCTGTCTGGCGCTTCGGTGTGTATGTGGCGAAAGAATTCATATTTAGTCATGTAGCCTCAATTGGTTGCGTCGTGGCTGGCAACCCTGACGCCGCGTTCCGATTGCGTTGCGAGGCATTGCACCGCCTGGGATTTTATTACCAACATTGGCGCTTCGCTACCGGGCGAGATCTTCCTCTCCAATCACCACCATTGCTTGGTCGTCTAGAGTGCTGAGTCTCGATGCCGAAATAAAGCAAGTACGGAATACGTAGCTGGTTGCCGCCACACGTCGTCATTCAATCCTGCGAACAATCAGTCGGCGAAAACTAACACGTAGGACATCGGCACCACGATAGGAACTTTCTACGTGTTAATCGAACTGAGGCTCTGTTTTCTCCTGGACAACATAGGCAGCGGGGACCTTTTGCCACCTGTCATGGTTCGGTTGTAGAGATACGGTCGCAATTGCGAAGCAACGGTTGAGCGTGTCACTGCCTGAATTGAAGTGGTCAGAGCTGTTTGCGTTTATCGATTGCATTCAGCTCAAACAAAATTTCGAAAGGACCCGGGACCCGTCGGGACCGGAGGTGAACTTCCTGTCGGCTCGGTTCTGAGCGAAAAACGTGATGCAGCAAGCTCGTATTCATGGGTGCGTGCGTTCCGGTGCACTTCGATACCCGGAGTTACGGAAACGAGGAGCGAATATGCAATTGTGTTCTGCTTTTAAGATCACCCTTATCACCATGGTTCTAACGATATCGATACCTATTGTCCTTGCTCACCATTTTCAATTAATCGGGGATAACTACTCTATTATGCAGTTGGGATCGTTTCGCGGTGGGAACAGTGTTCCGCGTTGGATAAATAACGAAGGAGCCGTCGCTGGCAACTCCGGATTCCTTCATGGTGGCAGCACCCACGCCGCTGTGTGGGCGAGTACTGGAGCAATACGAAGCGTGGGCACGTTGCCCGGTGGGGAATTCAGCACCGCTACATGCATTAACAGTATGGGCCAAGTAGTCGGTTTTTCCAATACGGCGACCTCTCTTCGAGCGTTTTTGTGGTCAGAAGCGATGGGAGTGAGGGACCTCAGCACGTTGCCAGGGGACACAAGCAGCAAGGCATTTGCGATCAACGACCACAATCAGATTGTCGGTTCTTCCAGCGGTCCCCATGGGACGCGTGCCTTTCTGATGACGGCGGATGGTGCGATGCAAAGCCTCGGTACCTTGCCCGGCGGCGAGTTTAGCGAAGCGGTGGCTATCAACAATCGGGGCGAGGTGGTGGGCGTCTCAGGGAGCGAGCAAGGCGAACACGCCTTCCTTTGGACGAAGGAGCATGGGATGAAGGATCTTGGCACCCTATCCAACGATACGAGGAGCCGTGCCATGGCGATCAACGATTTGGGCCAGGTGGTGGGTATGTCCAGCGGTCCAAAAGTTTCCCGCGCGTTCCTTTGGACGAACGATGGCGGGATGCGTGATGTCGGAGCCTTAGCTGGCGCCACCTTTTCGCAAGCCACCGCTATAAACAACTTTGGGCTGGTCGTGGGAAGTTCTGGAAATGAGCTAGGTAGCCGTGCGTTCATCTGGGCTAACAGCGACGGCATCCGCGATCTCAATGCTCTGGTTTCTCCTAGTGTTGACATGGTTTTGGAAGGCGCATTCGGAATCAATAACCGGGGACAGATCGTGTCGACAGGCAGCGTCACCCGAAAACTTGCACAGGAACGACAAGCGCATTTAGCGCACCATGCCGCCCCCGCGCTTATCTTCGTTCTGACACCGAGCACCAATCATTGAAAAAACGGTCACGGGACGAAGCGAGGTGAAATCCATGTTTGCAAAGAGTCGATCCCGGTTCGGCATGTCCTTGAAACAGGTGCTGTTTTTGCTCCTCCTTGTTGCGATTGAACCGTATGTTTGTTCTCCCGCAAAGGCTCAGAGCAATTCCACCGTCGGCCAGTGGTCCTCCGTGCAGAATTTGCCATCCGAAGCGACCCATACACACGTGCTGCCCACCGGTAAGGTATTATTTTGGTCTCCATTGACCCCGTCCTTAACTCCTGAAATATGGGATCCCGTGACAGGTACCACGACTGCTGCTGCCCCCATTTCCTATGAACCGTTCTGTGCGGGACATTCGTTTCTCGCGGACGGTCGTCTGCTTGTCACCGGAGGGAACATCGATATCACCAATCAAATTGGCTACGCTCACGCCAGCATTTACGATCCTTTTCAAAACACCTGGACCCAGTTACCTGACATGAACGCGGGGCGCTGGTACCCCACCAATACCACACTGCCAACCGGCGATATATTGGTGTTGTCTGGAAACATCGATCCCACGCAGGGTGTTGACACTCTACCTCAGGTATGGCAGGCGGCCACGGCGTCTTGGCGCAATCTCACCTCTGCGTACCTAGCTTTGCCACTGTATCCGCGGATGTTTGTCGCTCCCAACGGCCTAGTGGCGTACGTTGCCCCTGAAACGACTGCGCGATATATCGACCCTTCGGGAACCGGTGCGTGGAGTACGCTTGCGAATAGTAGTTTTGGATTACGCGACTATGGCTCGGCAGTGATGTACGACGCAGGCAAGGTCCTGATCGTTGGGGGAGGAGAGCCACCCACGGCGACGGCAGAGATCATCGACTTGAATGCCTCGTCCCCAGCTTGGCAGTACACGGGATCCATGGCGAATGCGCGGCGGCAAATGAACGCCACTATTCTTCCCGACGGTACGGTACTGGCGACCGGGGGGAGCAGCGGGACTGGATTCGACGATTCGACAAATCCCGTGTTCCCCGCTGAGTTGTGGAACCCCGCTACTGGACAGTGGACTACTCTGGCCGGTATCTCCGTCTATCGTGGATATCATTCAACGGCAGTCCTTCTCCCAGATGGCCGTGTTCTTTCCGCGGGTGGAGACGTCGCTGGTGCCTCTGCTGAGATTTTCTCGCCGCCTTATCTGTACAAGGGGCCACGGCCAACCGTCACCTCCGCTCCCTCTACCATAAGCTATGGCCAGAGCTTTTTCATACCTACGCCGGATGCCGCCAACATCACGCAAGCGACGTGGATCCGGCTGAGCTCCGTGACCCATGCGTTCAACCAGGAACAGCGCTTTCTCCATTTGGTGTTTTCGCAGGCCTCGGGAGGTATTCAGGTTACGGCGCCGTCAAGCCCGAATTTGGCGCCTCCCGGGTACTATATGCTGTTCATCCTCAATAAGAATGGTGTACCCTCAGTTGCCTCGATCATCCGGATTGGAAACTCCTCAGCTGTGCTCTCTTCGTTGGCTCTTAGTCCCACCACCGTGGTTGGCGGTAGCAGTTCTCAAGGGACGGTCACTTTGAACGGACCCGCGCCTTTGGGTGGTGCAGCGGTTGCACTCTCCAGCAGCAACACCGCGATTGCTACCGTTCCCGCAACTGTGACGGTTCCCGTAGGAGCAACCAGTGCAACTTTCACTGTACTGACCAGCTCAGTAGCGGCTACAAACTCAGTGACTATCACAGGAACTTACTACGCTGTTCAAACGGCCACCCTCTCCGTGACATCGGCAGCGAATGCTCCGCCACCGACACTGGGTTCGGTGGCGCCGACGGCAGGGAGCCAAGGACAGAATCTGAACGTGATTCTGAGCGGGAGCAACTTTGTCAATGGAGCAACAACGGCGTGCAGTTTCAGCGGTGC
>Ga0126381_100002247_pt1 | contig 20865 bp, 26 predicted proteins | sample PanSoiMetPlot_28_FD_96465 | JGI IMG/M metagenome (GOLD analysis project Ga0126381, IMG submission 96465) | Tropical forest soil microbial communities from Panama - MetaG Plot_28 | ecosystem: Environmental > Terrestrial > Soil > Tropical forest > Bulk soil | place: Panama | collected 2016-02-17
ATCGCCGCTGCCGTTAGCGATGGAAATGGCAATCATCACCGGCACCTTATGCTCGGCAATGAGATTGTCCAGCGCGGTGAACAGCAGGCGGTCGGGACCATCGGCGCCCACGATGAACGGGGCGATGGTGCCGGCGACGTATTGTTTGGGGACATACACAGCAACCCGCCGGGTGTAGGTCGCGGGATGACTGGTGGTCACGATCAGCTTGGCGGGGTCATTAGGGTCGGCTGTGCCGAAGGTGCCCTGCTCGCGCGCTATGCCCGGGTAGATCTTGCTATTGGCCGACTCCATCGTGAAATTGTAGACGGTTCCCTGCGGAACGCCTTCTTTGACCGTTACCTCCGGTGCCGGATTATGCGTCGGACCGAGGATGAAATTGCCGTCGGCATTTGCCGGAGCGTTGGTCCCGTCGGAAAGATCGGTGGCCTTCACATAGCCGGGAGTGTTGGGGTCGCGTGTGGGCGGCGCGGGCCTGGGCGGCCGGGCGGGTGGCGTTGCGGGAGCCGCTGGGGTGGCCGGGGTTTGCGCCATCGCAGGATGGAACGCCGCGGTTAAGACGAGACATAAAGCAATGCTGGAAAGACGGTACATAGGAATTCCCTCCAATAATCCTCACCGATCTTATCGCAACCCGCCGTCCCGGCACTTAACGGCCAAAAGGTCATTCGACCGGCGCCGTGAGCGATTCCACCACACCCATCAGGTCCGTGGTGCCAATGGGCTTGGCCAGATGGCCGTCCATCCCCGCCGCCAGACAGGGTTCCTCGTCACCTTTCATGGCGTGCGCGGTAGAGCGAAGATCGGAGTCCGCCGGTCCGTGGAAGTTCCATCGCGGGGATGGTAGCGGCCGCTTCGAAGCCGTCCATCTCCGGCATTTGAATATCCATCAGCGCTGGGTCGAACTTGTCGCGGCCGAATTCGCTCTCCAGCCATATCCGGCCACCCATGAGCGGGAACAGATCGTCAATCCCAATCCCGTGCCGCCGTACGGGCGAGTGATCGATGTGTCGCCCCGTGCAAAGGCTTCAAAGGCCCTCTTCCGTTTTCGAACGCCGCTGCCGGTATCGAGCGAGAACTGCACCGCGCCGCCTTCCCGCTCTGACGGGAGCCACTCGCACGCCCACCTCTCCGCGTGCGGTGAACTTGATCGCGGGGCCCCGCAAGTTCGTCAGGATCTGGCGAACGCGCACAGGACCGCCCTGGAACGCCGCCGGGCATTCCGGAGTTGATAGCTTGATAGCTAATCCCTCATCCTCGCCGCATCGAGCTCTTCAGCACGCATCCTACCAGGAATCCCGCCGCCACCGCCGCCGCCAGGGCATACAGCGGCCGTCCTCTGGCCGCGCGCTGAATGCCGGTAGCAATCTCACGCGCCGAATGGGTTCTCATGTAACGCGCTGGTCTCGAGGCGCCCAGCCGTCGCGCCAGCGAGTCCAACAACCGGACCGCAGCCAGCCGCGAGTGTTCCAACTCCGCTTCCCAGTTAGTCACGGTGCCGGTCGCTACAGTCTCGTCAGCCATGGATCCTCCCGCTGATGCCATGATACCGCCGCCAGTTTCACCGCTTCTGGGGCGGAGGGCCCAAGGGGCTCGGTTTACACCCCTCCGTTTCCGCAGTCCAGGCAATCGATGTGATTTTCCAGCCCGCGGGCGTCTTGGCCAGGAGGAAGCTATCTACCCCGCAGTGGCCGAACTTACCGTCGCTGTGGAAGTCGTATTCCGCCCAGACCGATGCCAGCCGGCCCCGCACCATCACCTTCGGGTCCCAGATGCGCTCCAGCAGCTTCGCCTGGTTCCCCTCGATGCCTTTCAGAAACTGGTCCACTGAAATGCTGGTCACCGGCCGGTCGCTGCGGATCGGCGTCAGTCTCGCGTCGTCGGTCATCGCCGCGCGGATCGCAGCAGCATCGTGCGCCGCCATGCCGTCGAACACCTTCTGGACGGCCGCCAGGACCGCCTCATCCTCGGCAGAATCGGCCGCTCGCAATCCGGCGCACGCTGCCGCCGCCAACACCACGCAACACAAAACTCGCATGGGTGGAAGTCTAACACGCCTCGCGCGGCGGGCCATCTTGCTATCCTCTAATCCATGGCGGAGCGTCAATGGAGCGACGTGGGCGGCACGCCCGGCGGCATCGGCGATTTCCTGATCGGGTTCGCCATGGCCTGCGTCGGCGCTTATCTCATCACCAGCCACGTCATCGTCGCGGGCTCGTATTGGAGTTTCTACGGTGGCAACACTTTCGGCATCACGCTGATTCCTCTGCTGATCGGCATCGGCCTGCTGTTCTTTAACGGTCGCAGCATCGTGGGATGGCTGCTCTTGGCCGCGGGAGCGCTCTTTATCTTCGCCGGGGTGCTCATGAACCTGCACATCTACTTCCAGCCCACCAGTCTCTTCAACACGATCGTGATGCTGGTTCTGCTGTTCGGCGGCCTCGGCCTCATCGCCCGCGCCCTTCGGCCGCACTCCTGACCACGATGGCCGGCCAAGTCGAGCTGTGGAACCCCAGCCAGAACGGCGCCGATGACGATCGCGATCTCGACATGCTGGCGGAGGTCCTCCACGCCACCGTCCACGCCGGCGCGAGCGTTAGCTTCGTGCTGCCGTTTTCGATGGAGGAAGCGCGCGCCTTCTGGCAGCGCAAGGTGCTGCCCCAGATCGGAGACTGCGGCAGCCGCCTGCTGGTATTCCGCGATGCCGGCCGCATCGTCGGCACGGTCCAGCTCGAATTACCCTGGCCGCCCAATCAGCGCCATCGCGGCGAAGTCAAGAAGTTGCTGGTTCATCCCGACCTCCGCCGCCGGGGCATCGCCCGCGCGCTCATGCTGGCTTTGGAGGAGGTTGCCCGTTGCGAAGGGCGCAGCCTCCTCACCCTAGATACCCGCGCCGGCGATCATGCCGAGCCGCTCTACCGCTCTCTCGGCTACCTCTCTGCCGGCACCATCCCGCGCTATGCGCGAGCGCCGCGCTCCCAGGAACTCGAACCCACTACCTTCATGTACAAGGAGCTAGCCTCCGCCCTTTGACACCACTCGATGCGGAGCGTGGCGGCCGCCCATTCGGTGGCCCTGGCCGCCCCCTCCAGATCCGCGGTGCCAGGCATCATGATGAAAAAATGCGCCTTAGTGGCCTTACCAAGAATCCGAAGCACCTATTCGTGCCGGGGTGCGGTGCGCGTCAGCGTCTGCTGCCGGCGCATATCGTGCGGCTCCTGGGAATAGAACGTGTGGAAGATGTGCGAGGCGGTCTGCCAACCACTGGAATACCACCGGCATAAAGGGCCTACGTGTCCGAAAGACCGGGCGGCGGGGCTGTCGCGGGGCGACTGCCCGCAAGGAAACCTGCCACAACTCCGCGGCCTGTCACGCGTTTATAATATAGGGAGTACCCCTATGATTGAAGATCTACTCCAGCCCAGACACCTTCTGGTGATTCTGGCTGTTGCGCTTTTGATGTTCGGCCCCAAGAAACTTCCCGAACTCGGGAAAGGCTTGGCGGAGGGCATCCGCGGATTCAAGGACGCCATCAAGCCCACCGATTCCGGTGACAAGGCTTAATTATTCCGCCTGCCGCCTCTGAGCGGCCGGTCGGATCGTCTTCAAATCAGAATGTCCCAAACCCAGCTCGCACGTAGAGTTGGTGTGTCTCCCCTGCTCCTTCCACTTGATTCCGGGGCTGGTCGCCGCCGCCGGTGCAGGTCCCCAATTCTGGCGCACGATCCCATCCTCGTCGATGGAGAGACTGCGGCCGCCAGTCTCGCCGAAGACCTTGGGATTTGCATTCACGGTGAAGCCCTCTGGGGTCTTTGTTAGCGTGAACCCGTGTCCGTTCTTCTCGCCGCGGGAAGGCTGCCCGGAATGAGCTTCGCAAGCGTCCGGCCCCGAGATACCCCTCTCCGGCGGCCCCAATTGCTCCCGTGTCGATGCATATTCACAATCTCCGAGGCATTCAGGCGAGCTGTCGTCAGTATCGGCATGGCAATGGCAACGACGATCGCGATGATCGCGAGGACCACCCGCAGTTCAACCATGGAAAAGCCCTGGCATCGTTTGTGGGATCGCATTCAACAACTATGTCGTACATTTCCCCCGTAAGCGTGGATACTCAGATATCGCTTGCGCTGGTTTTCGGTGGGCGATGTCGCCAGCGGCCGGAAGGACGCCTGCGGCGGCTACACCACCACCATTGCCGCTGCCACCAACCTGAATCACTCCCCCTGCCGCCCCTGTAGCGCCGGATGGATGGTCTTCAAAATCAGAATGTCACCAAACCCGGCTCGCAAGAAGAGCCGGTGCGCCTGCCCGGCCGGTTTTCCCGATTCAAACCAGTGGCCGAAGATCCACGGCCGGCGCCGCGACTTTCCGGGGAAATCCGAAACCACGTCGCCGATGCTCGCTCTCGCGTCGATACCGTAGTGGCCATCCGGTGGCAGGTTGAGCATGATGGCGCCGTGGCATACCGTCGCATGGATGTCACCTGCCATATCAGCCACGTGTATTTCTCCGCTCCCATGATCCACTGTCAGCTTGCCGTTCCTGGGCATCCGAATCCGATAGTCCAACAGGTGGCGCTCCGCTCCTCTCGCCAACTTCGTTACAATCACGATCTGATCGCCCATCCGCGTCATAGTTACGGCGGCTCCTTTAGCGGATTTGCCCATGGTCAGTTGGACTTCCGGCCGGTCCCATCCCTCGACCGCCAATTCGCCGTACGAGTCTTTCACCTGGACCGTTCCGCCGGCCGGCATGGGCAGCGTCTGCACCTGCCCCGTCAAACCGCCGACCCCGATTAGCGCTGCCAACGCGATCCTCATCCTCGCTCCTCCAGGCTTCCGCTCATGGCTCAAGTTCATGGCTTATAGATGATATGGTACGTACCTGCTGCAAATTGCCGCAACTGGAGGTACGATATACCCGAGGTTCCACATGGCACACGATTTCACCCGACGTCATTTCTTCTTCGGCACCCTGCTGGCCGGCGCCGTCCCGAGCGGCGGTTTCGGCAGCACTGCGTCTCTGAAGACCCTGGGGTATAAGTCTCCCAATGAAAAGTTGAACATCGCATCCATCGGAGCCGGCGGCAAGGCCTCCAGCGATATCGATGGCTGCGCCACCGAGAACATCGTGGCACTGTGCGATGTTGACGAAAAGAAGGCCAACAAGTTCCGCGACGAGAGGTTCAAGGACGCCCCCAAGTACAAGGATTTCCGCCAAATGCTCGACAAGGAGAAGGGCATTGACGCCGTGATCGTCGCCATCCCGGACCACATGCATGCCACCGCCGCGCATTGGGCCATGGAGCGCGGCAAGCACGTATATTGTCAGAAGCCGCTCACTCGCACCATTTGGGAAGCGCGCCAATTGCAGGATGCTGCCAACAAATACAAGGTCGCCACCCAGATGGGCAACCAGGGCTACTCCAACGAGGGCACGCGCCAGGTGGCCGAGATCATCTGGTCTGGCGAAATTGGCAATGTCACCGAGGTCCACGCCTGGACAGACCGTCCCATGTGGCCGCAGGGCCTCACGTCGATCCCGAATCCCGATCCTGTGCCGGGCACGCTCGAATGGGACAACTGGCTGGGCATCGCAGCCTCACGCCCCTTCACCGTCGGCGGGCAGGGCTATCCCAACGAGTACGGCAACTTCTACCAGCCGTTTAACTGGCGCGGCTTTTACGATTTCGGCTGCGGCGCGCTGGGCGATATGGCCTGCCACATTCTGGGTGCTCCCAACCTGGCGCTCAAGCTCGGCACGCCGACCAGCGTGGAATGCATCAAGAAGGAAGGCGTCAGCGAATTCATGTTCCCCAAGAAATCGGTGATCCGCTTCGATTTCCCTGCGCGTGGCAATATGCCTCCAGTCAAATTGTTCTGGCATGACGGCCTCGAGGAGACGCCCGAAATCCCCGGCGTTCCCAAGGGCGAATGGCTGGGCGACCTGCCCAATCGCGGACCCCAGCCCGGGCAAGGGCAGGGACGCGGTCAGGGCCGCGGACAGGGCCAAGGTCAGGCGGCGCAGCGGCCGCAGCAGCCACCTACCGGCTATGTCGGCCAGGTGTTCAACTATGAGCGGTTCAAAGAGATCATGGCCGACCCCAACAAGCGCGTTCCCAAGCCCGATGGCAGCGTCTTCATCGGCGACAAGGGCATTCTGACGACGGGCACGTATGGCGAAAACACCCGCCTCATTCCGGTCGACAAGATGGCGGATTACAAGTTCCCACCCGAGTTGCTGACCCGCTCGCCCGGCCACTACCGCGACTGGATTCGCGCCTGCAAAGGCGGCGACCCGGCCTGCTCCAATTTCAATGTGGCCGTGCCGTTCGTAGAGTGGATGCTGCTCGGCGTGATCGCTCTGCGCGTGGAAGGGAAGGTGGAATGGGACCCGGTGAAGATGCGGGTCACCAACAACGCCGACGCCAACAAGTACGTCAAGCCGGTCATCCGCAAAGGCTGGTCATTCGCATAGGAAAGCAGCTACGAGCCACGAGCTTCGAGACTTCTGCAGGCGGGTTTGGCTCGAAGGTCGCGGCTCGTAGCCTTCTATCGGTCCGTTTGAATCGGTTCAGCCGCAGGCTTCGGGGGCGCCGCGTCCCGCTTCGGCCCCAACCCCAGGGCAATCAGGGAAAGCGAATTGATCTTCCCGGTGGATTCTATGTTCTGTTCCGACTGGAATCTCTTCAGCGCGTCCATCGAATTCTCATTCCACCCGCCGGTCGCGTCTTCCGGCTTCAGATATCCCTTGGCCACGAGCGCATCCTGAATCTCCTTGTATCGTTGCGGTGTGGGAGCCAGTTGCCGGTTGCGCCACGTGGTTGCGGGTGTGCCCTTCTTGCCCGTGCGTCGTGCTGTGGCGGAATGCGCAGTGCCTGTCTTGGTACTGGAAGTGGGAGCACTCCTCGATGCCGTGCCGGTCGACTTCTTCGCCGCCGTCTTAGAGGTGCTCTTCTGCTTATGTACCGTGTCAGCGCCAGCCACCGTGAAGGTGGACAACAGCATTCCCCCAGCTACTATGCCGCCAAGGAGTGTGCGCATACGGTAAAACTATTGTAACAAGTTGGGCCGCGATAGACTGGTCGCATGAGCGAACCTCCTCGTTCCCTGCACACACCCCAAGAGTTCGACGCCATGTACGCGGCTACGCCGCCCTGGGATATCGGTCATCCGCAACCCGCTCTCGAGGCGTTAGCCGGCGAATTCCGAGGCCGCGTCCTCGATATCGGCTGCGGTACCGGCGAGCACGCACTGATGGCTGCTCATAGCGGTCTCGAAGCCACCGGCATCGATAGCTCGCCCGCCGCCATCGAAATCGCCAAGCGGAAAGCCCGGGAGCGGCGCCTGAACGTCCGCTTCCTGGTACACGATGCGCTCCAACTCGATACCCTTGGCGAGAAGTTCGACACCGTCCTCGATATGGGCCTTTTCCACGTCTTCAGCGATCCCAACCGGACGGCCTACGTCGAGAGCCTGAAATCGGTGACCGCTGTTGGCGCTCGCTACTTCATGGTGTGCTTCAGTGAACACCAGCCCGGCGATTTCGGCCCGCGCCGCGTCACCCAGGCCGAAATCCGCCAGAGCTTCCACCGTGGCTGGCATGTCGATAGCATCGAGCCGGCAACACTGGAAGTCAATATCGACCCCGCCGGAATCAAAGCGTGGCTGGCGCGCATCACAAGAACCGATGCCTGACGCTGCGCTCATCCGCCCGGCCGTGACCGCTGACTTTCCCGCCATCGCAGCCATTTACGGACACCATGTGCTGCACGGCACCGGTTCGTTCGAGACCGAAGCGCCGAGCGTTGACGAGATGCTGCGGCGCCACGATGAAGTGTCCCGCCACCATCTGCCCTATGTGGTCGCGGAGCAGTCGGGCGAAGTCGTCGGCTACGCCTATGCCGCGCCATACCGGCCCCGGCCGGCCTACCGCTTCACCGTGGAGGATTCCGTTTACATGCACCCCGAACGCACCGGGAAGGGCCTCGGACGCCTGCTGCTCGACGCCATCGTCGGCGCCTCCTTCGCTACCGGCTGCAAACAGATGATCGCCATCATCGGCGACAGCGAGAACGCCGCTTCCATCCGCCTTCACCAATCCGCCGGCTTCACCCATGTCGGCACGCTCCGCAACGTCGGCCTGAAATTCGACAGGTGGCTGGATACCGTGATTATGCAGAAGGCGCTGTAGCTAGGAGCCACGAGCTGCGAGCGAAACCCATCCGCAGCCGTGCACGGGCTTTGTCTCGTAGCTCGAAGCTCATGTCCTATCCACCCAAACTTCCTCAACCGTTCCCACCCCGTCCTTCAACAGCTCCAGCGCGTGAATGTCCGTTGGCGGCGTTTCCTCAAACTGTAGGCGATTTCCCGGCGCGGCGGCGATTTCCGCGGCACCGCGCCGCGCCCACAAGGCGAACGCCAGCACTACCCCGAACAGCACGGCATACCGCGATGGCTTCTGCATAGCCCAGTTTTCCAGGTGCATGCCCTGGTCGCAAAGAAACAGGAGAGCGATACCATATGTGCCCAGCTTGATTTTCAGGTTGGCCTTCCCTGGCAGATACGAGCACGCGAACGGGATCTTCCGGAATTGCCGCAGCGACCGGTAGACTAGCGCCATGCCGACAACTGCCAGCATCGCCGAATGCTCCAACGCCGCACTTTGAGGCCAGATGACGCAGAATGCCAAGGTGAAGAGCATCCATACTGGCAGCACGCTCACCGTTACCAGCGCTTTTCTCGCCGCCGCGGCGTAGCTCGCGGGCCGGTGTACCGCCGTGATGCGGAAAATCCAGTTGGCGCCCAGGGAAACGGGTAGCGCAAACACGGCCCGCGCTCCCAGCGCAGCAACCACCAGCAGCACCATACTGGCGGCCAGAATCGGCACGTTCGGCACGTACCATGGTTCGCGCGAGTCGCCGTAGAGCATGCTGCGCATGTATGCCAGCGCGATGGCGCACGCCATGCCGCCATACACCGCGAAGATCAGCCGGTGTTGCCGGCTGCGCGCCAGCGTCCGCACGGCGAACATCACGATGGCGTTCTCCAGCGGACGCGGCACCAGCCGTCCGCTCAACCAGCGCACGAGCCTCGGTGAGACACGCCCGCGGTCCGCCGGCGCGATATCCGGCTGTTCGATGATGTGCAGCATGTTCCGCCCATAGGCCAGAAAGTAGCTGGCTCCGGCCGCCAGCAGCGCGATGCCCAGCCCTCCCAGCGCGCGCTCCGCTAGAGACCCGAAGACCGGCGCCGCTGGGCCATTCATCTCCTGGAAGAGTCCGAGGAACCAGAGCGACGGCAGCAGGTCGACCCACCTTTGGTTCTCCGGGGCGGCCAGCCCATGGGGCGTCGCCAGCGGCGGTTTAAGGAAGTAGATGCCCAGGATTCCGAAGAACGCGCACAGTTGCAGAAGCCCCGAAACCCGCTGAAACCGCCCGTATCCGAGCACCTGAAACCCTAGACCCTGTATCGCCAGCACCAGCGCAACCGCGAACACACCCGCCGTCATCTGCGCGATCCAATACGCCAGAAACGACCGCAGCCCTCCCGGAAGATGGTCAGCCAGCACAAAAGGAAATCCGATTCCCGTGAAAGCATTCACGGCTCCCACGCTCACCCCGAGTGCCGCGCCTATGGCTGCCATCTTGGCGCGAAGGACGGTGGCGGCCCGCACTGGCAGTGCGACCAGCACCATGGCGTCGCGCCGGTCGGGCATCAGCGTATTCCACGCCAGCACGGTGAACAGGCCGGCAATTGCCATGCTGGTGGCAATCAGGAACTCCTCGTCTTGCCAGGCGTTGACCAGCAATACCTCGCGCGGCAGCTTCGACAGTCCGTACCGCGGCAGGATGTTGATGGCCACCACGAAGTTGAACGCTGCCAGCAGCGCCGCGAACTGCGTCAGCAGGTTCAACACATCTCCGCCGGACGAGAGCACGTCGAGATCGATCAGGCGGCTGAGGAAGTCGCGGTAGAGGACCTGAAACTGTCCGGGAGACGCCCCCCGCTCCTTTGGCGAGCGGGGGGTGCGGGGGTAAAGGGACTTTGTCACGAGACTAGGAGTCGGCGCGTTTCAGCTCAAGCGTTCCAGTTTCCGTGTGTCCCTCGATCGACCGGGAGCACGCACCCTTGAGGCTATCGCCTTCCCATGTCAGCTCGAACTTGAAGACGGCTTCATTGGGGCCGGTCAACTGGAACGTTAGCTTGTGGCCGTCCAGCTTTCCCTGCTCAATCGGGAATCGCCTGTCGTCATTCGGCCCCAGGCTGCCCGCCACATATGAGCCATTCACACGCAGAATCAGCAGCACGTTTTCCGATCGCTCGGGCGTGGTTGCGGTTCCCGTCCACTTGCCACTCAGGTCCGCTGCGGAAAGCCGCAGGCCCGCCAACGCCAACGCTCCCACCGAGCGCAGCGCAGTCCTACGCGTCATGATGGATCCTCCTCCTCGTGAAGTTCCTCAGCCAGAGCGTCAAAGCCAGGACGCTCGTCACCACGCCGGCCGCTACTCCCACTGCCAGGTAGATCAGCCGCAACATGTCCACGGAGTTGGTGTGGGGCTCATGGACGAAGGGGCGCGCTCCGTGCAGCTCGTGAAATAGCCCAAAAATCAATCCGCCCAGCGTGATCTGCAACAGCCCGCCCGCGCTGGCCACTACGAGCTTCCAAGCCCCGGCGCGCAGCACCCATTGGCGCGCCAGCGAAACCAACGCGTCGGCGAACAACATCCACACCGCCGCCGAGCCGCTGGTTTCGTCGCAAATCCACAGCATCTCACCGCCGAATTCGCGCCTGAAAGCCGGCGGGTGCAGCCATAGCAGAACCCGATAGAGCACGCGAATCATGTGGCCCTCCTGGGATGAGCCCGCAGGCGGATGCGCGCCTCCCGGATCACTGTATCCAGCCGCTCCACCTCCGCCGTCAGCAGCGCGCGGCCGAAGCGCGTCAGCCGGTAATACTTCCGCCGCGGATCGTCGTTGCGGTTGCGGCTGGCCGCTTCCTCTACGATCCCCTGCGTCATCAGCTTCTGCAAGTTATCGTAGAGAGTCCCGGGCCCCAGGCGATACTGCCCCTCCGACTGCCGCGCCACTTCCTGCATGATGCCGTAACCGTGCCGATCCTCACCCGCCAAGGACAGCAGGATGTGCAACGCCGCCGGCGAAAGAGGCAAGAAGGGTGTAAATTCCTCGTTCATGCTCGCTTTTTGTTATATCGGAATCCGAGCTATATGTCAAGGAGCAAGACAGGAGTCAGAAATGAAACCATGGGCTTCCGTATTCTGTCTTCTGGCTTCTGACTCGCGTGTCTCCTGTCTTCTGCTATCCTGATTTCGCGTCCATGAGGATCACGAGCGTCCGGTCCTTTCTCCTCTCCTATCCGTTCCCGGAGCCGATCCGCCTGCCATTCTGGGGCGGCGAGCGCACCATCAACAAGCGCGACGCCATGTTCATCCGTGTTCAGACTGACAACGGCCTGGTGGGATACGCGCCGGGTCCCGGCAGCGAGACGGCACGAAATGTCATTGAAAACACCATCGCGCCATTCCTGCGGGATCGCTTCCTCACCGATCCCGACGCCTTGCGCGTGCTATTTTCCGAAGGCCCGGGTTCCGATCCGGAGGTCGCCAAGATCTACTGCGCGGTCGAAATTGCGCTCTACGATCTCGTTGGCAAGCAACAGGGCGTGCCCATATCCGCACTGCTCGGCGGACGAGTGCGCGACAGCATCCGACTCTACGGGAGCGCGGGCATGTACATGTCCCCCGAGGAGTATGCGGCCGAAGCGTCGGCCATCGCCAAGCTCGGCTTCCGCGCCTACAAAATGCGCCCCGCACTCGGCCCCGAAAAGGACATGGAGTCTGTCCGGCTTATGCGGCAAGCCGTCGGCCCCGACTTCGATCTGATGGTGGACGCGCACACCTGGTGGCGCATGGGCGACCGCAGCTACAGCCTCCACACCGTCGAGCAACTCGCCCGTTACATGGCCGGTTACCGCATCGCCTGGCTCGAAGAACCGCTGCCACCCGACGATCACACCGCCTACCTCAAACTGAAGGAGAAGGACGTCGTCCCTCTGGCGGCCGGGGAGCATGAGCCCAGTGAGGAGCGCTTTCTAGACCTCATCCTCACCGAAGCTGTGGACTACATCCAGATGGACGTCTGCTGCCAGGGCGGCTACTCCATGGGACGCCGACTGTTCGGCGAGATCGCCCGCCGCGGCCTGCGCTTCGCGTTTCACAGTTGGGGCACCGCGCTTGAGGTGATCGCCGCCGCCCAACTCGGGGTCTGCTGGCCCGACTCCGTGGTGGAGTGGCTCGAATATCCTTGCTACTCCAGCCCCGGCCGCGCCGGCATGTATCCATTTCAGCTCGCCGCCGAAATTCTGAAGGAACCGTTGCGGCTCGACGCCGGCGACCTGATCGTCTCACGCAAACCCGGTCTTGGCGTCGAAGTCGACGAATCCGTTGTCGACCGCTTCCCGTGGATCCCCGGTCCCTGGTCCCGCTTCCGTACCGACTCCCCACCCGAGACGCGCGCGGTTACCGCGGATCATAGCTTGAAGTGGAGTAATCGTGCGGAGTAACCGCGACGTTGGGATCGGCGTTTATCGGCGTTCATCGGCGGCCAACAAGGTTTGATCTCCCAGCAGCCCGACCACCTCATCCCGCATGCGCTCCGTCAACGCTTCGCGGTCGTGGAGTTTCATTCCCGCCGTCGGGATCGGGTCGCCGATCCGCAGCTCTGCCTGACCCATCCGGAGGTGAATCGAGTTCATCGGCAGCAGTTTCCGCATGCCGACGATGGCCATGGGGACGACAGGCACTCCTGCTTTAATCGCTATGTAGGCGGCGCCCTCTTTGAACGGCCGCAGGCCCTCCGGCGTCCGCCCGCCCTCTGGAAACAGCAGCACCGAGATGCCGCGCTCCGCGACGATGCGCGCGCCTTCGCTCATGCTCTTCAGCGAGTTGCGCGCGTTGGATCGGTCCACGGGAAGGTGGCCCGCGCGCTCCAGGTGCCAGCCCAGAAATGGAATCGAGAACAGCCCCTTCTTTGCGAAGAAGCGGAATTGGTGCGGCAGCCGCGCCAGGATCGCGGGAATATCCATGTAGCTGGCATGGTTCGCTACAAAGACGTAATTGGCGTTCGGATCGAGCTTCTCCAGCCCCTTCACGCGCACGCGAATGAAGCTTACCGCCAGCAGCAGTCTGCCCCAGATCTGCGCCATGCGATGCTGCGACCGCCCGCTCGGGTCGAACAGCGATGCCGCCATCGAGCACGACCACATCACGATTGTCGCCAGCGCAATCAGGGGTGTGGAGAAGAGCAGGGAGCGCAGAAAACTCATCGCTTGGCCCCAATCATAACAGGTGACCCAGCAGAGCGCGTGCTTCCGCCACCAGGAACAGCGAGCCCGTGATGAAAATGGCCTCGTCCTCGCCCGCTTCGCGAACCATCTCCAAGGCCTCTTCCAGGTTCCCCGTTACGTTCAGGTTCGGATGAGCGGCCACCTCGCGCATCGCCTCTGGCGCGAGAGCCCGCGCTTGCTGCGGCGCGGTCACAATCACTTGCCGCGCCAGCGGAAAGAGAATTCCGGCAATCTCCTCCACGGCTTTGTCGCGCATCGCGCCGAAAATCAGCCGCACCTGACGGCCGGCATAGAACCGTTCGATGTAACGCGCCAGGGCGCGCGCACCTGCGGGATTGTGCGCGCCATCCAGGATTATTTCGGGATGTTCCGAAACCAGCTCCAGGCGCCCGGGCCACCGCGTGGCGGCGATGCCGTCGCGGATTGCCTCGGGCGGCACACCCAATCGCCACAGCGCAAGCACCGCCGTCGCAGCATTTTCCACCTGGTGTTCGCCGGCTAGCGGACAATAAATCCGCTGCCCCACGAAGTCAAAACTGCTGCCGCGCGCGTCCGCCTGGACGCGCGCCAGCTCACACCCGGAGGTCCGCGAAACAGCGATACCCAATTCCGCGGCTCTGCGGTCTAGCACAGCCTCGGCTTCCGGCCGCTGCCGCGCAAACACCGCCTGCACTCCGCGCTTCAGAATGCCGGCCTTCTCTCGCGCAATCGCTTCCAGGCTCCGGCCTAGATACTGCTCGTGATCGAAATCCACTGGCGTAATGACGCACAGCGCCGGCTCGACCACGTTGGTGGCATCCAGCCTCCCGCCGAGCCCCACCTCCAGCACCACCGCGTCCACCGCCCGATCGTCGAATACCAGCAGCGCCATGGCGGTGACCGTTTCGAAATACGTGGTGTGCATGTCGATGCTGCCGGCTTCAATCAGCTCCTCCACCACCTTGTGCACGCGGTTGAAAGCCGCGGTGAAGTCCTCCGCCGCCATCGGCCTCCCATCGAGGCGAATTCTCTCAGTCGGTTCTGCGAGATGCGGCGACGTGAATAGCCCCGTCCGCTGCCCCGCCGCGCGCAGCGCCGATTCGATCATCGCGCACGTGGAACCTTTACCGTTCGTGCCGGCCACATGTACGAACCGGCAGCGGTCCTGCGGCCGTCCCAGCGCATCCAACACGTTGCGAATCCGCTCCAGCCCGAGCTTGACGGTTTTGATCTCGTTGCCGAGTGCGTAGAGAAAGTGAACCGAATCGGGATAATTCATCAGGCGGCGAAGAAGTGCAGCGCCTTGGCCAGATACTGCTTCATCTCCAGGCGCGGCACTACGGCATCCAACACGCCGTGCTTGAGCAGGAATTCGCTGCGCTGGAATCCTTCCGGCAATTTCTGGCGAATGGTCTGCTCAATCACCCGGGGCCCGGCAAAGCCGATCAGCGCTCCCGGTTCGGCCACGTTCAAATCACCGAGCATGCCGTAGCTGGCGGTGACGCCGCCGGTGGTCGGATCGGTGAGGATGCTGATGTACGGCAGCCGCGCCTCATCCAGCCGCATGAGCGCAGCCGAGATCTTTGCCATCTGCATCAGGCTGATGGCGCCTTCTTGCATGCGCATGCCGCCGGACGCCGAAACGATCACGATCGGCGTACTGCGCGCGATCGCCCGCTCGATGGAGCGCGCGATAATCTCGCCTTCCACCGCCGCCATACTGCCGCCGATGAACCGCGGCTCCATAACGCACATCTGCACGTCGCGCCCATCCAGCTTGCCCGACGCCGAAATGAGGGCGGCCGTGAGCCCGGTCTCCTGCTGTGCCGACACCAGCTTGTCGCGGTAACGGTCTTTCCCTACGAAGCTCAGCGGGTCGGTAGAGCGCAGGTCCGTGTCGAATGTCTCGTACTCGCCGCCGTCCAGCAGCAGCTTCAGCCGCGTGATTGCGTCAATGCGGAAGTGGCGCCCACACTTGGAGCAGACATTCCAGTTGGCCTCCAGTTCCTTCTTCCAGATAATCTGCCTGCATCCGTCGCACTTCTGCCATAAGCCTTCGGTGCGAACGCGGCGCTCCCCGTTCTCTACCCGCGGTAGCTTTTGATCGGCCGGCTTGTCACGTCGAAACCAGGACATGCAATCGTTACGTTAACGCGGGTAAGGATGGCCCCGCAAGGTCGCAAAACCCCGGTAGATCTGCTCCGCCACCATGGCTCGCGCCAATTCGTGCGAAAACGTCATTTGCGAAAGCGAAAGCAGCAGGTCGGCCCGCGCCCCCCAACCCGCTGGTAAACCATCGTGGCCGCCCACCAGAAACACCAGGTCGCGCCCTTCCATCTCTGCTTTGCCGATGATACCGGCGAATGCCGCCGAATCCATTGCCTTGCCCGCCGGATCCAGCAGAATCTTGCGCCCGGTCGGGTGCTTCGCCCACAGATCGGTTCGCTCCGGCTTGATTTCTCGCATCTCTACGCCACAATAGCGCGCCGCCCGCTCCACGAAATCCGCCGCGATGCCATTGGCGTGCGTGTCCTTCGGCTTGCCGATGAAATAAAGAAAGATCTTCACTCCGCCGGAATCTCAACCGATTTGGCGCTCCGCCAGAGGCGCTCCAGATCATAGTATTCGCGTGCCTTGGGTGAAAAGATGTGTACCAGCAGGTCGCCGTAATCCGCCAGCACCCACTCTGCCTGGTTGTATCCCTCCAGGCTGTTCGGCAGCTCGCGCGCCTGCTGCTTAAGCTGCAAACCCACCTCGTCGGCAATGGCCTGGACCTGCTTCGAATTGGCTCCCGTGCAGATCACGAAATAATCGGCGAACGATGTTACACCTGTGAGATCCAATACCTTAATGTCGGCGGCTTTCTTGGATTCGGCGGCGCGCACGGCAATCAGCCATGTGGGGCCTCTGGCGGTGGCTTTTTCGGTAGAGTTCAGGTCGGCCTTTGGCAGAACACGCTCCTGAGGGTATCGTAGCAGAAGCAACGCCTGATAGACTGAGAGTAATGCGGTTCTGCAAGGCCCTGCCGGCTCTGATTTGCATTTCCTTTTTGCATGCGCAACCCGCAGAGGACCCTCAGGTGGTGCAAGCGCGCGCGGCCCTGGAACGAACTCGCGGACTGGTCGCCACGGGCGCTCTGCCGCAGGCCGATTTGCAAAAAGCCGAAGATGCTCTGGCCGACGCTCAGGACAGCGTCACCATTCGCAGAGACATTTATCAGCAGGATCTGACCGAAACGCAGGCCAACGAGCTGGTTGCCGCCGCCGGCCGCCAGTTCGAACGCCGCAAGCAGGCGTTTGACAAGGCCAAAGGGCTGGTGGAATCCGGCCTCGCGCCCGAGCTTTCCCTCGACACGTTCCTGCGGGACCTCGACTTCGCCCGCAAGGAGTGCGACCTCGCCGAGTCGCGCGCACGCCTGGCGCGCGAACTCACCGAACAGGCGGAAGCGGAAGCCGCCCTCGCGACGCGGCCAAACTATGAATCGCCCGGCGTCTCTCCGAACGCTCTTGGCATCGAACGTTTCGACGGAAGCGGCATCTTCAACGACACAATCTTTCGCAAGACAGATGCGGCATTCCAGTCCCGCTTCGGCAGACCGCTGCCGGTTTCCGCGATGGGCGAAACCGCCGTGCATCGTGCACTCGGATTCGATCACCGCGGCCGAGTGGATGTCGCTCTCAATCCCGATCAGCCCGAAGGTGTCTGGCTGCGCCAATACCTCACCGAGAACCGCATCCCCTTCTTCGCCTTCCGCCACGCCGTCCCCGGCAAAGCCACCGGCGCCCACATCCACCTCGGCCCCGGCAGCACGCGTTGGGCTGCGGGCGATTAAGTCTTCACCGCTGAGACACGGAGTAAACGGAGATCAAGCGGAGAAATCGATGGGCGGATTTCTCGCGTAGATTCTCTCCGTTGTTGTCTCCGCGGTTCAAACCATCCCGCGCCCGTGCAATAAGCCATAATGGTTGATCCATGACCGATCCCAAACTGCGGGTGCTCATCCCCTCCGGCAAGATCCAGGCGCGGATCCGCGAACTCGGTTCACAGATTTCTAAGGACTACCCCGAAGGCAACCTTCACTTCGTCTGCATCCTCAAAGGAGCTTGCTTCTTCATGGCCGATCTCGCCCGCGCCATGGAGCGCGACGTCGCTATCGACTTCATGGGCATCTCGACCTATGGCAAGGGAAAGACCAGTTCGGGCGAGGTCAAGGTTACCAAGGACCTCGACGTTACTGTCGAAGGCGCCGACGTGCTCATCGTGGAAGATATCGTCGACAGCGGCGTCACGCTCAACTACCTCGTACACCTCCTCGAACAGCGCCGGCCGAAATCGATCCGCATCGCCGCGCTGCTCGATAAGCCCGAGCGACGCCTGCGCCCTGTCCATGTGAACTACGTGGGCTTTCAGATTCCCGATCGATTCGTGGTGGGGTACGGCCTCGACTATGCTGAGCGCTATCGCAACCTGGACGCGGTGTGCGTTCTGGATGATGAGCCCGCGGCGTAAGCCTTCGATTCGCCGCGCTTAACGTTGGCTTACCGGCACCAGCTCTTCGTCTTCGTGGTGGTGGTGCAGCTTGCGCTTCACGTCCGGCCAGAACTCTTTCAGCACGTTCGAGAAGGCGTCTGTAGAACAGGCGATGAGCAGCTTCTGAAGATTATCGTTCCAATCGCGCGTGTCCGGATAGTATGCATTGGAGATGGCCGCAGCTACGGCGTTACCTCCCCATTCGGAGAAGTTGAACGTATTTCGCCCCGAATCCATTTTTGCGATCACAATCCGCGACAGAGCATAGAACAGGCGGTGTGTCTTCGTGCCTTCGCCAAGCCGGAAGTATCGGGGATCCTGGTGAAAGACCGCCGGTACGATGCCCTCGGTCATCATGTTGCCGATCATCTGGTCGCCGTAGGCGGTCGCGAACCGCTTGGCATAGCCCGACATGCCCTGGCCGAACGACGGGTTCTGGTTCTCCAACTGGTAGAGAGTCGCAAAGAGGCCGGAGGTGGGATAGACCGGCCAGTCAAACGAATCCTTGGCCGCAATCGTCATCTTCTGCCAGCCGGTGAGTTTATGGAACGGGATGGAATTCTCGGTGGTGCGATTGTTCGGCAGCACGCCGAAGATCCTTTTATCTTCGGGCGCCTGCACCGGCGGATTCGGCGCGGGAATTACGGCCGGCGGCGCGGACGTGCCGGACGGCGGATCGGTCACCTGCTGTCCTAGGGCGACACAGGCAGCGAGTACTCCCAGCGCAAACACGTTGGAAAAAGCCATGCTTGGACCTATAGATGAAATTGACCCTGATTCCGTTTCCGGTTTCTTCCATTTTCACACAGAATGCTGGATTTGCGGCCAGTCTGGGGACTACTCGGCCCTTACAAATTCAGGTCCAGAGCGTCGCCGATTCCGACCCGAACCTCGCCTTCTTTTGGTTCCAAAATTTTCACTCTTGTTGCAAGCGCTGTGATCACCGTCTTGGCTCCGGCGCGCGGCGCATAGCTTGGGCGCAGATTCGGATACTCCTCGAAATTGCCGCCGCTGTCTCTTCCATAAGCCGATCTATACCCTTTATCGGCTGCCCGCGGCACGGACTTTAGCCCCGCCTCATGGTGGTATCATGCCTCTTCGATTCCTGAAAGGACCGCACCATGAACGGTAGTGCCGTCGGAATTCTGCTGCTGGTTTTGGCCGGCGCCATGAATGGCAGCTTCACGCTGCCGATGAAGTTCACCCGCAGGTGGGATTGGGAAAATACTTGGCTGGCCTGGACGATTTTTGCTCTCGGCGTATTTCCCATTGTGCTCACATGGCTCACGGTCCCGCGCCTGGGCGACGTCTATTCGGAAGCAGGCACCACGCCCATTCTGATCGCCGCGGGCTGCGGCTTCGGATGGGGCGCATCGCAAGTATGTTTTGGCCTGGCGGTGGATGCCGTTGGGATCGCGCTGGCCTTCTCGGTGATTCTCGGAATTGCGGCGGCGGTGGGGGCGTTGATCCCGCTGCTCACTCAGACGACTTCGTTCGGCACGAAGGAACTGGAAGTCATCGGCGGCGTGGTGCTCGTGCTCGCCGGTGTGCTCATCTGCGCCAAAGCCGGAAGTTCTCGCGAAGCCGCTCTCGGACAGGGACCGAAAGGCAAGCCATCGGTAGGCAAGGGTCTGTTCTACTGCCTCATCAGCGGACTCGGCTCCGCTCTCGTCGGCTTCGGTCTGCAATACGGCAGCAGGCTGGCAGACACGGCTGCGCAGATGGGCGCAGATCCCACGTGGAAGAACAATGCCACATGGCTTCCCCTGATGGTCGCCGGCGGCATCCCGAACGCCATCTATTGCCTCTATCTGATTTCGAAGAACAAGACCGGCGGCAAGTTCGGCACGAGCGGCACCGGCGTGTACTGGCTGCTGGCAGCCATCATGGCCTTCTGCTGGTTCGGCAGCACCTTGATGTACGGCATTTCTGCCAACATGCTGGGGATCGTCATCGCCTGGCCGTCTTTCATGTCGCTAATCGTGATTACTGCCATGCTCCTCGGCGTGGCCACCGGCGAATGGAAGGGCAGCGGCCCCGGGCCGCTTCGCACCATGTACGGCGGTCTCGGTGTGCTGGTGGCGGCGATCGTGGTTCTCTCGCTGGCGAAGAGTTAAAGGCAGCTGCGCGCTGCGAGGCTCGAGCTGCGGGACAAGACCATCGGGCTTAAAGCTCGCAGCTCGAGGTTCGTAGCGCGCGGCCCAGAGGGGTCCGAATGCAATGAGCATGACGATTGGAGTAGACATTGGCGGTACGAAGGTAGCTGCCGGCTTAGTCAGTGAGGCCGGCGCGATCTCGCACAAGACGCGCGTCCCCATGGTGTCCACCGGCGACGCGGAACAGGGCTTCGACGCGGTGGAAGCGGCTGTAGCCGCCATTTTCGATGATGCGCCTGAAGCTCGCGGCGCCGTGAAAGGCATCGGCATCTGCTCGCCCGGCCCGCTCGATCCCAAGACCGGGGTTGTGCTCAATCCACCCAACTTGCCGTGCTGGCGCGACTTCCCATTGGCCGCCGCGACAGAGCGCGCCTTCGGCGTCCCCGCACACGTGGATAACGATGCCAACGCAGCCGGTTTGGCCGAGGTCCTTTGGGGCGCGGCCGTCGGCTATCGCAATGTCTTCTACGCCACGCTCGGCACAGGCATCGGTACCGGCATCGTTTTCGATAAAAAGATCTACCACGGCCGCACCGGCAGCGCCGCCGAAGGCGGTCACGTCACCATCGACTACAACGGCCCCCTGTGCGGCTGCGGCAAGCGCGGCTGCATCGAAGCGCTGTGCTCCGGCCCCGCTATTGCCGCGCGCGCCCGCGGCATGCTGGACGGAACTGCCCATTCGCAAATTCTCGATCTCGCCGGCGGCAACGTTGCCGAAGTGCGCGCCGAGCACGTCGGACAGGCGTGGCGCGAAGGCGATGCTCTCGCGAAGCGCGTGCTCGAGCAGACAGCGCATCTGCTCGCCATCTGGCTTGGCAACATCGTCGACGTCCTC
>Ga0126381_100002248_pt1 | contig 20864 bp, 12 predicted proteins | sample PanSoiMetPlot_28_FD_96465 | JGI IMG/M metagenome (GOLD analysis project Ga0126381, IMG submission 96465) | Tropical forest soil microbial communities from Panama - MetaG Plot_28 | ecosystem: Environmental > Terrestrial > Soil > Tropical forest > Bulk soil | place: Panama | collected 2016-02-17
CGGGATGAATGCGCTCGATCCACCATCGCCACGAATCGGACGTCTCCGGGGGTCTTCCGTAATGCGCGGCGTAGGTTTCATTCCATCGTACGGTCCCAGTCTCCAAGTCAATGTCCCAGATCCCGTCGTTGGTGGCCTTGGCCGCGAGGCGGAAGCCATCCTCGCTGCGCTGTAACACCTGCTCGATACGCTTGCGCTCGGTCACATCGATATTGGCGCCCATTATTCGCACGGGCTCGCCCGCGGCATCTTTGAACACTTGCCACCGCCCGGTGAGCCAAACTATATTGCCATCGGGCCGAATTGCACGCCATTCTCCCTCGGTCAGCTTTCCAGTCTCGAAGGACTGGGCTTGGAGCTGGTCAACTCTTGCTCGGTCCTCGGGATGGACCAGATTCAGAAAACCCTCCAGCTTCCTGGGGAAGCCGCCGGGAGGCAGACCATATATCGACTCGAGTTCGGAAGTCAACGTATGGACTCCCGTCCGAAGATTCCAATCAAAAGTGCCTATTTTTGCGATCTGCTGCGCGAATCGGAGCCGCTCCTCACTCTCCCGCAACGCTGTCGCGGCAATTTGGCGCTCCGCGGCGAAAGCGACATGCGCCGCAATGGTCCGGGCGAGTTGAATCTCGTCGTCGTGAAATTCGTGCGGTTGATCGTAGTACAAGACAAATTTGCCAATGACTCCGCCATTTCCCCGTAACGGAATTAAGGCGAGCGCGCGGATACCCTCCCCTTCGAGGGCCGGTCGAAGGCTGGGAATGGGCAGTGAGGAGTCCTGACGGACGTCGGTGATCGTGATGATCTGCCGGTCCGGATTTCCTGGCGGCCAATTCACCTTCCCCTCGACGGCCGCACGGTGGCGATCGGAAATGCCCTTCCACGCTTTGAATCGCATGACTCCGTCCGGGTCGGCGATCATCACGCTGGCTCGATCGCACGCAACGGCGGATACCAGACCCTCGACTGCTGCGCGATAAATCTCGTTGGGCGAGTCAGCGCGGGTGACCGCTTCCGCCAGTTTGTAGAGCACTTGCAATTGGGCGAGCTTGAGTCCCAATTCCATCGTTATCCTCTGGACGGTCGCCTTCTCTTAGTGAGTGCACCGAGCAATTCTGGATTGGGCATTTTGCACTTTCCTACGGGCGCCCGTTTCGATAGATTCTACTACGCAGGCGGCGATCTTCCTACGACACACTGTTTGTGATCAGCGGTTCACCGCGTCCGTCACGCTTAAACTACCTCGTTTTCCAGAAAACTAAATGAATCCACCGCCGTGAAGGAGGATCTCTGAGTACGTGGTTGAACAGCGTCACGTACGAAAAACTCTAGCGGCGATCGCCTTCGCGATCCTCTGCGAGGCGGCCAGTTTCGCGAGCTCGAACCCTGCACGGCCCGATGCTAACGAGCAAAGGAAGATCATCGCGGATGCCACTACCTACGCGTCCAATCAGGAGCGCAACCTCCCGAACTTTCTTTGTACACAGACCACGCAGCGCTTTGTTGACTTCACCGGAAGCAGCGGCTTTCGCCCGCTCGACCTCATCGTTGAAAACCTCACTTACTTCGATCATCACGAGAACTACCAGGTCATCATGGTCAACGGCCAGGCTGCGAACGTCACTCACGCCCAACTGGGCGGCGCAATTTCATCCGGCGAATTCGCAAGTCTCCTCAAGGACATCTTTGCGCCAGAGAGCGCTACTACCTTCACATGGGAAAACTACTACAAACTCCGCGGCCGGCTGATGCACGTCTTCTCTTATCGAGTGTTGTCCGCTAACTCTGCGTTTCATCTCCGCGCTCCATCCCAGGGTTTGGATCTGGTGATCGGCTACCACGGCCATATTTTCATTGACGAGCAGGATCATCTCGTGCACCGGATCACGCAGCATGCCGATGAAGTCCCGCCGGACTATCCGCTTCAGGACGAGAGCATGATCTTGGATTACGAGTACACGCGAATCGGCGACCACGACTATCTTCTGCCGCTGGAGTTTGAACTTCGCTTGCGTGAGGGCCGGCAGCTTGTCCGCAATGACGTGAAGTATACGGACTACCAGAAGTTCGTGGCCGACACGAAAATTACGTTTGATGCGCCGGGGCCCGACAAGCCTGGAAAAAACTGACCAGTCGCGGAGGTGTCGGCCGGCGGTTAGCAGCCCAAAGAATTTAGGACCTGCCTTCGATCCCGGGAATCACAAACATCGGAATGGGAAGTAACGGAAGGGAGACAAACGATGTTTAGCTTCATCTGGATGCTGTTTATCGGGTTGATCGTAGGAGCCCTTGCAAGACTTGTCAGCCCCGGGCGCATCCGCGGCGGCATGGGTGTGACCATGCTGCTGGGTATTTGCGGATCGTTCCTTGCCGGTATCGTTGGCAGGTTGATGGGCCTCTATGCTCCTGGCCAGCGCGCCGGCTTTCTCATGTCCACGCTTGGGGCGATTGTGCTGCTTTGGGTTTACCGGGTGATCGAGCGCCGGCGGACCGCGGCCGAACCCCCCGTTGTTCAACCTCGCGACAGGCGAGCGGCCTAGGCGTCACTCCAAGTGTGATTTATTGGGAAGACTGAACGAAGCACATTTTCCGGAGGGACCGATTGAATCCGTTCGCCACGCTCGGGTTGGGGCTGGGATCGGCGTGGCTCTCCGGCTTTAACCTTTACGCCACGGTTCTTACACTCGGGCTGCTGCAACGTTTCCACCTAGTGCAGTTGCCGGGAGATCTCGATTTCTTAAGCCGGGGATGGGTACTCGGCTTGGCAGCGGCCCTTTACCTCGTCGAGTTTCTCGCCGACAAGATTCCCATCGTGGATTCCGTCTGGGACGCGATCCACACGTTCATTCGAGTACCGGCGGGCGCAGTCTTAGCGGCTTCTGCGTTCGCGCGCTTCGACCCGGCCGTCCGAGCCATTGCTCTTCTAGCCGGCGGCACTCTCGCGCTCAGCTCCCATGGAACCAAAGCGGGTGTCCGGATGACAGCCAATGCGAGCCCTGAACCGTTCTCGAACATCCTTCTCAGCACCCTCGAGGACATAGGCACCGTCGCATTGGCAGCCTTGGCTGCTTTTCACCCGATCGTGATCCTCGCGATCGTCTTGGTCTTCGTATTGCTCCTCATCTGGCTCGCCCCCAAGGTGTTTCGCTCGATTCGACGAACGCTCGACCAGGCACGCTCCGCCATCGCGAGCGGCTTCCATGGCGCGGCATCGCTGGTTGGCCAGCATCACAAGTAGTGCCGGCGGTTTTAATTAAAAGACGCATGTTGGATCGGTGGCATCACTCGTATCAGGGAAAGAAGTATGCAGTGGACGCCGGGTGGAGTTAGCAGCGATATCGAAGACCGCCGTCAGGGCGGAGGCGGATTCCGTGGGGTACACCTCGGCCTTGGAGCCACGATCCTACTGTTGCTGCTCAGTATAATTTTTCATCGCGATTTCTTGTCCTTGTTTTCTGGTGCACCGGAGGCGGGCTCGGTACAGAGCCAGCCTGCAAATGGCGCCATCGAGAGTCCAGCCGAGCGAAAGCAGGTGGAATTCGTTTCCTTCATCCTTGATGACACGCAAAAAACCTGGGAGCATCTGCTTCCACAAGCCGGGATACCCTACCGGCACGCCAAACTGGTCCTATTTCGCGACGTGACCGACTCGGCTTGCGGCCTGGCCCAAGCCGCGACCGGACCGTTCTATTGTCCAGCCGACGAGAAGATCTACATCGATCTTGGCTTCTATGACGAGCTCAGAACGAGATTCGGGGCCCCCGGTGAGTTCGCACAGGCATATGTCCTGGCGCACGAAATTGGACATCACGTGCAGAAACTGCTAGGTGTCTCGGACAAGGTGCGGGCCTTACAGTTGAGGAGCCCGGCCGAAGCTAATCCTCTATCGGTTCGCATGGAATTACAGGCCGATTGCTTTGCCGGAATCTGGGCGCACTCGACGGCTCAACGTAATCTTATCGACGAGAGCGACATCAAGTCGGGAATCGACGGTGCGGGCGCAGTCGGCGATGACCGCTTGCAGAGAATGAGCCGAGGGTATGTGAGCCCCGAATCATTTACGCACGGTACGTCGGCGCAACGAGTCGCCTGGTTCGAGCGGGGACTCCAGGACGGTCAGGTCTCGAGTTGTAATACGTTTGCCACCCGGTGACCGGCGGACGCGGCACTCAGGTTTCCTTGATCGGCGCGATCAAATACGGCCGCTTTCCGACGCGAGCGGTGGCCGGGCTGTCGGCTCCTGCTCGTGGTAAACACTTCGATTCTGCCATCATTGAAGCTTAAATCAGTGAATCCTGAAACCGGCTTGAGCGAAGATCTGGAACGAATCTATGGCAGGCGGTTCGACTCGAACGAGTCCTATCGGAACCTGGTTTGGAAGACTCTTATCGAAGACTGGTTCCAGAAATACGTGCCCCTGAGCGCCGCCGTGCTCGACTTGGGTTGCGGATACGGCCAGTTCATCAACAATATTCAGTGCGAGCAAAAATATGCGATGGACCTGAACCCGGCGGTGCTTGGCCGTTTGAACCCGGATGTGACGGTACATCGGCAGAACTGCACGTCGAAATGGGATTTCGACGATGACAGCTTGGATGTTATATTCACCAGCAATTTCTTTGAACACCTGCCTTCAAAAGACGATCTCGCAAAGACGATTGTCGAAGCTCGACGTTGTCTGCGAAGCGGGGGAAGGCTCATCGCGATGGGTCCCAACGTTAAGTTCGTAGGTGGCGCTTATTGGGATTACTTCGATCATCACATCGCATTGACGGACCGATCATTGGTGGAAGCCTTGGAAACCGCGGGGTTCCGGATCGAATACGCGCGCGATCGGTTTCTGCCCTATACCATGGTCGACTCACGCCGCTATCCAACATCAATGGTTCGGTTATATTTGCGCTTACCGATCCTTTGGAAAGTCTTCGGCAAGCAGTTTCTAGTGATCGGTGCCAAGCAGGATCAACGGAGCGAACGCGCGCGATCCATTTAACAAGTGGGCTAAGGACCCGATCGCGGAGACGCGCTAGGCGGCGATCGAACCAAATTCAGTTATACTCGGCGACAAGGAGTTCCACTTTGCGACGCGTTCCGATTTTGATAGCTCTCGCCACTGTCGCTCTAGTCGCGCAATCGCCCTCCTCCTATCGCGTCACCAACACTTATCTGCTCGGTGGGGATGGAAGCTGGGACTACGTGGTGCCGGACCCGGCGAATCACAGGGTCTTCATTGCTCGCCAGAACCGCGTCATGGTGGTGGACGAAAACAGCGGGAAGCTGCTCGGTGAAGTGACCGGAATCAATGGCGCCCATGGCACCGCCGTCGCGGAGAGCACGGGACACGGATTCGCTACGTCAGGCAACGATCAGTCCGTGGTCATGTTCGATCTGAAGACATACGAGGCGCTCGGAAGAATTCCAGCTGCTGAAGATGCGGACGCGATCGTCTACGACAAGCCTTCGAACCGCGTCTTCACGCTGAATGGCGATGCTCATTCTTCGACAGTGATCGATGCGAAGGCGGGCACATTGATCACGAACATCGCTCTGGGCGGCAAACCCGAATACGGTGCGTCAGCGGGCGATGGCAAAGTGTACGCCAACCTCACAGACACCAATGAAGTCGTTGAAATTGACGCAAAGAGTGCGGCCGTTGCGCGAAGATGGCCGACGGCGCCATGCAAACAGCCCGTTTCCATGGCCATCGACGCGGTGCATCGCCGTCTCTTCAGCGGATGCCGCAGCGGCCTGATGGCTGTTTCCGATTATCAAACTGGCAAGATCGTCGCGACAGTTGCCATCGGCACAGGCGTCGATGGCGCCGGTTATGATCCGGAATACGGTGACGCGTTCGCATCCAATGCCGACGGAACTCTGACAGTGATCCATCAGGACACGCCCGACCAATACCATGTGAGCCAGAGCGTTCAGACTCCTGAACGGTCGCGCAACATGGGACTCGATCCCACCACCCACCGCGTGTTTATCGTATCCGCGAAGTTTGGACCGCCCCCCGCAGGAGGACGTGGAAGGCCTTCTGTCTTGCCTGACACGTTCACGCTTATGGTCATTGCGCGCAGCTCGGCAAAGTGATGACGCGGCCCCCGATCTTAAGTTAATTTTCAGGTTGCTAAGGTAACTTAGGAGTCGCATGCATAAGTTATGCCTGCTGCTCTCGCTCGCTGCGCAGCTCGCTGCGCAAACCTTCGTGATTCGCGGCCAAATCACCGATGAATCCGGCGCTGCCGTTCCGAAAGCGCAGGTTGTGGCAACTGTGGGCGGCAAGACCACCACCGTCGTAGCGGACGATCGCGGATTCTATGTTCTCAACTTGATTCCGCCTGGCGACTACCGAATCTCTGCTACAGCGCCACAGTTAGCGAGTGAACCGATGACTGTCACGCTCCGTTCATCGCCGCTGATACTTAACCTGACAGTGAGGGTCGTCGCCACTACCGAACGAGTAACGGTTCAAGATCAAAGCGGACCTGCCGTAAGCACCGATCCTGCCAACAACGCTAGCGGTCTAATCCTGCGTGGCGATGACCTGTTAGCTCTTTCCGATGACCCTGACGATCTCGCTGCCGACCTGCAAGCGCTGGCTGGCCCTTCGGCCGGCCCTAACGGCGGATCGTTCTTCGTCGACGGCTTCAGCGGCGGTGAACTCCCTCCCAAAGAGTCCATACGCGAGATTCGCATCAATCAAAATCCCTTCGCAGCGGAATACGACAAGCTCGGATACGGAAAAATCGAGATCTTCACCAAGCCGGGTTCGAATCACTACCACGCGACGCTCGACTACAATCTCGGCACGGCCTGGTGGAACTCACGCAACCCTTTTTCGGCCGAGAAAGCGCCGTTCCTTTTGAATGAATTCGAGAATAGCGGCGGCGGACCCTTGGGGCATCGCGCGTCCTTCACGCTCGACTTCCAGCACAACATGGTCGACAACGGCGCCATCACCAACGGCGTGCTGCTCAACCAGGCGCTTGCCGAAACGCCTTTTTCCACCGCTTACATCGTAGGGCAGCGCTTTACCCGTGTCAGTCCGCGAGTCGATTACGGGTTGAACGAGAACAACACGCTCGCCATGCGGTACAGCCTGACCCACGTGGACGTGCCGGGGGAAGGGATCGGCAATCTCGACCTCGCCTCCCGCGGCTACGACTACCGCTATACCAATCAAACCGTGCAGGTAACCGAGACCGCGGTCTTGGGCGCGGCAGTGAACGAAACTCGTTTCCAGTTTTTCCGCAGCGCCATCCAACGCGCGGCCGATACTGCTAGCCCTGAGATCCAAGTGCTAGGAGCATTCAATGATGGTGGCGCCTCCGTCGGAAAAGGCTTTGACACGCAGAACAGTTACGAGCTTCAAAACTACACGACCATCGCGCACGGCGCGCATGTGATCAAGTTCGGCGCACGCCTGCGAGGGCAGAGCGACGATAACTTTTCGCCACAAAACTTTAATGGAACTTTCGTCTTCGGCGGCGGTCTCGCGCCCGCGCTCGATTCCAGTAACCAACCGATTCCCGGTGCCTCGGAAAATATCAGTTCGCTAGAAAGCTACCGCCGGATGCTCCTTAACCTTCCCGGCGGCCAGCCCTCGCAAGTCAGTATCAACGCCGGCAATCCCGCGTTATCTGTGGGCCAGTTCGATGCCGGAATTTTCGCAGGCGATGACTGGCGTGTCCGCCCCAACATCACCGTCAACTTCGGGTTGCGATATGAAGTTCAGACCAACCTACACGACTGGCGCGACCTCGCTCCCCGAGTCGCGCTAGCCTGGGCTCCCGGAGCGAAACGGTCCGCCAAGACAGTCCTGCGTTTCGGTGCTGGGATGTTTTACGATCGTTTCCCGCTCGTCAATACGCTCACGGCTGACCGCTTCAACGGAAAAGTCCAACAGAGTTATATCGTGACGCATCCGGATTTCTTCCCCAACATTCCACCCATCTCAACGCTCGCATCGTCTGAATCGCCCCAGGCAATTCAGGAAGTGGATGCGCACCTGCGCGCCCCTTACATCATCCAGTCGGCGGTGACCATCGAACGTCAACTTCCAGCCCACACGACGATCGCGCTCACCTACAGCAACTCCCACGGTTTGCATGAGCTGCGCTCGGCCGATATCAACGCTCCGCTCCCGGGGACATACACGGGCATGCCGGGCAGCGGCGTCTATCCTCTCAGACTGTCTGGCCCGGTTTTCCTGATGGAATCCTCCGGTCTCTACAATCAGAATCAACTCATTGCCAACGTCAACGCCCGTGTTAACGCGGCATTTTCTCTGTTCGGCTTTTACGTATTCAACCGCGCGATGAGCAACACCGACGGTGTCAGCACTTTCCCGGCGAATCCTTACAACTTTTCGGGCGAATATGGACCCGCCGCCACGGATATCCGCCAGCGCGTGACCATGGGCGGATCAATCACCACTCGCTGGAATATCCGCGTGAGCCCGTACCTGGTGGTTCAATCTGGCGTGCCGTTCGACATTACCAGCGGCACTTATATGGAACCACGCTATTCACCGCGCGCCCCGGGATTCCTGCGGCCGATACGAACAAGCCTGGCTTGATTGAAACATCCTACGGCCTGCTGGACCCCAATCCAACGCCCGGCGAGCCGATTCTCACGCGGAACTTGGGGCGTGGTCCGGGACAGATCAGCATGAATCTTCGAGTTGGAAAAGCAATTGGATTCGGTGGTGAACGAGTTTCGGCAAAAACTGCTGCTGCGGCTCCCTCCGCCGGCAATCCGGCCAACGCCGCCAGCGCTGCTTCCGGCCGAGGCCTTGGTTCGCTGATTCAAGCGCCAACCACCGCGCACCGCTACAACCTGGCGATTTCGATGTCGGTCCGCAATTTGCTAAATCACACCAATCCGGGCCCTGTCAACGGAGACATCGCGTCGCCTCTCTTCGGCCGCGCAAATCAAACCGCCGGCACAATCAATGGCGAGGGTTTTTCAGAGAACGCGGACAATCGCCGCCTCGAGTTGCAGATCCGCTTTACTTTTTGAACTTCGCAGCGATTATGGTGACTCGACGTACAGTGGACACCCGCATAGGGTTCACCATGCACGGCGCCGGCGGTAAACAGCAACGGCAGCGCAGTGGGGACAGGCGAACGTTCAGCACTCACATCGGAAGGCACTCGCGTAGACCAAACGCGCCGCCTCCGCTAAAAACCGCCGCTGATCGCCTGCCTCGATTTTTTTAGCCATAACTTGGGATTTGAACCCGCCGCGCACTAGAGGACGCGACGCAGGTATCGATAAGCTTCATCTCGAGGAACTTAGGCCCGGGCCTCTCTACAGGTCTGTCCACCAAAGTCAGTTTTTTGGAAAGTGACGAATATGATCAGGTTGGAGCTCCAGTTCTCCGGTTGTGATTCAGCGCCGCTGAATAAATGCTTCGGTAGATCGCCGCGGTTGTCTTTTGTTCGGGGTGAACATTCTTCGGCCGGGTCGAGCTGCTCTGCGATTAAGAGCGATCAGGGGGGACAATTAGAACCGGGCAGATGACTGTCATATGCCACCCCTTGACGCGCACATTTTCGCGGCATAAACTTCTCGTGACGAAGATCAAGTGTTGGGGACTAGAGCTTTGTTCACCAGGAGGCTCCTATGTATAGCACGGACAGATATCACCCGCTCTTTAACGCCGTGCGCGTCACTGGGCGGCTTGCGCTCGCCGCGATGTTTAGCGCAATTCAACTCGCATGGGCACAGGCACCTGCAAAGAGCGCTCAGGATCAGCCTACATTCACCAAAGACATCGCGCCGCTCCTGCAGCGTGCGTGTCAAGTGTGTCATCGGCCAAATAATATCGCGCCGATGTCGTTGTTGACCTATCAAGAAGTCCGGCCGTGGGCCAAGGCGATTAAATCTCAGGTCCTCAAGCGGGAGATGCCTCCCTGGTACATTGATCGGGCCGTTGGGATTAGAAATTTCAAAAATGACCCATCCCTGAGTGATGACGAGATCACGCTCATTTCAAAGTGGGTAGACGCCGGAGCTCCGTTGGGTAACGCCGCCGACATGCCCGCACCGCGGAAGTTCGATGACAGCGACCGGTGGCACATCGGCAAGCCTGACATTGTGGTTTCGCTAAAAAAGGACCTTCTGGTGAAAGCGGGCCAGCCTGACGCGTGGCTGGACGCTGCCACCGAGGATCTGGGCTTGAAGACGGATCGCTACATCCAAGCCGTGGAAGTAAAGCCCATTAAAGGTGTGAAAGTCGTTCATCACGCGGTTGCACAAATGGCTGGTTCGAGCGACCCAGAGCATCCGGGAAGCACAGGATTACTTGAAGAGTATGCTGTCGGAAAGTTTGGCGACATCTACCCGGAGGGAACCGGAAAGCTGATCCGGGCCGGTACCGAAGTCAGCGTCAACATGCACCTCCACGCTGTGGGCGAAGATACGATGGCCAGTGTGGCCGTTGGCCTGAAGCTGTACCCAGAAGGCTACGTCCCAAAACACGTCGAGATTTCGGCGCATACGGGCGATGAGGAAGACTTCGAAATCCCGGCCAACATGAAGAATGTGAGGGCGGATGGCTATACTATGCTCCTCAAGCCTGCTCGCATCACCGCGTTTCAGCCGCACATGCACAACCGTGGGCAGGCCCAATGTATGGAGATCATCTATCCGCCAACTTCGAGTGGTGGCAGAGCCCGAAAAGAAATGGCAAGCTGCGTTGACCGTTATCACTTTGATTGGCACATCGTCTATCACTATGCCGACGATGCCCAACCAGTTGTGCCCGCTGGAACAGTCCTGCATATCATCTCGTTGTTCGACAACACTTCCGGCAACAAATTCAATCCGGATCCGAGCAATCCGGTCGCATTCGGACAACGAACAATTGATGACATGAGTTTCGCGTGGGTCAGCTACTACTATCTTTCGGACGAAGAGTACAAGCAAATGTCCGAGGAGCGAAAGGCCAAGACCAAAGCGACAGCTTCGATCACCGCTCCGCCGCAATAGGCAGGCGCGGGACGCTTTCAGGGCGGATACCCTAGGACGCATCGTGAGCGTAGAGTTGACGCATAGTAAGCGTAGAGTTATGGAACACCACATCCCATTTCGATTTGTTATCGCGGTCCCGTTGTGCATAGGCGGCTGGATCGCGAGTGCCCCCCTCCATGCTCAAGGGATTCTGGATCAAATGCCGCCGGAGGTCAATATTGCCCGTGCCTACGGTCAAAGTGTCCAGCCCTTCTTTGAGGGTTGGCAGCGAAACAGCGATGGCACCATCAGTATGTGGTTCGGTTACCTGAATCGCAACGCCACTGAAGAGCTCGATATTCCAGTGGGTGCAGACAACAAGTTCGAGCCTGGCTCGCCGGATCGCGGGCAGCCAACTCATTTTCTGACCAGTCCGAGGCGGCGCATGTTTGTGTTTAAGGTGGATCTGCCTAAGGATTGGGATAAAGAGAAAAAACTCACATGGACCATCACGGTGCGCGGCCAAACGAGCAGCGCTCATGGCTGGTTGCAACGAGAATGGGAGGTTGATAACGGCGTCCGTGAAGAAAACGGCAACGGGATCGTTCGAGGTGCTCCGAATTATGATCCGCCCAATCAGCCGCCAGTGATCACTAGTAGTCCCAGCCAGACGATCGGGGTCGGTCAGGCCTTGAAGCTGACCGCATCCGCGACAGATGACGGTATTCCCAAACCGAGGAAGCGCCCGGCCATCGGACCTGACGGCGCTCCGGTAGGTCCAGCGGGCCGGCCACAAGGTCTCTGGATTCGGTGGATTCTGTACCGCGCGCCAGTCACAGGCGGCCACGTGACCTTTTCAAAGGAGAGCAGCACACCCGTCTACGGCCAAACGGTCGAGTGTCCAACGGAAGCCACCTTTAGCGCACCTGGGGAATATTGGCTCCAAGCAATTGCGAATGACGGCGGGTTGGACTCGATGTATGACATTAAAGTCACGGTCACAAGCGCAAGCACCGCCGGCGCTGGAGGTCGGTAAGGCTGGAACTCACCTCGAGCGAGCGAGGCGAGGATATGCTTTAATGCTCGCATCAGTTTTCGCGAATGCGTTTCCGGTTTTCTTGAGCCGCGCGTCTTGTCCCGTTAGCCAAAGTATAGAGCACGTAACATAACCGTTGCGTTTTTGACAATGCTGATCGCCCTAGTTGGCGCGTACTTTGCAATACAAGTTTGCTCCGGCTAGTGAACGGCGGCCTTTACCGGCCCGCCAGACTCGGGACATAGTTCACGGAATGGCGATTTTCTCGAGCTCTCGCGCTCCAATCGCATGTAGTTGTCGCGCTCGTACGCGGGCACTGACTAGTCCCATCGGACGGCTCACATACTGAGAGAACCTGATTAAGTCTGCGGAGACGTGAAGCGTTTCAATGTTCTTGACTATTTGGGACGCTAGGCTTAACATTCTACGCACTTAGGGAACTCATATGCCTGATTAAAACTTCGTTGTTTGGGGGAGGGCTAATGAAACCGCGCGGTTTGCTCCTTTGTCTGGTTGTTTTGTCAGGATTTAGCGTTTACGCGCAAACTCCTACTGGGATCATTTTAGGGACGGTAACAGATCAGTCCGGTGCTGTCGTTCCGACCGCCAAGATCACGATCGTCAGCAAAACGACGGGAGCTGCCCGCAGCTTGGCGGCCAACACGGAAGGTATCTATAGTGCGCCCGCCTTATTGCCCGGACAATACGAAGTCCGAGCAGAAGTTGAGGGATTCCGAACTTTGATTCGTGATGCCACGGTGGAAGCCGGCAGCTCGACCACCGTCAATTTCGCAATGCTAGTCGGAACGAGCAAAGAGGTGGTGACTGTCGAAGCCGCTACGGCTCAGATCAACTACGAGAGCCACTCCGTTCAAGGCGTCATCGAGCACCAGGAAATCCAGGAATTACCTCTAAACGGACGTAGCTTCGTTCAACTGGCCACACTGGAGCCAGGCGTCACTGCCTCTTATGGATCGACTTCGCAATTCAATACCCTGTTTTCCGTGAACATCCTTGGGATTGGAAAGGTACGTTACTCGATTGACGGGGGTGTCGTCAACGACGAAGTGGACGGCGCGGGCAGCATGATTTCCATCAATTTCTCTCAGGAAAACGTGCAAGAATTCCAGATGTCTTCGGTGAACTTCGATTTGTCCTCAGGAGTCGCCTCATCTGGGGGAACCATTAACGTTGTGACACGATCCGGCAGCAACGATTTCCACGGGTCAGGGTACTTCTTCTTCCGCGACCACAACATGGCGGCGTATCCTGCACTCCGGCGACAGGCTCTCGACCCGAATCCCTTCTTCGTTCGCAGGAATCCCGGAGTTGCCATTGGCGGTCCCATACTCAAGGACAAGCTATTCTTCTTTACCAGTTGGGAGAGAATGAACCAGACTCAAATCAACATCGTTCAGGAAGACATACTTTCACTCCAACCCATCAACCAGATTGTTCCGCTGCCCTACGCTCAGCCGAACCTGTTCAGCGCACGCTTTGACTACCGTGCTTCGGCCAAGCACAATTTGTTTGTCCGCTACACGCACGACGGCAACAACGGAATCGGGAACCCTTTCGGCAATTCTCCGTTGTCTTCCTTCGATATCAACAAGAACTGGTCGGATCAAAGTGTGTTGGGCGTGACCAGCACACTGACGCCTTCTCTTGTGAACGAGTTCCGGTTCATGTACCACTATTGGCAGAACAATAATCAGACCGAGCCGGCTAGCGCCTGCCAACTGCCTTGCGTAGGGGGAGGGTTGCCGTCGCTGATTTTCATGGTCGGTTCGAGTACATTTCAGGCCGGCTTGAACATCAATGCCCCACAGAACCACACCAGTCGTTCGTTCGAGGAGAGCGATACTCTGAGCTGGCAAAAGGGCGCGCATCGGATCCGTTTCGGCTTCGATCTGGAGCGCATGAACACAATCTACAATCCTTGGGATTTTTGCGTGCAGGGCTGCCTATATCTTTGGTCGCCCGAAACCGTGAGAGCTCTGCTGGGCCCGGCCGCAGCTACGTTGTTCCCGAATTTGCCGACTCAAATACGCACCAACGCTGACTTGCTTCAGATCCCGGTCTATAACGCGAACGCGTCTACATACAGCGGCGTCTCAATCGGCGACGGCACTTGGCCCGGCGGCTATCATCACAATCAGGGACGTCGCAATACCCGCTCCTGGGAATATGTTACCGATACCTGGAAGTACAAGCCGAATCTCACGCTGAACTTCGGTGTCGGCTATCAATATGAGACCGGGCTGTTCGACTCTGATATACCTTATCCGGCCTATTTGACACCGATTTTTGGAGCCAATAACCTCGGAGCAACTCAACCTAACAAATTCGATATCTCCCCGGCCCTGGGGTTCGCCTGGTCACCAGGAAAGAGCAACAAAACAGTGATCCGTGGTGGTGCAGGCCTGTATTGGGACACACAGCCGATTTACCAACGATTCCGGGAAGATGCCGCTATCGGACCACTCGGCGATGGCCGCTCGACGGTTGCAGCAAGCGTTCTCACTAATGAATTCCCCAACATGATCAATGCATTCACGGGCCAGCCCATAGCTGTCGGGGCGCCTCTGCCGCTCAATACGCTGAGCACGATAACTTTGGGTGATTTCATCCAGATGTACAACAACCAGATCGGCGGTATTACCCAGCGGCTCTCTCCGAAGCCTCCATCGAGCGGGCCTTACACCGTGACCGGTATCGATGTCGCCAAACAGGGGAGCGAAATTTATCTGCCTGGCTATCCCGTTATGAGAAGCTATCAAACGTCCCTCGGAATCCAGCGTGATCTGGGTCATGACATGGTACTGACGGCAGACTGGGCGCGTCGGCAATATGAAAACGTGCAGATCGGCGAGGTGGACCTCAACCGTTTTACCCGCCACATCAATGGCGTCCAAAGTCCAGTAATCCCAATTTGCAGGCCGGATCAGGTGTATGTGCCTGGTCAGGAATGCTCGACCGGCGGCATCTCCTTTTGGATGCCCGAAGGACGCACTATTTTTGACGCATTGCTCGTGAAGGTTCAAAAGCGCTATAGCAAGCGGACTCAGTTCACGCTTTCCTACGCACTCCAAAAGGAACTATCCGTCGCCAGCGGCGCAACAAATCCGGATAACTATTTCGCCACGTACGGCCCAGTGCTGCCTCGCCACAATTTGAATGTAGCGGCCGTGTTAGATCTTCCGGTTGGCTTCAAGCTAAGCATTAACAACTCGATAATCAGCCGCACACCAGTGAATCCTGTGCTCCCTCAGATAGACATCAACGGCGCCGGGACCACAGGCATTCCGCTTTCTGAAGCGGTGTCAAGCGTATCCTATGCTTGTTTTAACGAGGGTTGCAGTAAATCGGACTTGGTCAAAGCGGTGACTTCGTTCAATAGCACCTACGCCGGTAAAAAAGATGCAAACGGCGCGACCATTCCGACATTCGTAATTCCACCTGACTACCAATTTGGCGATCCCACTTACGATACGGATGTCCGCCTAACGAAGGAGTTCCGCTTCAAGGAACGCTACAATTTCCAGGTTTTTGGCGAGTTCTTCAATGCGTTCAATATCGCACACTTGACAAACTACACTTACAACCTGGACCCGTTAGCGGCGGGCTGCACTCTGACGAACGGCGCGTTTGCCTCGTGTCCCTCCCGCGTGTCACAGTCCTACAGCTTCGGCCAGCCGACACAACGGTTCAACCAGATCTTCGGCTCGGGCGGACCACGTGCCATCCAGGTTGGTGCCAGAATTACTTTTTAGAAACTCAGTGCAATTAACTGCAATAGATTCAAATGGAAACGAGAAAGCGATAGTGCATGAAGAACAAAACTACTTTTCCCGTCACCTCGCCATCACGCCGCAGCTTACTGGCTCCGGCCGGCGCCTCCGCTTTAGCAGCCATCTTGCGGCCCCGAGACCTGGCAGCCGCCGTCACGATTCCCTCGATTCGGATACCTGCTGAGATCGCAACTTCCCTGGGCGAGGCGTCGGAGCTAGGTTCTTTTGAGGGCCGAGGAATGACGGGTGCCCAGGTGTTCGCACAATTGTGCAAACAGGAGGATTTGGCGGCGATGTTCTGCTGCCCGGGAAATTACACCCTAATCCACGCCATTGCCGCGGCTGGTATTCCCAGCTATGGCGGCAGGCGTGAAGGCGCTATGTGCGCTGCCGCCGATGGCTTTTCGCGCGTGACTGGTGAAGTCGTAGCCTGTTCGGGAACCGAGGGTCCTGGATTTACGAACATGATCATGGATATTGCTGCCGCTAATGCCGCGCGAACTCCTTTGCTCGTGCTCGCCAGCAATACGACCTTCGCAGGCGAGGATCGTGAAGCGTTCATTCAGACGGGGTATCAGCAGCCCACAACGGAAGGCCTCAAAAAGTACGGAAAGCGGATCGTGGCGCCCGACCGCGTTTACGAATACGGAGCTTACGCGTTTCGCAATCTGAAATCTGGTGTACCTGGTCCGGTGCATCTCGATTTTCCGGCCGAAGTTGCGAGCGGGCGATTCACGGACCCGGCCCTGCTGAAGCAGCGGTACGCCAAGGAAAAGTATCGGGCGGACTCGCGTGCCTACCCTTCGCCCAAAGATGTTCAGAAGGCTGTCGATATGATCGGCCGAGCCGAGCGGCCACTACTGATCGCCGGTCAAGGGGTATTTCAGCACAAAGCCTGGGACGCCCTTCGTCGCACAGCTGAAAAGCACGAGATGGCGGTCACGGTGTCCGGCCCAACGCGCGGACATTTCCCAGATGACCATCGTCTCTCGGCGGCTCTCTCGATTGATGCGCTAATGAGCGCTGACCTCGTGATCTTCATTGGCCAATACTGTATGCCGAGCCCGGGTGAGTACCGCGTGAAGAAAGACGTGGCCACGATTCGCGTTCATCCGGTCGGAGAAGACTTGGGGCGTAACTGGCCACTCGATTTAGGAATCGTCAGCGATGAAGCATATTTCCTAGAGGCCCTGGCCGAACAGCTGCCACCCAAAAGGCGCGACGCGTGGATCAACGAGATCGCCACAGCGAGGAAAGCTTACGAAAAAGAGATGCTGGAAAACTATGAGCTCGGCCTGAAGTACAGCCGCGCCACGAATGCAGTTCATCCGGCCGTAATAGGTAAGGAGATCCACGACCTTCTGTACATGGGATCCATCGACCCCAAGCAAACCGTGACAGGTTGGGGCGGGTGGACCTGCCAACGCTTCGTGAACCCCTGGCTGCGCGCCCACCGCGTGGCCCAAGAGGTCGCCTGCCCGTACCAATATGGAGCGATCGGCCCGGATTTGGCGATGATGATCGGCGCTAGCGCAGCGGTCCAGCGTGGAGTCGGGCCGCAAGGCCCTTACAAGGGTGCTCCGGTGCTTTGCGTAACTAGTGACGCCGGGATGGCCTACAGCCTGTTTGAAATCGAGACGGCGGCCAAGTACAAGATTCCGGTCATCGGCGTAGTCTACAACAACAATGCCTGGGGGACCTGGCCAGTCGCCGCTGGGTCACACCGCGCACTGCATCTGCATTTATTCCACGAGAATCTGCGCTACGATCTGATGGCAGAGAACCTAGGCGCCCGCGGCGAGTATGCACGAACGCCGGAAGAACTTCGCGATGCCTTAAAACGCAGTTACGACGCGGCGGCGAAGGAGAGCTTGTCAACCTTGATCAATGTGCAGGGTATCAAGGAATTTAGTTCCGGTAAGGATTTTCCTCCCGGTGTCATGACGAACCCCGAACCTAGTGTCGGAGCGTTTCAGCATTGATCGAAATTCGCTGAATTTCTGAAAAAGGTGTAGCAGCGCCGGTACAGGCGATCCTATAGCTGCCGGCCTGGAGAATAACCCGCCGCGCCTATCCGACGGACATCCAGACCTGTAGGGATTCTGGTCGAATAATAACGGAACGCCTCTGGAGCGGCCCAAAGAACTGGAGGGGCGAGCCACCCTAACCGACGATGAACTCGCGAAGACGAAGGTAAAGGCGCATGAGCCATTCGGTGGCAACGGAGACGCCGCATTTGGCGATCAGGTCTACAATACCGTGCTCGCGAACGTGCTGGGAGTTAAGTCCGGCTTGAAGAGCATAGACGGCGAAACGGGCGACTACAGCTCAGTCTGGACCGTAGAGAGGGTTTGGGAGAAGCGTACTTCGCTCATCACCGACCCGCCGGATGGACGAATGCCTCCCTTGACTCCGGATGCAAAGAAGAGGCGGGAGGCCGCCTACGCAGGGATGCTCCACAACACTGGACATCTACACACAATCCATCCCGTGAAGGTGGATCAGTTCCGCCGGCGTCCCGGTGTTTGGACCCGCATGGCGAAGTGGCAACACTTGGCGGGTTTTGGCGCATGCTGTAGACTTAACGCATGGAAGTGCCTGCGCGCGTGGAATGCCCGCAGTGTCGCAACAGCATTCCGCCGGGGACCTCCCGCTGCCAATCTTGCGGAACCTATGTCGGTCCTAAAACAGACGAAGCCACGTTCATCGGCCCAAATCCTCCCGACGCCACGATGATTCGGCCGAAGGACGACGCCACGATAGTTCACACTACGCCAACCAACAACTGGTCGCGAGCAACTCAGTTCGGTTCGATGTACGGGTCCGGACTCAGTCTCGAAGCAGGTAGCCTACTTGCCGAGCGCTACGAAATTCTCAAAATGTTGGGCGAAGGCGGAATGGGCGCCGTCTACAAAGCGAGAGACTGCGAACTCGATCGGTTGGTAGCGCTGAAGGTCATCCGGCCGGAATTGGCCGGTCAACCGGACGTGCTACAACGCTTTAAACAGGAACTCATCCTCGCGCGTAAGGTCACCCACCGCAACGTGACGCGCATCTATGATCTCGGCCTCGCTCAGGGTCTCCGGTTCATCACGATGGAGTTCATCGAGGGACGCGATCTGGCGTCGTTGCTCGAGGAACGCAAGTTCGACTTAGAAGAAGCGCTCAAGATACTGCACCAGGTTTGCGCAGCGCTGGAGGCCGCACATCAGGAAGGCATTGTCCACCGCGATTTGAAACCGCAGAACATCATGATTGAGCCGGGTGGTCGAGTCGTGGTGATGGACTTCGGGCTCGCCCGCTCAATGGAAGCGACTGGAATGACGCAAGTCGGAACCGTGATGGGAACCCCTGCCTACATGTCTCCGGAACAGGCGAAAGGCTTGCCGGCCGACCATCGTTCCGACATCTTCTCACTGGGCATCATCGCTTATCAAATGTTGACCGGCGAGGTTCCCTTCAAAGCGGATACTGCATTTGCCAGTATGCTGCTGCGCACTCAAGGCCCTCCTTCACCCGCAATCCAGCTTGACCCGAACATACCGCAGCCCTTGAGCGATATGGTTCTAAAGTGCCTGGGGACGGAGCCGGCGGATCGCTACCAGAGTGTGGGAGACCTTGTGAAAGACCTGCGCGATTGGGAAGGCGGCACGCTCGATCGGACCATCGTCCTACCGCCCACACCTGTTGCAGCGCCACCCATCAAGACGGAACCCAAAAAAGCAAAATGGATCGCTATCGCGGCAGGCTTGGTTGTTTTGGCGGCGGCGGGCATATTTGGCACGCTGCGAATGGTAAGAAAGCCCGGTGGTCCTGTCAGTCCGATGACCGTGATTATTTCTGACTTCAGCAATCATACTGGGGACCCCATCTTCACCGGCACGCTGGAATCTACCCTCAAACTGGCACTGGAAGGCGCTTCGTTCATTAGCGCTTATGATCGCTCGCGAGTTCGGGAGTTAGGCGCGCCTCCGATCTCAGGTACATTCGATCAATCCAAGGCGCAGGAGATCGCGGCGAACCAGGGCTTGAATGTCGTGGTCTCAGGGTCGCTAGACCGGCGCGGTTCTGAATATCGGCTTTCAATGCGTGCGATTCAGACGGTAACCGGCAAAGTGCTCGGCAACGCGGACGAAACGGCCTCTGGCAAAGATCAGGTCTTGTTCGCCGTGAGCAAACTGGGGGTCGCACTGCGGAAAGCTCTGGGCGATTCGACATCGGATTCAGCTCAACGGTTGTCGATGGAAACACTCTCGGCCGCTTCCCTCGAAGCAGTGCACGAATACGCATCCGGGTTGGACGCTACTTCCGAGGGTAAAAACGAAGAGGCAATTAAGAACCTCATGCAAGCCGTGGATCTAGACAACAATTTCGGCATGGCCTACACTTCGCTGGCAAGTGCGTTGGCCAACGCCGGGCGCCGTCAGGAGGCGGACAAGTACATCCAGGAGGCTCTGCGGCACATCGATCATATGACGGAGCGCGAGCGCTGGCGCACTCGGGGGAACTTCTACCGGCTGAGAGGCGATGACCAGAAGTGCGTAGAAGAGTACAGCGGACTGTTGGAGAAGTACCCATCCGATACCGGTGCCTACAACAATCTTTCTTTCTGTTTGGCTGACCTGCGGATGCTGCGGAGAGCCGTCGAGACCGAACAGCACGCCGTGAAGATCCTGCCGAAACGCTCAATGTATCGCGCCAACCTTGCCGCTTACCTAGCTTTCTCAGGAGATTTTCAGACCGCCGCCAAGGAAGCTTCCGAGTCTGTGAAACTGGGGTACGATCTGGCCTTTGTGACGCAGGCATATGCAAGCTTGGGCCAGGATCAAGTAGGTCCAGCGGCCGAAGCTTACAACCAGCTCGCGAAGGCGAACCCTTCTCTTGGTGCAACCGCTCTGGCCGATTTAGCGGCATATGAAGGACGCTTTAACGAGGCCACCAGTATTCTTGAAAAAGGCGCCGCCGACGACATGTCTAGCCGGAAATCGGCACCGGATAATGCTGCCGATAAGTTCTCTGCGCTGGCATATGTTCATTTTTTGCGCGGCCAAAAGTCGCCCGCACTCGATGCGGCGAAA
>Ga0126381_100002249_pt1 | contig 20863 bp, 16 predicted proteins | sample PanSoiMetPlot_28_FD_96465 | JGI IMG/M metagenome (GOLD analysis project Ga0126381, IMG submission 96465) | Tropical forest soil microbial communities from Panama - MetaG Plot_28 | ecosystem: Environmental > Terrestrial > Soil > Tropical forest > Bulk soil | place: Panama | collected 2016-02-17
CGGTTTTGGTAGCACAGGCACTCTTGCCTGTATGGTTTCTGATGGCAGCGAATATCGGGCCTAAAGCCAAAAGTTCTGTGCCTCCGCAAACTGACCCACAACCACAAAGTTAGCCTGTGAATCCCTGGTTGGACCCCTGCTTTCCTTCCACCAGTCCCGGCCTGAGCCTCGTTTGTTTTTCATTCGTAACCTTGAGAATGGGAACAGCGTAAAATAGGAGTATGAGGATCTTGTTGTTCAGCGGCAAAGGCGGCGTAGGTAAGACGAGTCTTGCGGCCGCCACCGGTTTGAGGCTGGCCGAGCTTGGCTACCGCACGCTGGTAATGAGTATTGACCCCGCGCACAGCCTGGCGGATTCCTTCGACCTGGACACGGACTTATTCCACTCTCAGACGGCCGATCCGCTTGCCATTAACGACCGCCTTTCGATTCTCGAATTGAACATCCAGAAGGAAGTGAAGCGGCACTGGCAGGAAATCTCCTCCTACGTTATCTCCGTGTTGCGCACTACCGGAATCAGCGAAGTCGAAGCCGAGGAATTGGCGATTTTGCCAGGCATGGAAGAACTCAGCGCGATGATGTACATCAACCAATACCGGCGCGAAAACCGGTACGACGTTGTGGTGCTCGACGCGGCGCCTACAGCGGAATCGATGCGCTTCATCAGCATGCCCACTACTCTCGACTGGTACATGAAGCATATCTTCCCGTTTCAGCGGAATCTGCTCAAAGCGGTTCGCCCCATCGCCAATCGCGTGGCTCCTTTTGAGCTGCCCACGGACAATTACTTTGCAAACATTCGCGCGCTTTTCGAGAAACTCGAGGGCGTCAACGAAATCATGGAGGACCCGAATACCACGTCCGTGCGGCTGGTCACCAATCCGGAAAAGATGGTCCTTCGAGAAACGCAGCGTGCTTTTGTGTATTTTTCACTGCACGGATTGACGGTGGACACCGTGATCGTGAACCGCGTGCTTCCTCATGAGGTCAAGGACACATGGTTCAACGAATGGCACAGCTCGCAGGATAAGGTGCAGCGCGAGCTGGAAGAATATTTCGCGCCGGTGCGCGTGCGGCGTGTGCCGCTCTTTGCCCACGAAGTCCTCGGCCAGCAGCGTCTCGAAGAGGTTGCCAAAGTGCTGTATGCTGAGGGAGAAGATCCGTCTGCAGTAACGCAGACAGAGAAGCCCTATACCTTTGAGAAACGGGACGGAAGGTACGAGGTCAGGCTCCGCGTGCCGTTCGCCACGAAGAGTGAGATAGGGCTGTTCAAGAAGGGCGACGAGCTGGTTGTGGAGATAGGGACCTTGCGGCGGCACATTGGCCTGCCGCGCTCCATGGCGACCCTGGTGCCTGCACGGGCGCGGCTCGAGAGTCGAGTTTTAACAGTCGAAATGAAGGAGGCACAATGAGCGAACAGAGCACGCAGCAGAATGCCGGGCAGTCCGTGGCGCACGAGCGCTGTCTGTGCCGGGAAGTCCTGGATCAAGTACGAGATATCCTGAGCGTGTCGCCCGCGGTTCACGAACACTTTACGAATTCGCGAATCGAATTTCTCAAGGGAATCCGCGCCGTGATTGACAGCCGGATCGAGCACTTGTCCAAGACGAGCCCGCAAGGCACCAAGATCGCCGTCGAATAGCCTGGTTTGAGTTCAGGCTCCCAAGATGGATTTGTCTGAAGACATGAGTTGCGCGTCGATGTCATCTAAAACGGGATCGAGTTGCGCTAAGGTGTCGACAACGTAATGTGCGCCGGCACGCTGAAGTTCCAGCCGCGCTTTCGCAACGCGCAAGTCTCGTTCGTTTGCGGACAGCGCTTGAAACTCTTCGTAAGAAAGTCCAATCGCGTTACCCGTAGCGGCCACGCCAATGGACCACGCGCCGGCGTTGAGTCCTTCGTGGATGTCCGCGGGCGTATCACCAACTTTTGCGATAGACGCCATCGGATAGACCTGCAGCCTGATGGCGTTCTCATACAGCATGAATGGGCCGGGCCGGGCTGATCCCACATCTTCTGGCGAAACGCTGCAATCGGGCTGGTAGCCTGCTTTCGCGCTGGCTTCCACCAGCCGGTCGAGCATCTCGCGCGTATATCCAGTGGTTGAGCCAATCTTCAATACCCGTTTGCGAAAGCGCTGCACGCTTTCCGCTACGCCAGGAATGAGAGTCGAGTATTCCGCCAAGCACGAAAGCTGCAGCGGGACGAACATCTCGTACAGGACATCTGTTTCGCCTTTGGTCGGGGGACTCCCGCGCACAGCCTGCCACGCGTCCCGAACTCTGGGCATAAAAAGAATGCGCGCGATGTGCTCTCTCTTCGCCAAGCCCATGTCGCGCCGCACTTCGTCTTCGCTTAGAGAAATTCCAATGTTCTCAAACACCCGCTGAATCGTCCGTGCAGGAGCGAGACTTCCAAAGTCTACGGTAGTGCCCGCCCAATCCAACACCAGGGCCTTCAGCCGGTTGGCTGCGATGGTGTGCGGCGGGATGTTCGGATTCAGAAGTTTCACGCGGCCGCGCTTTTTCCTTGGAGAGTTTGCTCGGCGATGCCGAAGGACATGGTCATTCCAAGACCGCTGGTCACAACAATCAGGCGAACTCCCTCGATAGGCGTCAAGCTAACGTAGGCGTGTTCGGGATGCTTGGCGTAAACGCCATGCCAATTTTCTCCGATCTCGAGCGTCGGCACTCTCAGATATTGCCGCGCATAGTCGAAAATCAGCCGGCTCACCTCGGGTTTGTCGAAGATGTCCACCGCAAGTCCGTACTCATGGCTGTCGCCGATGGTCAGCTCTCCGCGCGCAGTTTGCGAGACCATGACGTGGATTGCCCACTTCTCAAACTCCGGCGTTTCGCGCGCGATACGCTCCTTCAGAGCCTGCAGACTCGCGCAAATGTGAAACGTCGCGTAGTGCTTGAACGTTAGGCCGAAGGCCAAAGAAGGGCCGAGCGCCCATCCTTGCGGCTGCGGCACGGTTCGCATCATTTGCAACTTGCAGCGCGTAATGCCACTCTGTCGGAAATAATCAGGAAAAAGCGTCTGAAAATCGTCGCCGCTCGCCACGATAATCGCGTCCGCCTCCCACGTTTGGCCCTCGGCGTCGAGGCGCGATGTCTCCACTCTCTGCACCGCCGTATTGAAGAAAAACTGCACGCCGTATCGCTCCGTCAGAAATTTTGGAAGGCCGCCGACAATCTGCCGGGGATCAACGGTCATCTCCGTTGGACTCCAAAGCGCCCCGAAAAGACCTTCGGCACGAACCGCGCGGCTTTGCCGTAGCGTTTCTTGGGTGGATAACCATGCACAGTCGTAACCCAGCGCCGGCGCTCGTTCGCTGAACTCGCGGCCTACCTCTGCTTCATCCTCTCGATACGCCACGTGGAGCGAGCCCGTCGCCAAGAACGGCAGCTTAGCTTCCTGCAAAACCTCAAGCCAAATCTCTCGGCTTCGAAGCGCCGTCTTGCGCAAAGGGCCAACGGGTTGGCCAATCGGCCAAATCATGCCGAAGTTGCGGATGGAAGCGCCCGTCGCCGCCGGGCTGCGCTCGAAAACCGCGACTTTGCGGCCCGACCGCGCTGCAACATAGGCGTGAGCCAGTCCAATAATTCCGGCTCCTACGATGGCCACATCAACCTTCTCGTGCCTCACAACTTCACTCCTCCACAAGGTTCGCAAGGTCGCCCTGCGCGGCAAAAAGCGTACCACAGCGCCCGCGACAGTGAGCCCGCACCACCATTTGACGCACGCGCCTGCACGGTAGCATTATTTTCACCGGACGAGCTTCTAACAATCCTTTCAAGCGCGCCCGAATCAAATCGTCCCTGGTTCTGTGTTGGACATTCATAGATCTTCCAAGGGAGCTACCACCGTGGCCACCGCGCGACCGAAATTGAACAGCACCGCAAAGAAGGGCAAACAAGAACTTAGCGAAGCGCAAATTGCCGTCCATTGGAAGGAAGAGCAGTATTATCGTCCTCCCAAGAAATTTATTGAGCAGGCCAATCTGAAGGATCCTGCCATCGTTAAAAAATTCTCCGAAAAGCATTTTCCAGCTTGCTTCGACCACTACGCCTCGCTGCTCGAATGGGACAAGCCCTGGCGCAAAACGCTGGACACCAGCAATCCTCCCTTCTGGAAATGGTTCGTCGCCGGAAAGCTGAACGCCTGCTACAACTGCGTGGACCGTCACCTCGCGAAGCACAAAAACAAAGCGGCCATCATTTTCGCTCCCGAACCCGAAGGCGAAGCCACCGCGGTCATCACCTATCAGGAGTTGTACAAGCGCGTGAATGAAGCCGCCGCGCTGCTGCGCGATTTCGCCGGCCTGAAAACTGGCGACCGCGTCACGATTCACATGCCAATGATCCCCGAGCTGCCTATCACCATGCTGGCCTGCGCGCGCCTCGGCGTAGTGCACTCCGTGGTTTTCGGCGGATTCAGCGGTGAAGCTTGCGGCTTGCGCGCCGCCGATTCCGGGAGCCGCGTGCTGATTTACGCGGACGGCTACTGGCGAAACGGCAAGTGGGTGGACCACAAAGCTGCTGCGGACATCGCCGTGCAAACCGCGAAAAAAGAAGGACAGGACATCGACAAAGTTCTAGTGTGGAGGCGCTATCCGGGCAAGTACAGCTCCGAAACGCCGATGGTGGCGAACCGCGACTTTTTCGTCGACGATGTGATGAAAGACTACCGCGGCCAAACCGTCGAGCCCGTTTCGCAGGATGCCGAAGCTCCGCTCTTTCTGATGTACACCAGCGGCACCACAGGCAAACCGAAAGGCTGCCAGCATCGCACTGGCGGTTATCTCGCTTATGTGACCGGCACGGCGAAGTATTACCAGGACGTTCATCCCGAAGACGTTTACTGGTGCATGGCGGACATCGGCTGGATCACCGGCCATTCCTACATTGTTTACGGCCCGCTTTCTTTGGCCGCCACCAGCGTCCTCTACGAAGGTGTGCCGCAGTTCCCGGACGTCGGCCGCCCGTGGCGCATCGCGGAGCGGCTCGACGTCAATATCTTCCATACTTCGCCGACCGCGATTCGCATGCTGCGCAAAGCGGGCGCGGACGAACCCAAAAAATACAACTACCATTTCAAGCACATGACCACGGTTGGCGAGCCCATCGAACCAGAAGTGTGGCAGTGGTATTACGACGTAGTAGGCAAACGCGAAGCCGTCATCGTGGACACCTGGTGGCAAACCGAAACGGGTGGATTCCTCTGCTCCACCAAACCCGCGCTCGATCCGATGAAGCCTGGCAGTGCTGGGCCGCCGGCGCTGGGAATTTATCCGGTGATTTGGGACGAAAACGGAAAGGAAATCAAAGCCGGCTCACACGCGGCGGGCAACATCTGCATCCGTAATCCCTGGCCGGGCATTATGCAGACCATTTGGGGCGACCCAGAACGTTTCGTGCGTCAGTATTACTCGAAGTACTGTAAGAATGCGAAGAGCAAAGACTGGCGCGACTGGCCGTACTACGCCGCCGACGGCGCTGTGCTCCCCGCCGACGGCTACTACCGCATCCTCGGTCGTGTGGATGACGTCATCAACGTGGCCGGTCATCGCCTCGGCACCAAAGAAGTTGAGTCGGCCTGCCTCACGATCTCCGAAGTGGCCGAAGCCGCCGTGGTTCCTGCCGTAGATGAAGTGAAGGGCCGCGTCCCGGTGGTTTACATTTCGTTGAAACCCGGCTCCTTGCCGAGCAAGGCCGTCCAGGACAAAGTCTCGTCCACAATCGAGACGATGATCGGCAAAATCGCGCGCCCAAAAAACATCCACATGGTGCCCGACATGCCAAAGACGCGTTCCGGCAAAATCATGCGACGCGTCCTGGCGGCGATCGAAAACCGCATGGACACCGGCGACATCACCACGCTCGCGAATCCCGACATCGTCGAGCAGATTCGCGAACTGGTGCAGGGCCGCGCGGCCGTCAAGCTTCAAGAAGGCCCCGAAGACATCAAGCGCTTCGGCCAGGAATCGTAGGTCCGCAGACGCTGGGCTTGCTCAACGTACTCGGCCACTCGCTACAAGGGTTTGTAGAGGCAGGGCTTTAGCCCGGCTCTTCCTCCCTTCCTCACTTCAATCCGGCGCAACACGGAAACTTCTTCGGATTCGTTGCGTAGTCATGTCCGGGGAGGAATACATGACTCGTACGGTCTTTGTTTGTTTCCTCGCGATGTTCACTCTGGCCCCAGCGACGTTGGGACAAGCCGTCAAGGAACAGCAGCCGCCTGCGCCGCTCCAGGCTCCCGCAGCTCCGGCCTCCACACCTCAAGCCATGGATTCGGAATATCGCAAGTTTGACGAAATGCTTACCTTCCTGCGCGCCCGCAACGCGAAGCAGTATGTGATTACCTCTCCGAAGGGCATTGACGAATCCACCTACGTCACCCTCGGCGGCATCGAGCAGTGGGTCACGGTTCGCGGCGAGGATCGCGACAATCCGGTGTTGCTACTTCTGCACGGCGGGCCTGGCGACGTCACGAACCCGTGGTCCTTCATGCTGTTCGCTCCCTGGGAGAAGCACTTCACCGTTGTGCAATGGGATGAACGAGGCGCCGGCAGGACCCTCCGAAAAAACGGCCCCGGCATCGCCCCGACAATCACGATAGATCGCATGGTGCAAGACGGCATCGAACTGGCGGAGTATCTGCGCAAGCGTCTCCACAAAGAAAAAATCATATTCGTCGGCCATTCGTTCGGTTCCATCCTCGGAGTGAAAATGGCGCGGGCGAAACCCGAGTTTTTCTACGCTTATGTGGGCACCGGCCAGGTCTCGGATTCTCCGGTCAAAAACTACGCGGCCACCTACGAAGCGTTGCTGAAGAAAGCGAAGGCCCTGGGCGATCCGCGCGCCATCGAGGAGCTGAATCGAATTGGTCCTCCGCCTTATAGCTCCGGCGAGGGTTACCGCGTGCAGTGGAAGTGGGCAAATGCCTTTGAGGGTGCCAACGCCTTCATATATGCCACCTTGGGACTTGCACTCGTGACCCCCGGCTATTCCGTGCAAGACATCAATGACTCCGGTGACGGCCAAATGCTAAGCGCCGAACGCCTGGTCCCCCAAACGCAGTCGATCGGGCCGGCGGAACTTGGTCTGGAGTTCTCCATCCCGGTTTTCGTTTTCCAAGGCGAGGAGGACTTTACAACTTCGACGGCGCTCGCTCAGCATTACGTGGCATCCGTCAAAGCGCCGCGCAAGGAGTTCGTGGCGATCAAGGGCGGCCACTTTGCAGTGTTCATGCACTCCGATCAGTTTCTGCAAGAACTCCTCACGCGCGTGCGTCCGCTGGCGGTCAGTCACTGACAGTCAGCCACTGACCCTATGCAGTGACGGTGACCCACTTCTTTGATTTTCGCAGCGTGCCGAAAAAGGGCGCGGTCAGCGATCCATCGTCGTGGATGGTGAAGACCACTTGGTCGTGCCTGCATTCGAGCGTCAGCTTGCTGCCATCTACTTTGTAGGTGCAAGCGTCGTTGTCGCCCAGGCTGGAAGTGAATGTCGCATGGCCGCCGGACTTCAGCTCCACGACGATTCCCATGGTGTCGTTTGCATAGGTGCCTTCTATGCTGGAACCACACGCAAACATCACTGCACCTATGCAAAGCAACAGCGCAACCGAAATGGTCTTGCGAAAAGAATTGTTCATGCGCGCTCTCTTTATTGCTGAATTCTGCTTATTGCTGTGACGGCTTGTTGGGATCCGTGTTGGTCTTGTTTTGATTCGCTGCTGGCGCTGGTTTCTTCGCTGTGCTGGCGGCTGGCGTAGCCGGTTTGGCGGCAGCGGGCGCGGTCGCAGGCTTTGCAGCTGCTGGAGCTTTTGCGGCATTAGCATTCACAATGGGCGCGCCCGGCTTGGCGGTCGCAGTGGCAGGGGCCGCGCCATTCCTGGCTGCACCCGCTACCGGTGCAGTCGCGGGAGCTGCCGGGCCGGCCGGTTTTGCCCCAGTGCTTACCGGCGCCGCTGCTGATGGAGCCGCTGAAGCCGCAGTTGGAGGAGCCACAGCTGGAGCAGCAGCAGTCGCGGGCACGCAAGGAGAACCTGCGGATGCTGTTGCGGAGTTCGCTGCCGCCGCGTTGGCGTTCTTCTTTCCAAAGATGGACTTCAGATTCGAAAACGCCGTAGCGGCATTGCTGGCGGTGTTGGTGGCCGTCGAAGTCGCGTTGGCTGTTTGCTGACCACCGACCGAGTTTGCCGCTCCTGCGATTGCGTTCATCGTTCCGCCCGTGGAAGCATTTGATCCGCAAACAGGCGCGACAGCCGTTCCGCCACCGCCACCATTTGCAAACATCGCAGCCCCCGCCTGCGGCGCTGCCGTCGCCATGCCTGAAGCTCCCGCGACTGCGGGGGCTGGCGCGCCTGCTGCGGAGGAGGCTAAGCCAGCGCCGGTCATGCCGTTGGCGAGTCCCTGAAAGCGCAAGGGCACTTCTTCGCCAAGCGTGTGTTGGCCGCCGACAAGCGTGTTGATTCCTCGAATGGTCATGTCCAGCTCAAAGGTGCTGCCGATGGCGTCCTGCTGGCCAGGGCGCCAGAGCAGTTCAAAACGGGCGTCGCTGCCCGCACCCGGCTGGATCACGAACTTCGGGTCTGCGTTCATGCCGCTGACCAGACCGATTCCCGCCAGACCCTTGTTGTAGTAAGTGCCATACCGGTTGCCTTGGTCATCCAAGGCCACGGCAGAGCCGTCAACGTAGCCGAGGATGATAGGCTGAGCGGTCTTGTTGACGAAGCGGAGCGTGGCGTCCATCATTTTGACGCCGTTGGTGATGCTCATACGAAAGTCCACGACGGCCACGGCGAAATCCTGCGCGTCGTAGCAGAGTGGCTGGCTGCCACAGGCGGATTGGAAGGCTGAAGAAGCTTGGCTCTGGTTTGCGGGCCTTGACCAAACCCCCGAGGAAACGGCTCCCGGCTGCGCGGTCGGAGCCTGCTGAGATGACTGCTGAGGCACAGGGGCCTGGGCAGCTGCGGCAGCCGCAATTAGCGATGCAAAAACGGAGACAACGAACAGTCGCGGGCTGGATTTCATCGAATCTCTCCTTTAGGGAAACGGTGTACGAGGCCCATTGCGTCCCTCAACGGGCCCGTACCCTGTAGCGTCCGTCGCGAGCCGATGCTGTACGGCTGCGGCAATTTATGGCAATATTTCCGCAACCGGGCTCGCACGATGGAAGCTGAGTCTCCCGATTCCGCTGTTGCGAGTCCTGACGAATTTCTTAAGAACTCTAAAGACTGCCCCAGCCCATGGCGACTACTGGCGCTTCAAGACTGCCCGAAACCTTTTCCGGACGAATCTGGACTTTTGCGGATTGCGTGTTCGACGACACGCGGCTGGACCTGTGGGTTGGCGGCAATCTGGTCGAACTGGAATTGAAACCCCTCGAAGTATTGCTCCAGTTGCTCCTGAACTCAGGGAAGATGGTGGCCAAAGAGGCCCTGCTGGACGCCGTGTGGCCGGGACTCATGGTGGTAGATGGATCCCTGGCGACAGCGGTGTCCAAGCTGCGCAAGGCACTGGGAGATTCAGAGTCCAAAATTGTGCTGACCGTGCCGAGGGTCGGCTACCGGATGGGTGTACCCGTAACGAGCCGGCCGGCGGCGGTCGGCCCGGTCGTCGCAGAACTTCAGCTAGAAGCTGGCGATGCGGTGCCCGGACGTGAGCATTGGCAGTTCATCCGGCCGCTTGGAGAGCCGCAAAGCAAGCAGGTCTGGCTGGCGGAAAATCCCAAAACACGCGAGGCGCGGGTTTTCAAGTTTGCATCATCCGACGGGCGACTCCGGTGTTTGAAGCGCGAAGTGACGGTCTCGCGATACTTGCACGAGAGCCTTGGCGAGCGCCGGGATCTGGTTCGCTTGCTCGAGTGGAATTTTGAAACGGCTCCGTTTTCGATTGAGAGCGAGTACGGGGGCGAAAACCTCACACAGTGGGCCGCGAGTCAAGGTGGACTCGGAAACATTCCGCTTGCTGTACGCTTGAACCTTGTGGCTGACGTTGCAACCACGGTGGCTGCGGCTCACGATGCGGGCGTTCTGCACAGGGACCTGAAGCCGGCGAATATTTTGGTGAAGCCCGCCCCGGATGGAGGCTGGGAGATTAAGGTTGCGGATTTCGGCAGCGCGTCGCTGACAGAGCCGGGGCGCCTGCGAGCTTTGGGCATCACCAACCTGGGCATGACGCAAACGTGCAGCCTGCAAAACGTTTCGCTGTCGGGAACCCTGCTCTACCTCGCGCCGGAGGTGCTCGCGGGGAGTCCGCCAACAGCCGCTGCGGATGTTTACGCGCTCGGAGTGATGCTGTACCAGATTGCGGCAGGCGATTTTCACAGGCCGCTGTCGCTCGGCTGGGAAGCGAGCATAGAGGACCCCGTCATTCGTGAAGACATCGCGCTGGCGGCATGCGGCGATCCGGCGAAGCGGCTGTCAAGCCCCGCGGATCTCGCGGCGCGGCTGAATCGTCTGGCCACCCGGAGGGTCGAACGTAAACTCCGAGTCCTGAAACAACAACACGACCAGCTTGCCGAACGAAAACAGGCCGAGGCGCGAGTGCGGCGCCCGTGGGTGATTGCCGCTTGCGTTGCGCTGCTGGCGGGCGTGGTGGCCAGTGCGGCGCTTTATCGCAAGGTTTCTTCAGCTTCGGCGCCGCCCAAGGGCCGAACTGTTGCAGTTCTCCCCTTTCAGAATTCCAGCGCGAGAAACGACTTTGATTTCTTGCAATGGGCACTGGCCGATGAGGTTGCAACCACGCTGAGTCACATGAGGCCTCTCAATATCCGCCCTTTTTCAACGGCTACCAGCCGGTATTTGCAGCCGGTCGCGGATCTGCAGAAGGCAGGACGTGAACTGGCGGCAAATAGCGTTGTTACTGGCCACTATGTCCTGGCGGGCGACGGTCTGCAAATCACCATGGAGGCCGTGAATGTCGAGGACAACCGGCTCCTGTGGCGCGACACGGTGAATGTTCCAGCGAAGAGTCTGCTGACTTTGCAAGCCCAAGTGTCGGCGATGACCCGCGGCAAGCTGGGGCCCCTGCTCGGGGCGGTATTGGAAAGAAACGTGTCTACGGCGCCACCCAAAAACGAGGACGCGTATGGGCTCTTTTTGCGATCCACTTCCTTTGCTGCTTCCGGGGCTCCCAACCAGCAGGCCCTCCAGATGCTGGAAAGTTCGGTAGCTCTCGATCCGACGTATGCCCCGGCGTGGGCGGGGATCGCCAGCCGCGCCTACTACAGCGCGAGGTTTGGAGGGGGCGGCCCGGCCATGATGCAGCGCTCGGATGAAGCCGCCGAGCGGGCGCTGGCTTTGGATCCCGATTATATGGACGCTTCCGCGGAGTTAATCCTTCACGACGCGGAGCGAGGAAAGCTCGCGAAATCGTACCGCGAAGCGTTGGATTTGGTGAACCGGCATCCGGACAACGCCAACGCGCATCACCTGCTGAACTATGTGTTGCGTTACGCCGGCCATCTCGACGAAGCGAAGCGTCAATGTGAAATGGCGTATCTTCTCGATCCGATTATTTGGGGTTCCTGCGGCATTACCTTTATTGAATCCGGCGACTACAAACGAGCGCCGAACTTTATGCGCATGGGACACGACACAGAGTGGTCGAAGGCGATCAACATCGAGTTCTATATGCGCCAAGGCAAGACCGAAGTGGCAGCGAGCATCGGAGCTCCGGCAATCCCGCACTGGGACAGCTATAAAATGCTGCTGGCTTGCGCGCAACACAAGCCACCTTCCGAAATTGCTTCTCTCGTGCCAGGCGCGGAAGCCGATGACGACCCCGAGATCACGTATTTATTTGCGGGGCATTTGTCGTACTGCGGCCAAAGCGAAGAGGCGCTGCACTTCCTCCAAACCGCGGTCGAGGCAAATTACTGCTCGTATCCCGCGATGGATATTGATCCGATGCTGGCAAACATCCGCGAGAGACCGAAATTCCGTGAAATTCGCGCAGCCGGAATCGCGTGCCAGAAAAATTTCGACGCGCAACGCGGCACAACCCCTCAGTGAAACTTCGCCTCTCGCCTCAATTCCAGCACCAACTCGTCGGACGGCGAATGGACGACTGGCACGAACCAATACAATCTATTCCGCTCAGCTTCGCGTTGCTCAAGGCTGGTCTTTGCTGTGGATTGTTCCAGGCTTAACTGCTTTTGTTTCACTGGGTTATGTGGGGCGGCAGGCCCTCGCAACGGACTCCCCGCGCAGCCTACGTTTCCCCCAATGTTCTAGTACATCGGTACCTCCCAGATTTGACTCCATTTTGTACCCGGAGTCCTATTGTCGGCTAGCCCCTCCCCGGATACACTTTGGCTTCGGTCAGGAGGACTGTCTTGACGGGTTCTGAACGCCGCACCACACAACGTTTCACCATGCGGCTGCCACTCACGGTTCGCTGGACGACAGGTGCCGCCGTCGGCGAAACCAGCACCGAGTCACGGGACGTTAGCTCCCGCGGTGTTTACTTCTATCTTTCCAAGGACGTCAAAGAAGGCTCACCGGTCGAGATTCTTTTGACGCTTCCCAACGAAATCACCATGGCCGGCCCTGTGCGCGTCCGTTGCCTGGGCCGCGTGCAGCGTACCGAGCCGCGCGATGAAGGCGCGGTCGGCGTAGTTGCCGCGATCGAGCGCTACGAGTTTCTTCGCAGCGACGAAGACCGCTAGATTTTTCTCGGCTGCGCTGTCGGACCAGTCCCCCGGTTCACGGCGCGGCGTTCGTTAGTCAAACCGCAGGATGGATCAGCAGAGGCACGACCTTGTCCTGGTTTGAAAAACGAAGTGAGCCTGTCATTCCGAGGAGCGCAGCTCGCCCGCAGGCGAGCGGAGCGACCAGGTACTCTGAGGCATCGTCGTTCCTACTCGATGAATCTGTGTTTCTCCGAATGACGGCTGGCGGAATTCTCAATAGCCGCAAGGATTTTGCGACGCGAATTTTCTCCGGGTTTCTTGCTCGCACACTGCGGAGGCGGGCAGGATCAGCCGGGGTGCCTTGGCCCCTCAGCGAAGCGCCCCGGCTTCAATTTTTTGCGGACTCTTTTGCCGCGTATTCCGGGGCACTCCCGCCCGCGGATTCCCGCATCCCTGTGGATTTTCACCGATGAGAAGAATGATTTTTTTGTCGCGTGGTTCCCGATGCGTTCCCATGTCAAAATTTAAAACGTATCAAGAACCTGCTCCCTCGAGGTCGTTGACGCCTCTCAAGAACGAAGAATTCGAACGGTTCAGAGCCCCACATCGTTTCTCTTCTAATCGCGTTGACCCGCGTTAATCCGCGGCTAATTCCTCCCTCTGAGCACACCGCGCAACAAAAGTCGCTCCAAAGGGTTTTATCCTTAGTACACTGGCAGTCGAAGATCCCTGCCCTGCTTGGCGCAGTCAAGCTGCGGTAGGCAGGCACGCCGCACCAACCCAGCTCTTCTGCGGCCCCAGCTGTTTCACGAATAAACCGAGGTAAGCCCGCGGCGCTTCAGGAACGCGGAGAGAGGATGGAACATGAAACTCAACTACAAGCTGTTGACAGGGATGCTGCTGATCGCAGGCACACTTTTTGCCGGCGCGCCCGCAGCGTTCAGCCAGGTTTCCGTCGGAATCCAGATCGGCGCACCGCCCGAACCGCAGGTGATAGCCGTTCGCCCGCCATGCCCCGGTCCCGTAGAGGAGTACTCGTGGGTCGAAGGCTACTGGTATCCGGTAGGGGGACGTTATCGCTGGCACCAGGGCTACTGGTCGCGTCCGCCGTATGCTGGCGCGGTCTGGGTCGTTCCACACTATGAAGGGGGCCGCTACTACAATGGCTACTGGAACGGTGAGCACGGGCGCTTCGAGCACGACCATCACTGGGACCACGACCGCGATCGCGACCGCGGCCGCTGGCACGAGCACGAAGACAACGGCAAGCACAAAGGCCGGGACAAACATCGCGACGACGACCACGATCGCCAATAAAGGCCTGAGCAAGTAAAGACCTGAATTAAATTTCAGCGGGGCGCTCTGGAAAAGAACGGGTCTGGCTTCGGCTAGAAGGCTCAGCCTAAAGAAGACCCGCCACTACAGAAAGGGCCCCGCTTTTTTTGCAGCACAATTTTTCTTTGCCGTATGGAATTAATGAGCCGCGATGCGTCGTGCTATCCTGCTGCGTCACACGAACATTCGGCGTTAAGGGAGAGCAATGCTGCCAAGTCCCGTAACCGATCTCAAGAGGTTCGTACCCGCAAGGGATTCCGATGCAAGCCTCCGGAGATGCAGCCTTGGGAGATTCGGGTGCTCTACTTGAGTGATCCAACAGGCGTTCCGTGGCACCTTACGGATACCCGTAAGTCGTAGTCGGCTTAAACTCTCGTGCATCTCATGCTTCGTTATTTTACTGGTTAGCAACACAGTGACTTCCAATCTGCCTACTGAAGGTGAAATCACTCACGTTAGCGACACCGCGCTGATGGTGGCCGCCTGCCGCGCGCACGAAAACGAGTTAGAGGACGCCTTTGTGCGAGACCCGTTTGCGGCGCGGCTCGCGGGAGAACGCGGAGTCGCCATCCTCAACGCGTTGACGCACGCGAACGTCTTGCGTCTCGGAATTGCCATTCGCACGCGGTTTGTGGATGAGCTGCTGCTGGACGCGCTCGCAAAGCACCCTGTCGCGACGGTATTGAGCGTAGGATGCGGTCTCGACACGCGGCCGTGGCGGCTCGAACTTTCGCCAAATCTGCGCTGGGTGGAAGCCGACTTTGCCGATGTGCTCGATTACAAAGAACGCCTCATGTCCGGCGAGCTCGCACGCTGCCGCCGCGAGCGCCTCACCGTGGATCTGAACGATGCGGCACAGCGGCGCGCCATGTACGAGGCCGCTGGCGCATCCCCTGCGCTCATGATCACGGAAGGCTTGCTCCTGTACTTGCCCGCTGCCACGGTGGACGCGCTGGCGGCCGAAGCCTCCAGCCACAGCGGTATCGCACACTGGATCAGCGACATTACGACGAGCGCCTTCAGTGAGGTGCTTGGAAGAGGAGCGGACACCATCCGGCCGATCCGTCATGTGATGGCATCGGATGCGCTGAAGGGCGAACAGATTCTCGAAGTTCTTCAACGTCACGGCTGGACGACCTCCGCAATGCGAAGCTATCTCACCGATGTCGGTTTTGTGCTCGACCGCGTCCGGCGTTCCATGGGCGGGGCTACGCCGCCTCGGCTGCCATACCCGCCCAACGATCCCACCGGAGTGCATCGTTTCGCCCGCAGTTGATAGTTCGCGACAAGACTGAACTCGCTACAACATGGCTCGACACTGCCCCGCGCATCTGCTTCCTTTTCATGTAATGTCGCGCGATCGAGGCGGAAACCATGATGGTGGCTACCGTCAATACAATAAGTATGCGTATGGTTCGGTGAACGCGCCTTGACCCTGTTGGCTCAGCCGTTTGGTTCCCCCAGAAAAGCGTCAGGAGAAGAGCGCGCTGGTGCCACAGGATCTTCAGCAGCGAGCAACAGATGATCGCCGACACCACGTAGGGTCCGTAATCGTTGACCAGGATGAAGATGTTAATGAGCAGGATGTTGGCCATCACCGGGAGCATGACAGCCGCGCCCAACAACGTGGTCTTGCGAAATAGGAGCAGGGTTGCTCCAGTGACCTGCGTTAGTCCGAGAATGCACGCATAGATGCGCGAGTAGCCGAAGTAGAACCACGTGAGTTGATACCCGTTCAGGGAACCGATTGGACGAGACGCGAGTTCCGTAACATTGAACTGGAAGTGAAGCAGTTTGCTGACGCCGTACATATACAGCAGGAAGGCACAGAGGTATCGCAGCCAGTCGAGCAGCTTGGGGTAGCGCTCGACGTGTTCATGCGCAGGTGACATTGGAGCCTCCAGACAGGTCAAAATCATACTGCCCGCCATCGCCCACGACACTGCCGAAGGATGGTTGAGTTCCCTGTATAATTTTTCCGACCGTGAATGTTACCTTTCACACTGTAGCCGCTCTGGCGACGGCAGCTATCTTGAGCTCGAAACACCGCGTGCGGGTACCCGTGCAATCTCCCGGTCGTGACACGCCCTTTCTGCCCGCAATCGGCTTCCTAATCGGGGTTCTTTTGCATGGGTTACTGGACTATGTTCCGCACTCGTACCCATTTGACTCGCGCTTGGACGTCTCACTTAGTTTGACTTTGGCGAGTCTAGCTATCGCCATGTCAAAACCGAAGAATCGGTTGCTAGCGCTCGCATGTTATTTGGGGTGTATTTTTCCGGACCTCATCGATTTAGGTCCTGCAGCCATTAACAAGTCGCTCGGTTGGTCACTGACAACGGTGAAGATATTTCCATGGCATTGGCGTCGATACTCTGGCTCTGTCTATGACGGGAGCAGGAGCTTGGAGTCACTCTCATTTCACATCGTGGTCGTGGCGCTGAGCATCGGCCTTTTATGCGGTTATCGAAGGGCGCTCTTCCGTGTTGGCGCGAGTCAGGACGATGCATCTTAAATCCGGAAATTCGCGCCGTGCCCGGGTGACGCTAACCGAACATTTGGGTACACCAAAATCTGCGAGTCCTCCACCTGCGCGAACCAACTAACGAACTTCCAGAGGGTCACCCGTTTTATGCTCTTGAATTTGAAAGCGCAGGAACTGATGAACCGCGGTGAGTGCACCCTTGTCGGAAGTCACGATAACAACCCGTGCGCCGTTCGGCGTTTCCTCGAAGGAGTACCGAATCTGTTTCTGCAACCGCTTCATCTCAGGGACACCATGCGGCACAGTGTCGTGCACAAACATCGGAACATCAAAATCACCATTCTGAAAAGCGTGGGCGACGTGGCCAAGGTGCATCCGAATGTGGTCTCGGTTGCTTGTGTCCTTTGCGTCGTTCGCCTCCACCTGAATCACGCCGCCATCTGACTTCAGCAAGAAATGATGCGTCGTCGCAGTCTGCGAAAAGCCCATCGTGTGCTCACCGCGAGCGTTCATCGCATCATAGGAATCCTGCTTCGGTTTGCTTGCGGGGTCCTGTGAAAACGTAAGAGCCACCAGTACCGTGAGAAAATCTGTCGTCATTTGAAATCCTCCTTTGATCGAGCGAACACTTCGAGCAAGCCAGCGCGTTTCCCATGCGGTGTACGCCTCAACAATTGGTCCCATTTCACGAGAGTTCTCTTCAACTCGTGCCGCTTTGTCTTCAGCTCCTCAATCTGCGCCTCGACCATGGCGAGTTTCTCGGTGGCAAGCTTCCGCACTTGATGGCAGGGTGCCCCACCTTCGTCCCGGACCGTAAAAATCTGCCCTAGCTCTTTGACTGAAAACCCTACAGACAAAGCGCCTCGAATCATTTGCACTCTCATCAACGCCTCTGGCGGAAACAATCTATATCCCGACGAAGACCGGTGCGCGGCAGGCAAAAGCCGATTTCGCTCGTAGTAGCGCAGTGTGTCCGGGCTGACTGAAGCGAGCCGCGCCAATTCCAACGACTGCATGACCTTCGCAGGAGTAGGTTGTTTCACGGGAGAATCCTCCAGCCTTGAACTGTTCCAGAGTCAAGACAAATCTTAGCCCGAACCCGCTTTCGACGAGCAGGTTCTCGTGCCAAGTCGCGCGGCGAAGGTTGTTTCCCATTTTTGTACTTGCGGGAGGTTCTATACTTCTACTAGACTGAGCGCACTCCAAGACTTCCCCCAGCCTGAAGCGAGCCCTCGTTACCGGTGTGTGCAACCTGTACTTCGGGGCAGGCGATTTCCACACCTGGATTGCGAGAGGATTGGGAAGCCCAGCGGGGTGGACTTCACGAAAGCAAAAGTGGGGGCTGGCGTTTGCGGATCCGCATGCGCACGACTCATGTCCAGAAGACATGATCGGAGCTGCGAAACCCTCACTCCTAAAGGGGTGAGTTACATCCGTGGCCAGGGACTCGTATGGGCGAAGGACATCAGTCGGGGGAAAGTGCTCGAATGGCTGTGGAAACTCATACTGTAAAAGAAATCGAACAATCAAAAACGGCAATCGCGATTGCGCCCAAGGCTCTGCCTCTGCCAGGCGAAGCGGCGGTGAAGCCGCAGGAAAAATCTTCCGTCGTCTCCGAAAAACGCTTTACCACAGAACAATCCAACGTACAGGACAAACTTTCCGCCACGGAAAATTTCTCCGCCATAGAAAAACCTTCGTTCACCGAGGAGATTTCCATCCGGGACGGCTCGATTGGAATTTCTCTCATTGATCTCGCGGAAATTCTGGATCAGCACAAACAGTGGGCGGAATCGGGCGGAGAAACCGGGGAAAGAGCCGACCTCACCGGCGTAAATCTTTCGAAAGCCGATCTGACCGGCGTAAATTTACAGGCCGCGGTTTTGCATCGCGTGAATTTGGCCGGCGCGGACCTTTCGATGGCCAACTTAAGGGGCGCCAGCCTGGTTCGCGCCAATTTGCAGAATGCGAATTTATTGGGCACGGAATTAAGAGGTGCAAATTTGATGGGCGCCAACGTCTATGGCGCGGACGGATTGTGGTTTGGGCGCCTTGGCGGAACGAACCTTTTTGACGCGGAGCTGCCTGAATCCATTTCCGCGGTGGACAGTTCCAAAGCGATTGGCGACGCGACAAAAGTGGCGCGGTGGTTTTATTTTCTGACCGTCGGACTAAGCTTTCTTTGCTGCTTGCTGATTATTTACACCACGGACGTGCGGCTGCTGCTGAACTCTTCGGCGCTGCCGTTTGCGAAACTCGGCAATTTGCTGCCGACCACGGGGCTTTATCTCGGCGCGCCGATTGTTCTTCTGATTCTCTCGCTGCGTTTTCATTTCTTGCTGTTGCGCTTGTGGGGAAGCATGGCGGCGTTGCCCGCTGTGTTTCCTGACGGGCAGACGCTCGAAAAAGACGGGCCGTGGTATTTGATGGGCCTCGTGCGGAAGCATTTCCGCTGGCAGGGAGAATCGCGCGCCGCGATGACCGCGTTTGAATCCGTGCTGTCTACGGTGCTGGCCTATTGGATCGTTCCCGCGACGCTGTTTTTCTTTTGGCTGCGCTACCTGACGCGGCAGGATTTTCGCGGAACGCTGCTTCACGTTTTTCTGGTGACGCTTGCGGTGGCTACCGCGACGAGCGTTCCCTTTGTCGTTTCGCGCGTTCTGCGGCCGGGCGATATTCAGGTGGCCAAATCCAAAAATGTTTTGCGCATGGTTCTGGGAACGTTGCGCGCGGCGCTCGCCGTGGGATGCCTGTTGCTCGTCATTTCGGTAGGCGTGAACCGCGGTCTGCCTTCGGACCGCACGGGCGTTGCGGTATCCGCCGCCGATCCGCGCCGCTGGGCCGCAACCATTTTTCAGTCTGTCGGCTACCGGCCTTACGCGGATTTGACCGAGGCTTCACTTTCGGCGCCGCTTCCCAAAGGCACGCCCTGGACCGAAGAAAACGTCGAAAAAATTTCCGGCGCGCACTTGAATGAAATGAATATTCGTTACGCCCGCGCCTACAAAGCATTTTTGGTGAACGCAAAACTCTGGCGCGCCAATTTGGAAGGAATTTATTTGTCGGAAGCGGATTTGAGAGGAGCGAATTTGAGAGAAGGTCTGCTCAGGTCTGGAATTTTTGATCGCGCCGTGCTTTCGCACGCCGTGCTGGTTTCGGCCAACGCGACCGGCGCCAATTTCGCGGCTTCGGATCTGCGATTTTCTGACCTTTCCTACGGCACGTTCGAAAACGCGGTGCTTTCGAACGCCCGCGCTTCGAATGCTTCGTTTTATGCCATTAATTTGCGCAACGCCCAGCTTTTGCGCACAGACCTTTCGCGGTCGGACATGAGGGATGCCCGGCTCGAGCAATCCGTTTTGTCCTTTGCCAATTTGGAGCAGACGGACCTATCCTCCGCGCGGCTTGAAGAGGCCAACCTGACCGGAGCTTTGTGCAAAGGGACTATTTTTCTTGACGCGGACTTGAAAAACGCGGATTTGAGGGGAGCAAGCCTGAAAGGCGCGGTTTTGGGGGGAGCTGCGCTCGATGGAGCAAATCTAACGGGCGCGGACTTGCGGGGAGCTTTGGGAATGACCGCACCGCAAGTTTGTTCGGCGCTGAATGGGCGAACGGCGCTTATGGATGCGGATCTTGCCGGAGAAGTGCAGAACCGCTGCGGCTCGTCGCGCTAGAGTACAAGAACGTTAGAAAGTTGACCGGAAGGTCGGAAGGATGGATCGGTGCTTAAGGTCGCAGCACCGCATTCAGCCGAGTTGTAAGAGGGTTGCAGCAGCGGCGACAGGCTCAAGAGTGCCTGCTTCCGTAGTGCAGCACAGAGCGGCACAGTCGTCAGGCTTACATACACCTACCTATATACACATGAGTCGTGTGATCGACGGCGATTCACTCGGCCCGCAAGGATGTCATTGGATCAGCGGCTGTTGCGCGGCGCGCAGACGGAAGGCTGGCCAGGGTTGCTGTGACGATGGCCATAGTACCCACGCCGATGAGGGTGAGCGGATCCCTTCCGCTCACGCCGTACAGCAGGCTGTCAAGCACGCCGCCGAACGCCAGAGCGCACCCAAGTCCAATTCCCACGCCAATCAACGTCATTAAGGCACCCTGCTTCATCACCATGTTTATGAGACTCCAGGAACTCGCGCCCAGAGCCACGCGCATGCCAAACTCGTGCATCCTTTGACTCACCGAATAGGAAATCACTCCATAGATGCCAATGGCAGCCAGCAACAACGCAAGTGCAGCAAACAGTGCAACCAAGAAAAGGGCGAATCGAGGCGTCGAGAATTGCTCCTGCGCAATTCCATCCAACAAGCGCACATGCGCCACGGCGAGGCTGGAGTCGAGTTCCCGCACTTTGGTTCTAAGGGCATCGGTCAGCAAAAGCGGGTCAGAA
>Ga0126381_100002250_pt1 | contig 20862 bp, 24 predicted proteins | sample PanSoiMetPlot_28_FD_96465 | JGI IMG/M metagenome (GOLD analysis project Ga0126381, IMG submission 96465) | Tropical forest soil microbial communities from Panama - MetaG Plot_28 | ecosystem: Environmental > Terrestrial > Soil > Tropical forest > Bulk soil | place: Panama | collected 2016-02-17
CCTGGCGGGCGTGCGGCCGACGTCACGGGCCAGGTCGAGGCCGAGTAGCTGGTCGGCATGCGCGAACGACTCGAACTTCGAGCCCGGCGGGATCTGGGGGTCCTGCTCGAGCCGGCGCAGCACCCGCAGCGCCGCGGGAGTGTCCAGGTCGTCGTCGAACGCCGCCGTGACCTGGTCGGTCACCTGCGCGCACATCGGCCTGCTCGGCGAGCAGGCCCACTCGGCCACCAGCTCACGCCACCGGCGCAGCGTCCGGTCCGCGGCGCTCAGGGTGTCCCAGGTGAGGTTCATCTGCTGCCGGTACCGGTGCTCAAGGAACGCCATCCGCAGCGCCAGCGGATCCAGTCCGCGGCTGACCAGGTCAGACAGGAGCACCACGTTCCCCGTGGACTTGGCCATCTTGCGGCCCTCGAACAGCAGGTGCTCGCCGTGCACCCAGTGCCGTACCACCTCATGCCCGGTCAGCGAGTTTGACTGGGCCCGCTCGTCCTCATGGTGCGGGAACCGCAGGTCGATGCCGCCGGTGTGGATGTCGATGAACTCGCCGAGATAGTGCAGTGACAGCGCCGAGCATTCAGTGTGCCAGCCGGGGAACCCGGTACCCCACGGGGCGGGCCAGGTCAGCTCGCGGCCTTCGGGCGCGGCCTTCCAGAGCGCCCAGTCGGCGTGGAACCGCTTGTGGCCCTCGACCTCGCCGCCGGTCCGGTGGCCGGGACGCAGGTCGTCGAGCCGGTTGCCGGACAGTTCGCCGTACCCGGGGAAGGAGCGGGCGTCGAAATACACCGAGCCGTCGGGCACCGGATAAGCGTGCCCGGTCTCGATCAGCCTGGAGATCATGTCCGTCATCAGGCCGATCCCCTCCGACGCGCGGGGCGAGTTCTCGGCCGGGCGGAGGTTCAGCGCGGAGCAGTCGGCGACGAACGCGCGCTCGTAGAACCTGGCCAGTTCCAGCGGGGCCCGGCCCTCCGTGCGGGCCTGCGCCAGGATCTTGTCCTCGCCCGCCGGGCCGGTCACGCCGTCGTCTGCGGCATCGTGGCCGACGGAACCGTCGCTGGCGGCATCGTCGTCGGTGAGATGTCCGACGTCGGTGATGTTCTGGCAGGTCAGGACCACGAGATGGTGCCGGTGCTCGGCATTGCGCCGGATCAGGTCGGCGAGCAGGTAGGAGCGCAGGTTGCCGACGTGCGCGGGCCGGTACACGGTGGGGCCGCAGCTGTACATCCGCAGCAGCCCGCCGCGGGACTGGATCGCTTCGACCTGCCTGGTCCGTGTGTCATACAGCCGGAACACCCGACCAGCCTATGAAAGGGCCAGGACACCCGGCCAGCGGTTAACCCGCGGCGGGTGACGGTCGAGCCCGGGGGCGGCGCAGCGGTCAGGCCAGCGCGGCCAGGCGCGCCACGGCGGCGGCGATCCGGTCGTCGGCGGCGGTGAGTGCCACCCGGATATGGCCCGCGCCCGAGGGGCCGTAGAGAGAGCCCGGCGCGACCAGGATGCCGGCCTCGGCGAGTATCGCGACCGATGCCCAGCAGTCACGGTCGGGATGCGCGGCCCACAGGTACAGGCCCGCCCGCGAGTGCTGGACGGCCCAGCCGGCCTCTTCCAGGGCGGGACGGAGCATGGCCCGCCGTGCCGCGTACCTGGCCCGCTGGGCATCGGCGTGCTCGTCGTCGCCGAGCGCCGCGGCCGCGGCCGCCTGGACCGGCTCGGGCACCATCATCCCGGCGTGCTTGCGGATCTCCAGCAGCTCGGCGACGAGCGCCGGGTCACCGGTCACGAACCCGGCCCGGTAGCCGGCCATGGTCGACCGCTTGGACAGCGAGTGCACCGCGAGCAGGCCCGCATGCGAGCCGCCGCACACGTCGGGGTGAAGCACGGAGACGGGCTGGTCCTCCCAGCCCAGATCGATGTAGCACTCGTCCGAGGCGACGACGGTGCCGCGCTCGCGCGCCCACGCCGCCACCTTGCGCAGGTGCTCGGCGGGCAGGACCTGGCCCGTGGGGTTGGACGGCGAGTTCAGCCACCACAGCCGGACCGGCTCGGGACCGAGCGAGACGACCCCGTCCGCGGCGACCGGCCTGGCCCCGGCCATCCGCGCGCCGATGTCGTAGGTCGGGTAGGCGAGTTCGGGGTAGACCACCACGTCGCCCGGGCCGCAGCCGAGCAGCGTGGGCAGGGACGCCACCAGTTCCTTGGTCCCGATCACGGGAAGCACGGCATCCGGGTCCACGACGACCTGATGCCTGCGCGCCAGCCAGCCGGCGGCGGCCTGCCGTAGCGCGCTGGTGCCGCCGGTCGCCGGGTAGCCTGGAGCATCCGACGCGGCCGCCAGCGCCTCGCGCGCTACGGCAGGTACAGGATCCACCGGGGTGCCGATCGACAGGTCGACGATGCCGTCGGGATGAGAGCGCGCCTTGGCCTTGTAGGGCTCAAGGGCGTCCCAGGGGAACCGGGGCAGTCGTGCGGCGAGAGTCGGCACCATTGGTCCCCCGGCCAGCGGCCGGGATCAGTGTGGCTGGTAGGGCGTCGCTGCCACGATCGGGTGATCCTGGTGGATCTTGCCGACCCGAGAGGCACCGCCTGGCGAGCCGATGTTCTCGAAGAAGTCGACGTTAACCCGGTAGTAGTCCTTCAAATGGCCGGGCACGTCGTCTTCGTAGTAGATCGCCTCGACCGGGCAGACCGGTTCGCAGGCACCACAGTCAACGCACTCGTCCGGGTGGATGTACATCATCCGTTCGCCCTCGTAGATGCAATCTACGGGGCACTCCTCGACGCATGTCTTGTCCAACAAATCGATGCAGGACTGGGTGATGATGTATGTCACTCGCTACTCCTTTTCCGTCCCCACGGACCGCAGGCTATCAGCCCAACTCCACGATTCCGGGCGGAGCCGGAGAAACTGTCCGAGTCCATCCGCGGGCGCCGGTGGCCGCGGTCCACCGGTAGCCCGCGTACCGCACATCGGCGATGCGGAGCTGCTGAGCGTGCGCCACCAGCCACGTCGCCACCGCCCAGCCCTGGCGGACGCTCCCGACCTTCACGATCAGCCCGGGGTCCGCGGTGGGGCGGGAACGCGTCCCGAACGTCTGCGCCAGTTCCAGGCTGGCGGCGCGGACCCGGGCCGTCCCGGTGATCGCCGGCGTGTACCAGCACCAGACGGCGTGCGGCTCCTGTCCGGTGAAGGCGGCGGTCATGCGCGTGGCGAGCAGCTGGAACCGCGCGTAGGCCTGGCCGTCGGCGCTGTGCTGCACGGCCTGCGCCGCCCGGTAGATGGGCATCCGCTGGTATCCGGGAACCTTGGCCAGGGCGCCGAAGAACTTCGACGTCGCGTACACCGGGTTCTCGAGTTTGCTGCGCGGCCCCCAGCCCTGCGACGGCCGCTGCTGGAACACTCCCACCGAGTCGCGGTCTCCGTACGGCAGGTTCTGCATCTTGGACTCCTGCAGGGCGGCCGCGTAGGCCACGGTGACCGCCCGGGCGGGCAGCGCGTCACGCTGCGCGACGCCGGCGATCGTGGCGGCGATGCCGGCCTGGCCGGGGCCCAGGCTCATCCGCTGGCCGCCTCCGGCCGCGGTGCAGTCGCTCCCCCGGAGCAGCGGAGCGACGTGCCGGAACGCCAGGTACAAGCCCAGCCCCACGAGCACCACCAGGAGCAGGCTGACGCCCGAGATTGCGCGGCGTCGTCGGCGGCTGGTCGGCACCTCACCGAAGGTACCTGCTGCCCGCCGCTACGTTAGGTGAGCGTGAGCGTAAATTCAGAGCCGCACCGTCGCCTGCGCCGCCAGGGACCAGCGACATTGCGCGGCAAGCATATCCCCAAGACCACCACTGATCAGCGGCTGCTCGACCGGCGCGGTCCCGGCGACTGGGTGCACACCGACCCGTGGCGGGTGCTGCGGATCCAGGCGGAGTTCGTCGAGGGTTTCGGGCTGCTGTCCGAACTTGGCCCGGCGGTCACCGTGTTCGGGTCGGCGCGGACTCTTCCGGGCTCCCTGGACTACGACCGTGCGGAGCAGATCGGCGCGGGCCTGGCCGCGGCCGGCTACGCGGTGATCACCGGGGGCGGTCCCGGGATCATGGAGGCGGCCAACAAGGGGGCGGTGAGCGCCAACGGCGTGTCGGTGGGCCTCGGCATCGAGCTCCCGATGGAGCAGGGCCTGAACGACTACGTCGAGATCGGGCTGGAATTCAGGTATTTCTTCGTCCGCAAGACCGTGTTCATTAAGTATTCGCAGGCATTCGTGGTATTGCCCGGGGGGTTCGGCACACTGGACGAGCTCTTCGAGGCGCTCACGCTGGTCCAGACGGGAAAGATCACGAAATTCCCCATCGTCCTGGTCGACAGCCATTACTGGTCGGGCCTCATCTCCTGGATTCACGGGACGCTGCTGGCCCAGGGCAAGGTCTCGGCCGCCGACCCCGACCTGTTCCGGATCGCCGACGACCCGGCTGAGGTCGTTCAGATCATCAGGGACGCGCACCGCCAGGAGGGGGCGCTGGGTAGCGACCCCATATGATCCGGGCCCGGGGACGCGCCATACCGGGCCCGGGCGTGGCACGATTCTTGTGTGCTCTGGGTGCTGCTCGCCGCTGCCGTCGTCATCGTCGTCGGCATTGTCGTCGTCGCGATCGGCCGCGGCGGTGAGCTGGCGCAGGCCCCCGCCGATACCCGGCCGCTCTCCGCGCACATCGTGACGGCCGCCGATGTCGCGCTGCTGCGCCCGCCCGCGGCCCTGTGGGGATACGACATGCGAGCCACCGACGAGGCGCTGAACATGGTCGCGCGGACGGTCACCGAGCGCGATGTCGAGATCGCCACGCTGCGGCGCCAGCTCTCGGACATGCAGTCGGGCACGGTGAGGACCCGGGACGGGGAGCCGGACAGGTCCGGGGACCCGGGGATCACCGCCCCCGGCTTCCGCCCCCCGGCGGTCCCGCTGCACCGCGGCGCGGACGGCCCGGCGCGCCTGACCGTGGACGCCGAGCAATGGTCGGCCTGGGCGCGGCCGGGTCCGGCGGCGCCGTCAGAGGACGATGGCGAGCATCGGGAGACCGGGCCCGGGAGCGGCGCGCCCGAGACCAGCGCGCCCGGGACCAGCGCGCCCGGGACCAGCGCACCGGGGGGCAGCGCGTGAGCGCCGTGCCGCCGGGTGCGCAGCCGGGGCCCGACGGCCTGCTGCGCTGCCCGTGGGGACTGGCCAGCGCCGAGTACCTCACGTACCACGACGAAGAGTGGGGCCGCCCGGTGCGCGACGACACGGGCATGTTCGAGCGGCTCTGCCTGGAAGGATTCCAATCCGGCCTGTCCTGGCTGACGATCCTGCGCAAGCGGGAAGGTTTCCGCTCCGCGTTCTCGGGATTCGACATCGAGGCGGTGGCCAAGTACGGCCCGGATGACGTGACGCGGCTGCTCGGCGACGCCCGCATCGTCAGGAACCGGGCCAAGATCGAGGCGGTCATCGGCAACGCGCGGGCCGCGCTCGGCGTGCCCGGCGGGCTGGCCGCTCTGGTCTGGTCCTACGCGGGCGGCCAGGACCGTGCCCCGGTGACCCTGGCGGAGGTCCCGTCCTCGACTCCCCGGTCCAAGGCCCTGGCCAAGGAGCTCAAGCAGCACGGGTTCACCTTCACGGGCCCGGTGACCGTGTACGCCACGCTGCAGGCCTGCGGCGTGGTAGACGATCACCTGGAGTTCTGCTTTCGCCGCGGCGCCTACCGCTCGTAACCGGTAGGGTCGCCTCACGCCGCGTTCGCGGGATGGTCAAAGCGGCGGGAACCCCTACGGCTAGGCCTATTCCCCCGTGTTGTGTACCAAGCGGAGCATGCCAGACTGGGTATTGGGGGCGACGGAGGCGAGATGACCGAGACGCCAGACGTTCCTCCTGGCGTGGATCCCGACACGCCGAGCCCCGCGCGGCTATACGACTACTTCCTGGGCGGCGCGAACAACTTTCCGGCCGACCGGCAGGCGGGGGAGATACTGAAGGCCGCCGTGCCCGACATCATCGACGCGATGTGGGCCAACCGCGGCTTCCACGGGCGCGCCGCGGTATGGATGGCCACCCACGGGATCCGGCAGTTCATCGATGTCGGCTCGGGGATGCCCACGCAGTACAACACCCACGAGGCGGTCCAGAGGGTGGCCCCGGGCGCGAGGGTGGCCTACATCGACCACGACCCGATGGTGGCCGCGCGCAGCGCGCCGCTGCTGGCCGCCGACGGGACCACGGCCCTGATCACGGCGGACTGGCGGGATCCCGACACGGTGCTGAGCCACCCCGCGCTGCTCAAGCTGATCGATTTCGCCGAGCCGGTCGGCGTGCTGATGACCACGTTCATTCACTTCGTGCCCGATGAGCTCGACCCGTGGGGCCTGGTGGCTCGCTACATGGCGGCGGTGGCGCCGGGCAGTTACCTCGCGCTCTCGCACGGAACGTACGACAAGATCCCGCCGAGCCAGATCCAGGCGGGCGTGGACACCTTCGCGAAAACCACCCGGCCCGTCCACCTGCGCTCCAAGGCCGAGGTAGAGCGGTTCTTCGACGGGCTGGAGCTCGTGCCGCCCTACGAGGGCGCGGAGCGCGTGGTCACCTACGCGGGTCTGTGGGGCGCGGTGGACATCGAGGCCGCGGACAGCGAGGGGTCACGCGGGCTCTACTGCGGCGTCGCGCGGCGGCCGTGATCCCTTGCACTGGGGAGGCGAGATGACGGAAGCCAGGGCCAAGCCGACCGTGGCCGGGCTTGGCATCGATGTCGGCGCGCAGGCCTGGCAGCGGTCCGGCGACGATGACGGCGCCGTCGAGATCGCGTTCGTCACCGAGCGCGCGGGCGCCCGTCCGGAGTGGGTGCTGATGCGCGTGGCCGGCGACCTGGAGGGCCGGGTGCTGGTCTACGACCGGAACGAATGGGAGTGCTTCCTCGACGGCGTGCGGCGCGGCGAGTTCGACGACGCGGCCGGCTGAGGGCGGCCCGGACGGCGGACGGGGACGGGGACGGCGGACAGGGGAGGCGGACGGCGGACAGGGGAGGCGGACGGCGGACGGGGGACGGGGGATGGCGGACAGCGGACGGCGGAGACCCTCCCGGGGCCGCTCTGGCCCCGGCCTTTTCCCACCTAATGTCCGACCGATACCCAAACGATACGAAACCGACGCTCAGCCGATGATCACAAGGTTTGTGATTCACAACTTAGGTAGGACTATGCTGAATGTGAGGTCTTGTCAAGGAGGCAGCCCGCGATGAGCGACGATGCCTACGGGGCAACCGTCGCCAAGCGGCGGCTGGCTCGCCGTCTCACCGAGTTGAGGCGCGCGTCCGGGCATACCGCCAACCATGTGTGTGACCTGCTGGACTGGGGGCGGGGCAAGGTCGGGCGGTTTGAGGCCAATCACTGGAAGCGCCCCGAGATGAGCGACATCAGGGACTTGCTGAGGGTCTACGGGGTCGACCAGTGCGTTCGGGATGAGCTTGAGGAGCTCGCCATGCGGGCGCGGACCAGGCCCTGGTGGCGGGACTACTCCGACATCTTCGAGAACGAGTTCCCCGGGTTCGAGAACGACGCCGTCCAGATCCGGGTCTGCATGCCGCTGGTGCTGCCCGGCCTGCTGCAGACGCAGGACTACATCGAAGCCCTGATGCGGGTCGCCCCCAAACCGCCCACCTGGCGGCACAAGGCGATCGATGCCCGGCTGCGCCGGCAGCAGATCCTGGACCGCGCCGACGGCACCGCACCCAATCTGGTCGCGGTGATCACCGAGGCGTCGCTAATGTACCGGTGGGGCACCAAGGCCGAACGGCAGGATCAGATCGTTCAGCTCGTGGAACTGAGCCGCAGGCCGAACGTGGACCTGCGGATCCAGCGCTTCGCCGACGGGCCGCACCGGGGCATGTGGTCAATGATCAACATCTTCGACTTCGCCGGCGACGAGCCGAGCGTGGTCTATCTGGAGTCTGACACCGCGATCCAGGAGGTGAGCACCGAGGACGAGGTGATGGTCTACGTGGAGGGCTTTGGCCGGTCTCGTGACTCGGCGCTTGAGCCCGCTGACACGACGCAGTATCTGAAGCACCTAGCTGAACAACTGGAGTGAAGCATGTACGACCTGTCTCGAGCCGTCTGGCGGAAAGCCAGCCGCAGCACAACGAACGGGGGCTGCGTGGAGATCGCAGCCAACCTCCCTGGCGTCGTCGCCGTCAGGGACAGCAAGCGCCCGGAGGGCGGCGCCCACGTGGTCAGCAGGCCGGCGTTTGCCGCGTTCCTGGCCGACGCGCGGGCGGGCCGGTACGACCTCGCCCGCGGCGAGAGCTGAGGCCACCCCCCGCGCGTGAAGAATCCCCCGGGCTCTCCCCCCGGGGGATTCTTCACGAACAGTGCCTGTCTCGAGGCCCGACGGCTTAGCCTGGTCAGAGGCCGGGTCGTCGCGAGTGCGACGTTACCGGCACAGCACGTCCCTGACTACAACCTGCCGTTCGTTCCTTGTTGCCTCAAGGCCATGTTTCCGTCACTAGCGTCGCGCTAGCGCGGAAGGGGGAGAGGCTGTTGGCCGTGGCTTTTTTCGCTTGTTGCCATTGCGTCGTCTCGTACACGACTCATAATCTGTGTTTCACAGATGTCTGAGTCCGAAAGGCGGAGGAGCATGCTACCCTCGCCCGCCGAGGGCGGCCCGGACCGTCGCGGGGCAGTCGGCCATGCCGCTGCTGACCACGGTTTCATGGCCGCGCCGGTGGCGGAGGCATCTGGTGTCGCGGGAACCCTGGCCGAGGCGAGCGTCAGCGCCGGGGGCTGTTTCGCGCGGTCGCTGCCCCTCGATCCCACCTGCGCCGGTGCGGCCAGGAGCCTGTTCCGCGAGGCCGTCGCCGGGATCGGGCTGCCGGGAGACCTGGTGCACGACGGGGTCACGATGGCCAGCGAACTCGCCGCCAACACCCTGCACGCGCACGGCAACGTGGAGTTCAGCGGCGCCAGCCAGCGGCCGGTGAGCGGCTTCCCCGAGCTATGGCTGTACCTGCGCGGCCGCGGCTCGCGGTGCGAGGTGGTGTGCAAGGTCTTCGATTCCCAGCCAGGCTGGAAGACGGGCAGCCTCCCGGACGTGAAGGTGCGGTCCAAGGAAGGCGTGAACGGCCGGGGCCTGCAGGTCGTGGACGGGCTGTCGGCCGGCGAGTGGGGTGCCCACCTCACCCGCGGGCGGCTGGGCAGCTGGAAGGTCTCGGGCAAGGCTGTCTGGTTCGCGCTGCGGGTGCCGCCGGGCTGTGATGCGGCCCGCTTCGGCCGGCCCGAGCTCGGCCCCTGGGAGGCGGTCAACGAGCTTGAGGCCATGCTGGGCGGCCGCGGCCTGGCGGGCCGCCTGGTCCGGGCCGACGAGCAGGCCGCGGGCATGTCAGTGCTGTCCATCAGCCGTGACCTGACCGTGTGGTGCCATTCGGGCACGGCCTCCTGGCGGGCCGGGGACGGGAGCTACCCGCGGCTGCCCCTGGCTGACCTCGTCGATGTGGCCGAGCGGATCGTGTGGGCCCACGAGGAGCTGCGGGCCGCGGCCGCGGCCCGCGCCGACGCCGAGTCTTAGCCGCGACGGTCCGCCGCCGGGGCGAGGTGCGCGCCCCGCGGCCGCAGGCAGCAGTCCACGAAGCGGGAAGCGGCAGGCAGCAGCCGGGCCGATTCGACGTCGAACACCTCCGCGGCCTGGCGGCCGGCCCACTCGCCGGGCAGCAGCTCGGCCGGCAGGCCGGGGTCCCGGAACAGGAACTTGCGCCATTCGTGGACGAGGCGGCTGCGGACCGCGAAGACGACCTCGTCGGGGGCGTCCGGGCCGGCGGGGGCCACCAGGTCGGCGGCCACGGCCAGCCATCCCCGGTAAGCGTGCGACAGGCCGTCCAGGTCCCAGGCCCTGGCGACCAGGCCGCGGGCGTCGCCGTCGTAGCTGGCGGCGAATCGCTCGGCCCGGACCCGCTCGGCCTCGAGCAGGGCCTCGATCTCGCGCGAGGGGCGCGGGCTGATCCAGGTCGTCTCGTCGAGGGGTGCGTATCCCAGGAAGCTGAGAGCCGACCGCAGCCGGTCCCGCCGCCCGCGCTCCCGTACCCGCTCGATCACTACTACGTGCCAGCGGCCGTCCCACTCCCGGTCGCCGAGGCGGTAGATCCGTTCCGCCGCCTCATCCAGCCTGCGGGCCGCCCGCGGCGTCAGTTCGTAGCCTGCGCCCTCGGGCAGCCGCACCGCGTCCAGCCATCCCTGCCTGGCCATGCGGGACACGGCCGTGCGGACCGCGGGCGCGGTGATCCCGAGCGGTGCGAGGAGGCGGACCAGGGCGGCGACGGGAGCCCGGGAGCCGCGCGACCGCAGATGATCTCCGTAGAGGTCGAAGAGCGCCGATGTCGCGTGCACGTTCCTAGTTTCGCCCGGCACCCGCCCGACCGCGAGGCGCGGCCGGGCACCGGCCGCGTCCGGCCGCGCCGGGCAGCACCGGGGTGGCGTCGCGTGGGAACGCTGATCGTTAGCACTGCGGGCCGGAACTGGGGATAATAGAGGTACTGATCGACATGGTTGTGGCTGGCCGGTCCCGCCAGGCACCCGAGCAGGCGCCGAAGGGCCCTCAGCGGGGTCTTTGCGCCGCCCTACGTAGGACCAGGCAGGAAAGGGGATGGCGGATGGCGGCGATGAAGCCGCGGACGGGCGACGGTCCGCTCGAGGTCACCAAGGAGGGCCGCGGCATCGTGATGCGGGTCCCGCTTGAGGGCGGCGGGCGGCTGGTGGTCGAGTTGTCGCCAGACGAGGCGGTTGCGCTTGGTGAAGCGCTCAAGTCGGCCGTCGGCTGAGCCCTTGCCGATCACAACCGAGGCGAAACTGGCCTGCGGCCGGCGACGCCTCGGCGGCTGACCTATCCGAATCCGGACCACAGAACGGGACCGTGAGCCATGAACCTTTCATCCGCCGACCTCGGGCTGAAAGTACGTGGGCAGCCAAGGGGAGGATGAAAAAGACTCATTCATCCGTCGATCTCACGCTCGGAGCACGCGGGCAGGAGCGAACCTTGTCATCCGCCGGCCTCGGGCTCAGCGTACGCGGGGAGTCACGGGGAGGATGAAGAGGCTCACTTACTCGGGCCGCTTGACCGCGGCCAGCAGGCCCTCGTCTACCGGCAGCAGCAGCGGTACGAGGCGCTCATCCATCCTGACCTGCTCGCAGAGTTCCCGCACGGCGACCACGTCCGGGTCGCTGCACGCCGGGTCGGCGGCCCGGCCGCGCGATAGCGCGTTGTTGAAGATCATCACGCCGGACGGCCGGAGCAGCCGCAGCGCCGCCACCAGGTAATCGGGGTACTCCTGCGGGTCGGCATCGCAGAAGACCAGGTCGTAGGCGCCGTCGGCGAGGCGGGGGAGGACCTCGAGCGCCCGGCCGCTGATCAGCCGGTAGCGGCCAGCCGGGAAGCCCGCGTCCACGAACACGGCGCGGGCCAGGCGCTGATGGTCCGGCTCGTCATCGACGCTGGTCAGGACGGCTCCCGGGCGCATGCCCCGGAGCAGCCAGAGGCCCGAGACGCCGCAGCCGGTGCCGATCTCGACGACCGACCTGGCCCCGATGGCCGAGGCCGCGAAGCGCAAGGCCGCGCCGGTGACCGGCCTGACCGGGGCAGCCCCGCCCACCTCGGCGGCGTTCCTTCGGGCCGCGAGCAGCGGCTCATCCTCGGGCAGGAAGCCGTCGACATAGGCCAGGATGACCTGCGTGCTCTCGATGTCTGCCTCCGGGCGGTCGGGCTCTCGTGCGGCAGCCTAGCGTCAGCGGGGTGACCGCGGGAACCGGCCGGGTTCTCCGGCCGTTGACGTTACGCCGGGAAGCGTGGGCCAGGGGACGGCGTTGCACAGGATGAACCTTTGTCATCCTGCGCAACTGCCCACGTACTGTGGGACCTGAGGCCGACGGATGAAAGGCTCATCAGGAGCGGTGGAAGGGGGTTCGCCCGTGGATGAGGGTCCGCCGCTGCAGGCCGCCGCCGACTGGACGCCGCCCAGCTGGGATGAGGTGGTCCGGGACCACTCAGCCCGGGTCTACCGCCTGGCCTACCGGCTCACCGGGAATACGCACGACGCCGAGGACCTCACCCAGGAAGTGTTCGTGCGCGTCTTCCGGTCGCTGTCCAGCTACACGCCGGGGACGTTCGAGGGCTGGCTGCACCGGATCACCACCAACTTGTTCCTCGACACGGCCCGGCGCCGGCAGCGGATCCGGTTCGAGGGGCTCGGCGACGAGACCGCCGCGCGCCTGGGCGACGGCGGGCGGTCACCGGCGGACGCCTTCGACGACCGTCACCTGGACGGCGACATCCAGGCGGCCCTGAAGGCCCTGGCGCCCGAGTACCGGGCCGCGGTCATCCTCTGTGACATCGAGGGCCTGTCGTACGAGGAGATAGCGGCGGCCCTGGGGATCAAGCTTGGCACCGTCCGCAGCAGGATCCATCGCGGCCGGGCCCAGCTGCGCGCTGCGCTCGAGCACCGGCGTCCGCGGCATCCTGGCGAGGCGCCGGTCTCGTCGCCGCGCGCCCCGATCGGGGCCAGACTCGCACCGGGGAGTCAGTCGTGAGCCATCTCGGGCACCGCCTTTCCGCCCTCATCGACGGGGAGCTCGACGGCGTGGAACGCGATCGGGTTCTCGTGCACCTGGCCAAGTGCGAGCCGTGCCGGAGCGAGGCCGTCGCCCTGCGGGCCCTGAAACGGCGGATGAACGCGCTGGGCGAGGCGGCGGCCGACTCGGGCCTGACTCGCCGGCTGATGGGGCTGGCGCAGCCGGATGCGCTGGGGCAGCCCGGCGCGGCACCCTGGTCCAGGCTCGGCGCCGTCGGCTCGCTGGCCGCGGCCCATGACGGCCGCGAGCTCCGGCCGGCGTGGTACGTCACGTTCGGCGCCGCTGCCGTGGCCCTGGTCGGCCTCAGCACCGCGGCCTTCCTGGCTGGCGGCGGCACCGACCAGCCCGGGCCCAGGGTGACACCCGCGGTGGACACCTACCTGATGCAGCACGACCTGGTCAGCGGGGTGGCCCCCGTGACCTCCGCCCGGTACGGGCCGCGTCCCGTCGTGACTCCCGGCCAGGTCTTCTCGCCGCAGGCGCCGTGAGTTACCGGTTGGTGTCTGGTTGGCGGATCGCCGGCCTGGCGGCGATACTCGGCCTGCTCGGGTCGGGCGTCGCGGGGATGGCCCTGGCCGACCCGCAGCCGGAGTCCGCCGCCATCAGGCACCCCAGCGGCCCGCTGCGGCTAGCCAGCCCGGCGCAGGCGACCTCCGCCGTGGTCGGCCTGCGCCTGCTGCAGCAGGCCGCCGCCGCCTGCCAGGGCACCTCCTACCGCGGCGAGCAGGTCATGCTGTGGTGGGGTCAGGGCCAGGCGAGCACGTCGGTCGTTGAGGTGTGGCATCAGCCCGGGCGCATGACGCTGGTGCGGGCGTCCGGCGCCGTGCCGGGGACCACGGCACGGCCCGCGATAGCGGACGATCAGGACCCGGACGGGACGCTCGGCGTCCCGCAGCGCCTCCTGGCCCGGCTGCAGTCCAATTACCACATCGCCTACGCGGGCCGCGGATCGGTGGCGGGCCGCCCGGCGCTGGTGGTCGAGGTCCGGCGGCCCGGCGGGGCCCTGGCCGCGCGATTCTGGCTGGACGCCGCGACGAAGCTGCCGCTGCGGCGGGAGATGTTCGTCGCCCATGCGCAACGGATCAGCGAAGTCGGCTTCACCACCCTGGAGCTCGGAGCCCGCGGGCTCGACGGCATGCCCGCCCAGGCCGCCGCGCCGTGGGCGGCCCAGCTGGACCGGGCCAGGCTGGCGGCCCTGCGCGCCCGGGGCTGGCCGCTGCCCGGGCGGCTGCCCGGTAACCTCGTGCTGTTCTCCGCGAGCCAGACGTCAGCCCCCTCCGGCCAGGTGATCGACCTGTCGTATTCCGACGGCCTGGTCGTGGTGTCCCTCTTCGTGCAGCGCGGTGAGCTGGCGGGGGCAATGCCCGGCTGGCGGCAGGTCACGCTGGACGGGCGGGCCGTCTACTCTGACGACCCGGACCAGCGGAGCCTGGCCTGGTCGGCGGACGGGTTCGTGTTCACCCTGATCGCGGACGTTCCCGTGACGACGGTCAGCCGCGTGGTGACCGCCGTGCCCGGCACCCCCCGGCTCGGGTTCTGGGCGCGGATGGCCCGCGGCTTTCGCAGGCTCGGCTCGTGGCTGAACCCGCTGCGCTGAACCTGGTCAGCTTCATGGCGGGCGCCCGGACGGTTTACATTGGAGGCAGCGGGCCCCGCCGTGAGCCCGTGAGTCACGATGTGGAGCGCGCTCTTGTTTGACCTGTCGTTCACGAAGATCCTGGTTCTCGCCGTGATCGCGCTCGTCATCTTCGGTCCCGACCAGCTGCCGAAGATCACCCGCCAGGCCGGGCAGGCGCTGCGGGACCTGCGCCGGATCGCCGAGAGCGCCAAGGCCGACCTGCAGGAGGGCCTGGGCCCCGAGTTCCGTGATTTCGACATCAACGACCTGCACCCGAAAAACTTCGTGCGCAAGCACCTGTGGGAAGAATTCGACGGCGACAACGGCAACCGGACCGCCAACGGCGTGACGGAGGCCGCCAACGGCGTGACGGAGGCCTCGCCGTTCCCGGAAGCCGGCGGCGTGGGCGTCCTGGCGCCCGGCGAGAGCCCTCCCTACGACCCCGAGGCCACCTGAGGCGAAGGTCAGACCGGGCTGAGGCCGAGCTGGCGCCCGGCCAGCCCCCGGGACTGGCCGGCCAGCCCTTCGGCGATCCTGATGAGCTCGCGCGCGGCCGGCGAGCTGGGATCGGAGGCCACCAGCGGGGCGCCGCCGTCGCCGGCCTCGCGCAGCCGTATGTCGATGGGCACCTGGCCGAGCAGCGGTACCGGCGCGCCGATCACCCGGGTGAGCGCGTCCGCCACGGCCTCGCCGCCGCCCGAACCGAACACGTCCACGCGCTCGCCGCAGTGCGGGCACGGCAGGTAGGACATGTTCTCGATGACGCCCGTCACCCGCTGGTGCAGCTGGGCCGCGAGCGATCCCGCCCGCTCGGCCACCTCGGCGGAGGCGAGCTGCGGGGTCGTGACGACGATCAAGTCCGAGCCCGGGATCAGCTGGCCCGCGGAGATGGCCACGTCGCCGGTGCCGGGCGGCAGGTCCATCAGCAGCACGTCCAGGTCGCCCCACCAGACATCGGCCATGAACTGCTCCAGCAGCCGGTGCAGGATCGGCCCGCGCATGGGCAGCGGCTCGTTGCCGTGCTTCATCATGCCGGCGGAGATGGCGCGCACGCCGTTGGCCGACGGCGGCATGATCATCTGCTCGACCTTGGTCGGCCGCCCGGTGATGCCCAGCATCCGCGGCACCGAGTGGCCGTAGATGTCCGCGTCGAGCAGGCCGACCTTCTGCCCGGCCGCGGCCAGCGCCACGGCCAGGTTCACCGTCACCGAGGACTTGCCGACCCCGCCCTTGCCGCTGGCCACCGCGTATACCTTGGTCAGCGAGCCTGGCTTGGCGAACGGAATGACGCGCTCCGGCTTGCCGCCCCGCAGCGTGGCCTGCAGGGCCCGCCGCTGCTCCTCGCTCATCACGTCAAGCTCGACCCGGACCTTGGACACCCCGTCGAGCTTGCTCACCGCGGCCGTTACGTCGCGGGTGATCGTGTCGCGCAGCGGGCAGCCGGCCACGGTCAGCCAGACATCGACCCGCACGGTGCCGTCGGCGGCGACGTCAACGTTCTTGACCATGCCGAGCTCGGTGATCGGGCGGTGGATTTCGGGGTCGCTGACACCGGCGAGCGCCTCGGTGACCTGATCGATCGTGGGCGGCGCGGACACGGCGGGCGGGGTAGACATGACTCCAATGCTATTGAGCCGCCAGGGGCCAGTCGAAACGAACGGCTTATCCTCATCCAAGCGGCCAGGTCACAGGCCACGCAGAGGTTGGGGGTGGGTGGGCCGATGACTGACCCGTCCGCGGGCCAGCTGCAGCAGGTCGGTCTCAGGCACCCCGTCGCCGAGCTGGTCCGGGACATCCAGCGCAACCGGACCGGGATCCCGCGGCGCGCCTTCGTGGCCGAGGGCTTGTTCGAGAACAACGTGGTCCTCGAGGCGGGCGTGGCCGTGGACACGTTCCTGTGGTGCCCCGAGGCGGCCTACTCCGACGAGGCCAGGACCCGCAGCGCGCAGCTGGCCGCCCGGGCCCGCCGTGCCTACCGTATCTCCGAGAAAACCCTCGGCTACCTGGCCGAACGGCCGAACCCGGACGGCCTGATCTCGATCGCCCGGCTGCCGGAGGCCGACCCCGGGACGTTCTCGTTCGGGGCGCAGGCCCTGGTCCTGGTGCTCGACGGGATCGAGATCCCGGGGAACCTCGGCACCCTGATCCGCACCGCGGACGCGTGCGCGGCCGACTGCCTGGTGCTGACCAACCGCAGGACCCGGCTGACCCACCCCAAGGTGCTGCGCAGCAGCCAGGGCATGAGCATCAGGGTCCCGGCGGTCGAGTTCGGCGAGGTGGACGGCGCCATCTCCTGGCTGGGCGGGCACGGGTTCACCGTGTACCTGGCCGACACCGACGACAGCCAGAACTACCGCGGCTGCGACTACCGCGGCCGGACGGCGATCGTGGTGGGCAGCGAGCGGTACGGGATCTCGCCGCCGTGGCAGGCGGCGGGCTTCCGCCGGGTCGGCATTCCTATGCTGGGCTCCGCGGACTCGCTGAACGTCGCGGTCTGCGCGGCGGTGCTGCTGTACGAGGCGCGGGCCCAGATGAACACATGGTGACGCCGGGCGGAGGGACATGACGCGCAATAACGAATCCCGGCGGTCCTGCCTGTCGGTGCCGGGCAGCAGCCCGCGGTTCCTGGCCAAGGCCCAGGGCCTGGACGCGGACCAGGTCCTGCTCGACCTCGAAGACGCGGTGGCGCCGGACGCGAAACCTCAGGCGCGGGCCCATGTCGTCGCCGCGCTCACCGCGGGCGACTGGGCCGGCAAGGTCACCTCCGTGCGGGTCAACGGCGCGACCACCCGGTGGGCCTACCGCGACGTGATCGACGTGGCCGAGCAGGCCGGGCCGCACCTGGACACGATCATCCTGCCCAAGGTCACCGGGCCGGACCAGGTCGCCTGGCTGGACCTGCTGCTCGGCCAGGTGGAGCAGCAGGCGGGCCTGCCGGAGGGCCGCATCGGGATCGAGGCCCAGATCGAGGACGCGCGCGGGCTGACGGCGGTAGAGCAGATCGCCGTATCCTCGCCCCGGCTGGAGGCGCTGGTCTTCGGGCCCGCCGACTTCATGGCCAGCCTCGGGATGCGGTCGCTGGAGATCGGCGCGCAGCCGCGGGACTACGCGGGCGGCGACGCGTTCCACTACCCGCACCTGCGGATGCTGGTGGCCGCCCGGGCGCACGGGCTGCAGGCGATCGACGGCCCGCACGCCGCGGTCGGCGACGCCGAAGGCCTGCGCCGGTCGGCCGCCTCGGCGGCGGCGCTCGGTTACGACGGGAAGTGGGTGATCCACCCGGGGCAGATCGAGATCGTCAACGCCGCGTTCTCGCCGGGCCAGGCCGAGTACGACCGCGCCGAGCTGATCCTGGACGCCTACGACTACTACACGACGGTCGAGCGCCGCGGCGCGGTCCGGCTGGACGGCGAGATGATCGACGAGGCCACGCGCAAGCTGGCCCTGGTCGCGGCGGCCCGGGGCCGGGCCGCCGGCCTGGCCCGGACCTCCCGGTTCGAGCCCCCGGCCCAGCCGGCGTCCTCGCCCGGCCCAAGCCGCTTTCCCTAACGTGCCGCCCCGGGGGACCCGCTCACCCCAGCGGCTCGATCAGCGGGCTGGTGTAGGGGACGCCGTTGCGCCGGGTGCCGCTGTTGCCCCCGACCGCCCAGCAGCCGCTTCCGCAGGCTAGCGCGGTCAGGAATCCCTGGTGCCGTGCGGCGGGCCCGGTCACCGCGGCCCAGCCGCCGTCGCGCCACCGCAGCGCCAGCGGGTGGTGCTTGCGCGTCATGCCCAGCAGCCAGCAGCCGTGCCCGGCCGAGCAGGCCAGGCCGATCGGGTAGGTCAGCATGCTGGTGGTCACGGGCGTCCAGTCCCGGCCGTTCCAGGTGTCGGTGACCAGGCTGGCGCCTGTATCCTCCGCGCCTGAATGCTCCGCGCCGGAGTGCTCCGCGCCTGAGTGCTCCGCGGCGGGAAACGCGGCCAGGCACATGCCCGGGGCGGCGCAGCCGAACAGCGACGGCACCGTCCCGGCGCCCGGGCTGGCCTGGCCGGCGGGCGCGGGAGGCGGCGGGACTTCGGTCCAGCGGCCGCCGGAGTACGCCGCGGCCGCCGCGGTGCCGTCCCGCACGCCCAGGACCAGGCAGTAGCCGGTGGCCAGACAGGAGAACTGCTGCGGCCGCAGGCCGCCGGCCACCGCGGCGACGATGCTCCACCGCGAGCCGTCCCAGTGCTCGAGCAGGCCGGCGGTCGTGCCGGAGCGCGACTGCGTGCCGCCGGTCGCCCAGCACGCGCTCGCCGACGCGCAACTGATGCTGTTGAGCTGGCTGCCGCGGCTGGCCGGCGCGGCGACCCGATGCCACGCGCCGCCGGTCCAGTGCTCGATGACCGCCTGGCCTCCGGTCGAGTTGCCGCCGACCGCCCAGCAGTCCGCGGCGCCCGGGCAGGTGATGGACTCGAGCGCGGCCCCCCGGGCCCCGAGCCCGGCCGGGGGGACCCGCTGCCAGCGGCCTCCGGTCTCGTGCCGCAGCAGCGGGCCGCGGGCTTCCGACAGCGTGTTGCCGCCCGGGGCCGTCCCGGTCTGGCCCACGGCCCAGCACTGCGCCGCGCTCGGGCAGGCCACCGCGGTGAGGTAGTCGTCCGGGTACTGCCGGGTGGCCGCGTTCGCGCTGAAGTGATGGATGGCCCAGGCGTCGGTCCCCACGATCAGGAGCGCGGCGACGACCGAGATCAGGCCGATCAGCTGCCGCCTGCTCATCCGGGAATGATATCGGCGCGGGCTGGCGGCTCACGCCGGATAGGCGCCCCAGGCGGCCAGGTACCCGGCCAGGCCCGGGGTGACCGGCAGGCGGTCCAGGTCCGCGGCCGTGACCCAGCGGGCGTCGGCGGCGTCGTCGCCGGCCGCCAGCTCGCCGCCGGTCACCACGGCCAGGTAGTCGCTGACGTCGATGACCGCCCCGTCCGGCCCGGGGAGCTCGGCCGTGCCCAGCAGGCGGCGGCATTCCACCCTCAGGCCGGTCTCCTCCAGGATCTCCCTGGCCACCGCCCGCTGATGGGTCTCGCCCGGCTCGATCCGGCCGCCGGGCAGCGACCACAGCCCGGCCCCGGGCTCGTGACCTCGCTTGATCAGCAGCAGCCGCCCGTCCCGATCCTTGATCACCGCGCCCACGCACGGAATCCGCCTGACCGCCATCAGCCCAGTGAACCACCGGGCACTTGACGTCTGGCGGATGACGCGCCACGGTCAGGTGTCATGAGGAAGGCGCCCACCTGCCCTCGGTGCGGCGGCCCGGTACGCGAGCCCAGTGCCTGGTCCAGCGCGTGGCAGTGCGGCCTGCACGGGGAGGTGGACCCGCTATGGACGCTGTCCGGTCCGTCGGCCGCGGGACTTGAGGGACTGCTGCGCGGCGCGGTGGTCCCGGTGTGGCTGCCCTGGCCGCTGCCCACGGCCTGGCTGGTCACCGGGTTCGCGGGCGCGGGCGACGAGCGGAGCGGGACCCGCGGCTGCGCCGTGGCCGTGTCCGGCCCGAACCCGGTGGGCGGGCCCGGGGAGATGCTGCTGGTCTCCGAGGAGCTCGGGGTCGGCCTGGGGGCCGGGTGCGCGGGCCTGGCCGGGCCCGACCCGGGCAGCGACTTCGCCGCGGGCCCGCCGCACGCCCTGGTCAGGTTCGGACATCACGAGTTCCCGGTCTGGAACGTGGACGCGCCCGGCCGGGCGGCGTTCGTCGGCGAGGTGATGGGCAACTGGCTCTGGCTGATCCTCTGGCCGGACACCGCGGGCGTGCTGCTGGTCGAGCCGCTGGAGCTGCGGGACCTCCGTGATCCCGGGCAGGACCTGGACCTGCCGTTCGGCGCGCCATCACCGCGGCTGCCCGGCTAGAGTCGGGCAGCGTGCGCGCGGACCTGCACAGCCACAGCACCGCCTCGGACGGCACCAGCACTCCCGCGGAAGTGATGCGGAGGGCCCGGGCGGCCGGGCTCGACGTGATCGCCCTGACCGACCACGACACGGTGGCCGGCCACGACGAGGCGCGCGCGGCGCTGCCACCGGGGCTGACGCTCGTGCCGGGCATGGAGCTGTCGTGCCGGCTGGACGGCCACAGCGTGCACCTGCTCGGCTACCTGTTCGACCCGGCCGACCCCGAGCTGGCCGCGGAAACCGCCCGGATCCGGGAGAGCCGCGTGCGCCGGGCCGAGGCGATGGTCGAGCGGCTGGCCGGGCTGGGCGTGCCGGTCACCTGGGAGCAGGTCAGCGCGCTGGCCGCGGGCGGCGTGGTCGGCAGGCCGCACCTGGCGCGGGCGATGGTCGAGGCCGGGGCGATCGAGTCGCCGGAGCAGGCGTTCGGCCCGGACTGGATCGGTGAGGGCGGCCGGGCCTACGTCCCCCGGTACGCACTCGATCCGGCGCGGGCGATCGCGCTGGTCCGGGACGCGGGCGGGGTGACCGTGGTGGCCCACCCGCGGGCACGCGGCTGGGAGGTGCCCGACCACGTGATCGCCGGCCTGGCGGCCGCGGGCCTGGCCGGGATCGAGGTGTGGCATCCAGACCAGGACCGCGGCCAGCGGATGCTGCTGCAGGACCTGGCCGCGCGTCTCAACCTGGTCGCCAGCGGGGGCAGCGACGATCACGGGGAGCTCACCGGCTACCGGCTCG
>Ga0126381_100002251_pt1 | contig 20860 bp, 14 predicted proteins | sample PanSoiMetPlot_28_FD_96465 | JGI IMG/M metagenome (GOLD analysis project Ga0126381, IMG submission 96465) | Tropical forest soil microbial communities from Panama - MetaG Plot_28 | ecosystem: Environmental > Terrestrial > Soil > Tropical forest > Bulk soil | place: Panama | collected 2016-02-17
ATGCGCACGCGATACATACTCGGCGCAGGTTGCGACCACAGCGAGTCGTGCGGATCATGCAGCGCGCGATAATGCTCCTCGGGCGCGAGCGCCTGCGAAGCCGCTGCAAGCAACGTCGCAATGAAAACCGACAAAAGGACGAATCGAGTCATCTCCAGACTCCCGCCCCGCTCTTTGCCGATGATGGTCTCCAGCTCGCGAGTGACGGGCTATGTTATCGCAGTGGAGGCTCCCGTGCGACGATCAAACGCGAGAAGGCGGTAGTGTCGCGACAAGACTCAAAGGCTCAGCAAAAGATTGATCGTCCATCCAGGAGTTGGAGTCTCGAAGCCGACTTCCCATTCGATCCTCCGGATTGCTCGCGATTGATCCCCAACGCAGCCTGTTCGGCGATAGGGCAAAGCCGGAGGCGACGATCACCCAGCCTACGTATCGGTGTCATCGTGGTCCGACGGTCCGAACGCAGGGAGGTACCGGCCGAAGTTCAATTCGAAGTCGCTGGGAACGCCGTAACCGATGTCACGGATCTTGGAACGGCGCGACTGCGCACTGGGCCGGGCCAGGAGTGGGAGGAACATGTCGTTGCTCGACTGAAGCTCGGTTGCTGCTGGCATCGGGTCCTCTGCACTCTCCTGAGGCAATGTGCACACAAGGCTAGTCTTCGCCGCGATCAGTCATGCTGCAGACCTTGCCAGGCCCGACCGCGATGATCTGAAACCCGTGTGCGTTCTGAAAGGAGCTGCGGGTGTTCAAATCCTGCGAAGAGCCCGCCTTTGTCGTGCTTGTTGTAATAGATGAGTTTGGGATAGGCCCGCTCCGCCCAATTGCGCGGGCAGAGATCGATTTCGTCCGGAAAGGCGCTCGGCGGGGGGTCGAGTCGAAACCGACCAAATTGGTGTAAGTGCTTTCCTTCGTGTCATATGGCCGGATTCATAGGTCTTCAGAAAAAATTCACAATTTCCTGAGGACGTTCGTCGCCGACCAGCTTTCACAAACAAAAAATCGCGCGGTAGTGTGCCAATGCCTAATTCAACAATTCGCCATTACTCAGGTACCGTTGCCACGCTCGGCGCTTCCGTCAAAATGAGTCTAGCGGAGTTCTCATGGGCCGAATCAGTTCTCTTCTGCGAACGAGTGGGTGCCCCCATCGCTTTTCGTGGCCGCGCAGGCTGGGAAACGGTGAGCACTATCAGGTCTGTCTCGATTGCGGTGCGGAATATGCCTACGACTGGCAAAGTCTCCGGCGCACGCGCAAGCTGACCGCTAAGAGCCGTGCTGCCGCAGAGGCTCCTCTCCGTCGGCGTCACTGGCACCCCCGGAGCAGACGTATCAAATGCTCGATTGCAGCCGAACTCAGAATCACGGGTTCGACAACTTCGCTGCACGCAACCGTTCTAAACATCAGCCAATCTGGCCTTGCGTTTCAGACGCAAACACCCCTGGAAACAGGTGATGTCATCTCCTTGACTTTCGATATGCCAGAGGAATTGGCGGGCAGGAATCTCAGTCGTGTGCTCTGCGAGGTTCGGGTTGTGCGACTGCAAGAACCATTCGGGGTCTCGGCGGCGATCCTCGCCTGTTCACAAGTTCCCGCAGTCGCTCTTTAAGCGGATACAACAGTCCTGAGCCGTCTCAATCGGCGACGTCCGCAGCGAAACTTGTGGTATAGGATTTATCAACAGTCGCTCTATGATCGGGTCAGATGTCGCGGCGGGAAAATCGGCTCCGCCCCCGTCACTGCTACGGAAACTAATTTGCCTCTTCTTCCATTAGCTTTTGATAGCGTGGATCGCCACGCAGTGGAGCAAAAACGCTACGCCACTGGTCCAGGGCATGAACGCCGCTGAGCTTTGTAGATTGCTCCAGGATATCTAGCGCCTGATTCCGTTCCCCCAACCCCATATCAATAAGCGCAGCTAGGGTTCCATAAGTCCTGCCCAGCCTGATCTGGTCGGTTAGGATGGCAAGCAATCTCCTGGCTTCGTCAGCGTGTCCCGCGGCAGCCAACACGAATCCTGCTTCGCCCAGAGTGCGCGGATTTCTCGGATCTAGCTTTAAACCCAAACGAGCTTCGCGCACTGCTTCGGAACTTTGACCGTTTTCCAAATCGATGAGCGCCAGGGTCTCGTGTGGTTGTCCCAGATCAGGCGCGAGTTCGATTGCTTGCTGAAGCCGTGTTCTCGCCTCCGCGTCGCGGTCCGCGGCATATAAGAACTCGCCTGCGTCGGCATTAACAATTGCAGAGAGCGGATCGAGCTGCCGCGCAAACTCCACTTCCCGGACAGCTTTATCCGAGTGTCCAGAAAAAATTAAATGAAACGCGAACCAATGATGAGCTGTGGCGTAATTCGGATTCAGCTCAAGCGCGCGACGGAATTCGTATTCCGATTCCTTCGCCGCAGAAGACCAGTGATTGACGGCAATGAAGCCCAGCGTGGCATGTGCCTCTGCCAAACTGTCGTCCAAGGCAAGTGCTTGGCGGGCGGCGGCCGCACCTTTGGCATAAGAACTCTCGAGGTCAAAGTTGCCATAGTGAGGCAGAATTACGTAGGCATTGGCCAAACCGGCGTAGGCGGGAGCGTAACCGGGGTCAAGACTGATGGCCTTCTGAAAGTATTCGATTGCCTTCAACAAGCCAGCAGGAGTTCGCTTATTCCATTGGTAGCGCCCGAGCAGACACAGTTCATAAACCTGCGGATCAACCGGACGCGACTTTGCGGCTTTGATCTGACGCTGCGAATTGAGCGTGCCGCCAATCTGGTTTGCGATCTTCTCCGATAAATCCGCCTGCACGGCCAACAGATCTTCGATCTTGCGCTGATACTTCTGTGCCCACAAATGGCGATCTTCGGTCGCGTCAATCAATTGCACCGTCACCGTTACTTGATCACCGGAGCGCGCGACCGCACCTTCGACAATGGCTTCCACGCCGAGCTCTCTCGCGATTTGCGTTATTGGTTCATTGGTTTGCTTGTAGCGCATGACGGAGGTGCGGGATGTGACTCGCAACGGAAGTGATTGGGCGAGATCAGTGATCAGATCTTCTGTGATTCCGTCGGCGAGATATTCCTGGCCGGGGTCGGGTGACAAGTCTCGCAGCGGAAGTATCGCCAGGGATTGAATTGGTCGTGGATGGCGACTTTGTCCTTGGACGGTAAGAAGCCAGGCTCCTAAGGCTGCGAAAATCAGTGCGGCGATGGTAGCGATGAGCCAGATAGGCCGAATGGCCAGAGCAAGCTTGGATTCTTCCTTAAATTCCACCGGAACCCGAAACCGATAGCCCTTCTTAGCAACCGTCTCGATCAATCTCGGATTCTCGGCAGAGTCGCCGAGAGCATCCCTCAGCTTCATAATGGCGACATTGATCCCGTGCTCATAGTCGACGAAGGTCTCGTTGCCCCACATGCGCTCGCGCAACTGTTCACGGCTTACGAGGCGCTGTGGGTTTTCCAACAAGACCAGTAGCAGTTGCAGCGGTTTCTCCTGTAGGCGGAGGCTCGATTCGCCTCGCCGCAACTCGCCCACTGCGGGTAGCAGTTCAAATTCGGCAAACCTGTAGATGCGCTCGCTCATGTAGCAAACGTACGTTCGTGATCGAGGAATCGGGGGAGGCTGCGATTGTCGCCGACCCCAGCCCAATTTTCAAGGTGCAAGCGCGAATTCTGGCTATCCGTTGGTTGCGTAAGCCCAAAACACTAATAAATCTGGGTATTGACCCAGAATTTATCCAGATTTGAGATACGGGAAATTGCCCCTGACTCTCAATTTGGGCCAAAAATTGACCTGCAAAGATCAGGCTGAACCAGACGGCCCAGCAGCTTTCGTTCTAACCAGTCGAAAGCGCTGTCGAGAAAAAGGAAGGATCAGATGAGGAGACACGTAGTACGGGCGTTTTGCGGACTAATGGCCACTACGGTGGTGATTTTCTGTGCAACCTCGGCCAGCGCTACCACGCTGACCTTATCTTTTAGCAACACAATCGGGGGCGTAAGCGGAACCGTTTCATTCGAGGTACAGGGGCTGGCAAACGGGGCGACTTCCAAAGCTACCAACGTGACCCTGTTAACGTATCCGTCAGCTTTGGATCCCGAAATCACTCAAGAAGGCACAAACGTTACTGCCTGGACGTTCCAGAACGTGAATTCCTTCACGCTGGATGCATCCGGTAACCTAATTGCCGCCGACTTCGATGCATCAACGTTCAATCTAGAAGGCAGTGTTGACGTTTTCGTTTTCGATACGATCACGCCACCGCTTCCAGGGGAAGCTCCGGGCAATCCATCACCGCTTGCTTTTCTTGGCTACGGACCTTACACAGGTTCGCTAGGCTCGGGCCCCTACCCAAATGCTGTCGTAAGTGTGCCCACTGTGGGCTCAACGGCACCCGAACCCAGTGGGTTGGTCCTGCTCGGCACGGGGCTGATCGGCGGCATCGGTGCGATCCGCTGGAAGCGTATCCAGTAAGTTGGCGTGTTCCTTTAGGGCGGCCCTCACGCGGGGCCGTTTTCTTTGAACAAGGCGTCGCTGCATCCCGATGTTGATAAGAGCACATATCACAGGCTCGAAAAACATGGGCTAAGCCGTCGGAAACAAGAAAAACGCGTACTTCTCGTTTTTCATGAGGCTCGGCCAAGGAAACTTGTGATATGGGATCAATCCATACCGACTTGACACTGCGGCACTTGCCAAGGCACGGCGGTAACTTGTTGCCGCAAGAGTGCGATGCCTACAATCTCCCCATTCGCTGCTGCACCGGATCGAGTCTGAGTGCACAGGAGAGATATGCGCACCTCTATAAAGACATTGCTATGCCTCGCTCTTGCCGCTAGCGTCCTGCTGGCCGAAGCTTCAAACGCAGGCGGAGTAGATTCTTCCACGATCGTCAGCGCAGCTCAGAAGGCAGCGGTCGCAGCGGTCAATTTCCGTGAGGGAGATGCGGCTGGCTTCAACAAGGCGCGCACAGATTTCACCGAGGAAGGTTGGAAAGACTTCTTGAGGCACATGGTTGGTTTCCTCGACTCGCAGGGAGCACCAACTTTCAATTCGAGCTTTGTCCCCAGCAAGAGCGCCAAAATACTCGATGAAAATGAGGGAAAGATTCACTTTCGGATTCCCGGAACGCTTACGCAAAGTAACCAGCAGGGCAGAACAACTTATGCACACGCGGCCCTCGAAGTCCACGTTATCTACGATCCGGTCAAAAAGCAGGGAGACATTCAGCGCCTTGAACAGATTACATGTGCAGGAGCATCGACAGCCTGCGATTGAGAGAGGCAATTGCCCCACGCCTGAGGCACGGATCACCGGCGCCGGCGTTCCGTGACCAGTGGCTTACCGGAACGTTAATTGTGGTGAAATGGGCCACTCCCTCTTCGTGCGCGACCAACGGGACGTCGTCCCCCAACCCGGATCGGCTCTAGGGTCGGTTTCGCGGACAAAGAACATCACGTGGGGACGCCACGGTCCTTTCACGCGGTCATTCCGCCGGTAATGGTAAGCTGTGCGTCCAATGGTGATTGGCCGATCTCGAGCAGAGGAACAGCAGGAGAAATGGAAGCAGTCGGCCCGCTACTGGAAGGCGCTGCCGCTTCGTTCCACGCTACTGTTCGCGTCGGGTGTGTTCTGCCTTTTTGCCTGCTTCGGATTCCTCGCCTCGATCTTCAATATGCGCGAGGCCGGACTACTTAGCGCAACGGTGTGGGCGCTGAGCTCAGGCGGCTTCGCTGTCCTATGGGTGATTGCCGGAACGCGCCGACACATCAACCTAATGATCGGCACGGGAGTCGCTCAGTTCGCCTTCAACGCATTTCTGCCAAACTACCTGGCCCGGCATTTTTCGCATTCCGGCCACTTCGTAGTCGATCCAGGGCTTCAGCGCATATTGATCATCGACGCCGCCTTGACTCTTACTCTCATCGTGCTCGGTTACATCTTCTTCATTGCGTTTGCAGGAGGCGAGGGGAAGCGCGTGTATGGCGCATTCACCGAGCTGCGTCTGGCGAACGAAATCCATCGCACGCTTGTACCGCCGATCCGTCAGCAATTCCCATCGTTTGAAGTCGCGGCGCTCTCCATATCGGCAGGCGAGATGGGAGGCGACCTCGTCGATGTCGCTCAAAACCACAGTGGCTGGTTGGCGTATCTGGCCGATGTTTCAGGCCATGGAGTGTCGGCGGGAATCGTCATGAGTATGGTTAAGAGTTCAGTGAGAATGGCAATGCAATCCGATGGATCTTGGGACGTCGCCAAGCTTCTCTCCTCACTGAATGCAGTTCTGACGCCGCTTTCGTCGTCATCGATGTTCGTGACATTTGCGTGTGTGTCTGCCAATCACGACTCACAGCTAACCTATGCGCTTGCCGGGCATCTTCCGGTGCTGCACTATCGCAGTTCCACCAACTGCGTCCAAGAGAATACCGTGGCCAATCTTCCACTCGGTCTCTTCAACGACGCGCGTTTCTCGGCAGGCCAACTCCACTGTGAGTCCGGCGACATTCTCGCCCTCGTCACCGACGGTCTGACTGAGACAGCAAACGAACACGAGGAAGAGCTCGGCCTTGCGCCGCTGGAGGAAGTGCTTTGCCAGAACGCTTCGCAGCCACTCGACACGATCGTTACCGCTATGCGTGGCCGAGCGCTCGCTCACGGGAAACAGTTGGACGATCAATCAGTCCTGTTGATTCGCCGAGTGGGATGACACGCCTCAATTGGCACAACGATTGTTGGCGCTATCAACAAAAGATTTCAACGCAATCCCTTATTGGGCTGTTCGCGCTGTGCGTTCTAGTTCGGGTTATTGTTTATAGAACAGCAACTTATCACAAGTGCTGTTTTCTTTGTGGTATGGCGTAACCTCAATAGTCTCAGCCATAACCGTCCCTAACTTGCTAAAAAGCGGGTCTACCGTACCTCATTCGGCACTGATGGGACAGTGACGGGACAGCAGCGCCAAACAAAATAAAGCCAAGGCTTATGGGGCCTACGCCAAATCATGGTGTTCGTTTAACGGACAGTAGAGGTGCCGTAATTTGCGAGATGGGGATTTCTAGCCAATCATCGCGAACTTGGGCAGTACTCGAGCTCGCTCTCCAAGGAGAGCAAATTCCTCTTAGTCGCCTGCAATCCTATTGCGAGCCGCCTCCGGAGGGGACCGGCTGCGCAGGCTGTGCATTGTAGGCCGCGATAATTGCGCTGGTAATGTCCGCCGCCGGGCCGCTGGCCCACAGCACTGGGCCGGAAGGCCAGAACTGAGCGTCGAAGATCATGGTGTAACCGTTCTCTCGCGCATATTTATCGATCACGGGCGCAAGGTTCTTCAACACGCGGCTTACAACTTCATTCTGTTCGCTTCGCGCGTCCGCCTGCAGATCTTCGGCACTGTGCTGCAGCGCCAATTGTTTCTGCGACAAAGATTTCATCAAAGTGGCACGAGCGTCATCGGCAAGCTTGGAACCGTCGTTGAGCGGCTTTGCCATCTCTTGGAGGTCATTGGCCTGCTTCTGGATCTGGGCCTGGCGAGGTTCAAACTTCTTCTGGAGCGCATCCATTGCCCGCTTTCCTTCTTCGGTGGAAAGTACCGCTCGGCTGATATCGACCATCGCAATCTTTGAAGGACCGCTGGCGGGGGCTGGGTTCTGCGCAAATGCAAGAACAGGCATCACGGTAACCGTCGCCATAATCGCTGCAATTCTGGCTCTCATGTTATTGCTCCTGATTTCGAGTTTCAGTGCGCTACTGCCTGGTGAACTACAACTGCTACCACGGTACAAATCACTTAATAAACCGTTCTCTCTACCGACCCGTCGCTGGCTTTGTCATTCGCTCGCGAACCGGAGGCAGCGTCTATCAGGAAACATTCGCCACGTCGCTGGCTGTGACGGGGGTCGAACTGCTGCCGTTGGTCACGGTCACGGTGTTGGTGACAGTGCCGGCAGAGGCATTCGTCGCGATAACCAACGAAATCGTGATCGGCGGATAGCTGCTCGATGCGGGAAGAGCATCACTGCGATTGCAATTGGCGGTGAGGCCCATGGTTGCGTTGCCCGTTACCGTGCAAGTCCACCCGCTGCCACTTGCGCTTGCTGTGATAAAGATGAAGGGCAGAGGGTCATTCACCGTTACGGTACCGGAGGTTGGTCCTGTGCCCGTATTCGACACAGTGATTGTGTAAATGGCAGTGCCGCCGGGATTGAAGGTCGAAGGGATATGGGTCTTGGTAACGGAGATGGTTGCCGCGGCGGGAGCGATAATCGTGATGGTCACAGCGTTTGAGATCAGGGTGCCTGACGGAACAAAGTTGCCAACCGTTACGCTTGCGGTGCCGGCAGAGGCGACCATGCTGGCCGGAATGGCGGCCTGCAGCGTTCCCGTGCCGGTCGCGGTAGTGGGGACGGGCTGACCGTTTATCAAAACCACGGAGCTCTGGAAATTGTTTCCGGTCACCGTGATAGTTACGGCCGAGCTGCCTGCGGAAAGGGAGTTAGGCGAGACGGTAACGATAACGGGAGCAAGGATGCCGTTGAAGGGACATCCGGGCATCAGCAGAATCGATGCCAGTACCGTCGCAAGAAGCAGCCCGCGCGCAACCAGCGGCCGCCGGCAATGAGTTTCGAGCTTCTGCTCAGCGGCTCCGTGCCTCAAAGGTGGAAAACAATTTTGTGGATGCATGACTTTGTCCTTATTCCTCACTCTCTCGATCGTCCTGTGGTGCACTTAAAAAAGGATCCAACCGCAGGGAGTGCAGGGGGTATCAAAACAGCGTGAATATCACTCGGAACATCACTTTGTTATCGTGGGCGTCCAAAGGTGTCTGAGAATTCGCGATCAGATAGTCGTCACGAATCTGCACTGCGACCCGATGGGAGATGCCGATTTGAACTCCCCCGGTCGCCATCGGCCCATGTCCATTCACGTTGAAGTGCTGTGTGGTCTGGCTCTGTACCTCGGTGAAGTGAAACTGATAAAAATTGATTCCGCCACCGCCAAAAATCCTGAACCGGCCAAGGGGCCAGCCCACCGTACCGTTAATCGTCTGGTATTGCGGCTGGGCCGAATCAGTAGCGCTGAAGCTGGAAGCGCTCGCGGATCGTGTGGTGGTGTTGCCGCGTAAGTAGGTTCCTTCCAATGCAAAATATTTTAGAAACGTCAGAGCTGCGCCTACGTCAAAGGCAAACGACTTATTGCCGGTTGAGCAGGTGGCGCCGGAGAACGTCGCGGTAATTGCCGCACAGGAATTAACGCCTGAGAGAATGTCCAAGCCGATACCGCCGCCTGCCTGCAACCCAATCGGCAGAGCTGAGGTGGCGGCCGCGCCGCCAACCGTAGGGGTGACCTGGACGGTGCCGTAGCCGACATCAATTACCCATTGCACATTGCCGCTACCGTCGATCAAGATAGCAATGATCCTGCGCCGCTTCTTGCAACCGTTATCGTCAGGCTGCTGGCCGTGCGCCGTGATCGTGACGTAGGTCTGCCCGTTAGGGCATTGCTCATCCTCGACGACGTCCACGTGGATCTTGCCCAAGTTGGCGAGGTTCACTGCCATGGTGGCTGCGCCGTTCGGGCCGGTGGTGGCCGAGGCCACTTTGTTCTTGTTTGCCAGCATCACCACGATCTCCACACCAGGCATGGGCTGGCTGCGAGACAGGACGGTGGCTTGCCAGGTGGTTTGGCAGCCGGCATACGGCGAGGCCCAGAGGATCACACTTCCTGCCACTGCAAGCAGAAGCTTCTTCATTGCGCGCTCCACGTTTCTGTGTATCTCTGTGGCCCCTCCGCGGACTCCGTGTGAAATCAGGAGACGTTTCACACAGAGAACACAGAGGTGTCCCAGAGGGTTACTGCAAACCCGAAAACACTGGCTACTGACTGCTGACTACTGACTACGGAGTACCGGCTGACTGCTGCTGCGACAACTGCTGCGCCAACTGGAAAACCTGGGAGATATCGGCCCAACGTCGGGGGGCAAGACTGAACAACGCTTGCTCCATTTCTTTGGTCCACTTCACGTGCATGGCTTCGGCATTCTTCTTCGTGCGCTCCACCAGCATCTGCGCGAACTGCTGCTGGTCCCACTTCCCCAGCCAGCTCCAGATGGCGTACTGCAATATGGACTTGGCGTACTCATTGGGGTCGCTATCAGGATGCAACTTGCCTTGGGCCGCGGCTTCGCGTCCGGCGCGCAGCAGCGGCAGCAGCGGCTTGTATTTATCCTGCAGCGCCTGGTCGGCGATGCGGTAAAGCATGCCTGCGGGCGGCGGCAGCTTCAGGAACTCAAGACACATGGCGCTGAGCTGCTGGGTCAGCATGTGACCGGCCGCATTCGCGCCCGCGGCGGCGGCAAGCTTTTGCTTGTTGGCCACATCGCGCTTGATGGGCTGAAGCACGGTGCCTTCAGGTGCCGCAATATCCTTTACGGTGCCGGAGGGATCGAGCATCTGCATCTGGAATGGCAGGGCGCCGCCGTTGCCCCCGGAGACAATGGAAATTGCAGGTGAATCGTTGGTCGAGGCCGGAGGAAGAAGCGGCCCCGTCGATTCCGCAGTGCCTCCCGGGAAACTCGAGAGCGCGTCAGTTGAGGTTATCGAGGCCAGTTCGGCGGCCAGTTCAACCGTGCCGCTGGAAGTGGTCGTCGTCGTGGCGTCCGCTGAAGCCAACGCCGGCGCTATGGGATCGGAGCTGTTGTTCCGGGCGTTAAGAGCGTTGAGATAGATGATGATGACGATCTGGTATGCCGGATCGGTAGTGGTAGATCCGCACGCGGAAGCGTTATTCATACAAAACGTTACGGCGCTAACCGTGCCGCTCTGGCCGGTGGTCAGGTTGGTACAAGCCGCACCCGTGCACGTCCCGTTGCTGGTTGCGGTGACGTTGCAGCCGGTTGTGCCGGGAGTGCACTGTGTAGGAACGCCGCAATTGCCGCCAGTGCACGCTTGATTGCTGGTAGCCGTCACATTGCAGCCAGTGGTGTCCGGGATACATTGTGTAGGCACGCCACAATTGCCATTGGTGCAGACTTGATTGCCGGCAGCCGTCACGTTGCAGCCAGTCGTGCCCGGTGTGCACTGTGTAGGAACGCCGCAATTGCCGCCGGTGCACACCTGAGTGCTTGCGGTCACGTTGCAGCCCGGCGAGCCGGGAGTGCACATCATCTGGGAGATGCTGGTAGGGCAGTTCACGCCGGGCGTACACGTGGTCGGTGTCACCGTGGTGAAGGAGGTGCCTGCTTGACTGACCGCGGCTTGCGTCGGCTGAGTTGTGCCGGTCGTGGCTGACACTGGGTTGGTCGTGCCCGGTTGACCGGTTCCGGTTTGCGGGCCGGTGCCCGTACTGGGTTGTGGGTTTGAACCCGTGTTTGTGCTCTGATTCCCCTGTGTCGACGCGGAGGTGCTTGTGCTTCCATAGGCTGAAGTCGCGGAGTTGCCGTAAGTAAATGCATTACCCAGATTGGCTCCGAAGATGATGAGTTGTCCCCCCTTACCCGGCTGCCCCATCAGGTACCTGGGGACATCCATAACGGTCGGGCGGTCACCCAGCGGGGTATACGACGTTGGGCTGAAGCTAAGGTTTCCTGTGACTGTTGAGGTGTAGTCGCTGCTGCCGCTGGCCGGGTTCGCGGGATCGTCCGTGAGCGTGATCGAGATTTGCTGTCCGCCAGGCGGGATGGTGAATGAGATGTCACCGTCCGGCAGATTCGTGTAGTTGCCGTTCCCGAGGATCGCGCTGATGGGATCTTCAGTCGGTACCCCGGATGACCAATACTCGTCGAGGATGGAGGGCGCAGAAAGATCCACGTTGAAGGCTCAGCCCATATCGGCGTCCTCAGTACCGGTTGTGCTTACATGGCATTTCTGCGAGAGCCTTGATCCGCGCAGCCGGTATATGTGGAACGGCGAGACCCGTAGTACGAAGACCGAGCTCGCGCCATTTACCTTATTAATCGCGGCAGGTGAGCCTATCGTGAGCGGCAACGGCCAAGGAAGTGTTCCGGATGCAGAATTGACACCGGGAACAGTGAAAGTGCTGTTTCCCGACGGCGTGGAAGAACTTGAGCGGGTATAGCTTAATCCCAGGCCGGTGCTTAATCCCCATCTCCCCGACAACAAAAACTCCGAGGGAGTCCTTGATGTGGTGGGGTTCGCAAGCCCATTCGGCGAAGCAGGTGCGGCCGGGGGAGTGAAGACGAAACTGAAGCCGTTCGGTCCAGAAAAGGTGGTAGCGGAGCTCGACTCCTGAATGTTATCGAAGAGCGGGTCGAACGCAACCGAGTAGCCGCTGCGGATCGCAGTGTCGGCTCCTGACCAAGGAAATGTTCCGGATGCAGAATTGACACCGGGAACAGTGAAAGTGCTTGCCCCCCATTGCAGAGAAGTGTGAAAGCGAAAACGGCTCACAAAGTCCCTTCTGACGGATTGAAGGAAGGGAAGGAAGGTATTTGGCGAGCGCTGCGGCTGCCAATAAACAATCGGGTTGCCTAACTGGGCTGTGCCGCTCATTACGCCTTGCGATCTCTGCAACCGGAGCCCAGTTGTCGGGATGCTTGTTGCACTGCCGGCTCCACTACCGACAACGGGAAACGCGTCATAGCCGAACCTGCTAAGCGGGAGGGAGTAGCTTCCGGCTGGGAGGCTACTGAAGGAATAGTTGCCCTGCGCTGTCGGCGAGCCACTTATTGTTGTTTCGTCTGGGAGGACTGCGCTGCCGCTTATCGCTCCTTGCACCGGCTGCAGTGAAAGTTCGCCAACTGGCGTGTATGTGGCACTTGGGCCGAGCGGCTGGGTGGTCCAACCAGGCGCCATAGGCTGAAGTGAATAGCCAGTGCCCACAGGAACCCCGCTGATCGCAAAGTTCCCGGAGGGATCCGTTACAGCGCTATAGCTCTGGCCCGACACTGTTACCAGGATCTCGGACCACCCGGACGACCCCGCTGTTCCGGCCAACTGAACAGCGCCGCTAATCTGACCCCGTGATAACGACAGCGGAAGGTTCGGGCCAGCTGTGCTGCCCGGCTGCACGAAGATCAAGCTGCCATTCGGCTGAACGATGTATCCGTTGGGCACAGTTAACCAGTTCCCTGAAGAGTTCGTGGTCGGGGGGACGGTGAAAGTGAGCGGCGCTCCATTTGTGCTGAGGATGGGAGTCGATGCACCTCCAGAGACTGGCGGGTTCGCATTCGTGCTCCCAACCAAGCCCGGCGTGGTGGTAGCGACATTGGGTGTCGCCGTGCCGGGATTAGTACTCGCTGAAATCGTTGGGACTGTGGTGCCGGTCTGCGCGTTGCCCGCAGCTCCGCCGGAGAACACGCCAGGTGGTATGTTGCCCGAGCCCTGTATCGTCTCGTGATTTGTAAGAACGGAACCAGATCCGGTTGCGTAAATGTAGGACGGGTCTTGGTTCTGACTCGTGCCAACTGAGCCCGTGGTGGTCGTCGCAGCAGTGGCGCTCATTGAAAACGTTGGGGCAGTGATGTTGAGCGTTTGTCCTTTCACACTTAACCAGGCGCCGGTGGACGCCGCAGTCGCGGTGTAGCTGATCGCGCCGGTCGTAGATAGTCCCATTGGCGGATTCGAGCCGCCCTGCGGATGCAGCAAAGGCACTGACTGACCGCCGACCGTGACCGTGACGCCGCCCATAGTTACGGGGAGGGTGGTCCCGCACTGCGCATTAGGCCCTGCTGTGCTGCCGCTTGCGGCCGGTGGCGTACAGAGAACAATAATGTTGAACGGAGATGGGAGCGTACCACCGGTTGTTCCGGTAATGGTCGCTGTCGAAGAAAGTTGCGGAGGGATGCTTCCGGGCTGGCTTACCAAAGGAAGCTGGATGGTCAGAGTCGCGTTGCCGTTAAGGCCCGGAAACACAAACGAGTTACCCGAGGGAACTCCGGGCATGAAGACAGTCGGTCCGGAAGGAAGCGTGGAAATGACGGCCCCGGAACTGTAGAGCTGAGACGCAGATGTCTGACCTTGTGGCTGCTGGGCGGGCTGAACCTGGACAGCAAGCGTAACAGTCGGCTTCGGTGCCGACCCGGCAGGAGTTGTTGCCGCCGGGGTTAGGGTGACGACGGTCGCGTTGCCATTCGCGGGAGTTGTCGTCGTTGAATAGCTGGGTTGAATCTGCCCGTAATTAAATTGAAGCCCGGATTGAGGCTGCGATCCCGCTGCCGCAGACTGCAGTGTCTGGATTGAAACTGAGGGGATCTGGAAACTCAGATAGTTTCCGGTTTGGGTATTGCTGGCGCCAGAACCCGTTGCATTCTGCGCTGTGCTGGCTGCTTGCGGAGCAGTTCGCGTCAACGTGGTATTGACGATAGCGTCCCAGGACGTCTGGGTTTGCTGAGGACCGCTGCCTTGCACCGTTCCCTGTCCGGTGTAGGAGCCGATGATCGCTCCATTCGGGTTGGTCCAGGTTCGCGATACAACGTACGTGCTGCCACCAATTGCGCTGTTGTAAGGCCAGACCCAGAAGGTCGCTGAGCCGCCCGGCGCGGAGTAAACAATCGTTTGCGGGAAGTTTCCGACGGCTGGAGAATAGCCAATCGGCTGAGGGATGGTCACGCCCACGTTGCCCGTCGTAGTCCCGGTCTGTGCACCAGGGCTCGCGCCTAGAGTCCCGCTGGGTGTGCTGGCTGCGGTCGAAGTGCCAACGGGCGAAGTCGGGGGAGCGTTGCCAGCAGAGTTGACAAAGTTTGTCGGAACGTTGGTCGAAGGTGTGCCAGATAGGCCGCTAGCAGTTGAGGGTTGCGTGGCAACGCTCGCTGCCGGGGTGAAGACCAGATATCCGTTCGCATTCTTCGTGACGATGAAGGTGCCGTAAGGAGTGGAATACGTATAGCTGCCGTTGGTGTTGAGGGTTGCCTGATATCCACCTGGAAGAACCGGGACCACAGTGCCGAAACCGGGTGGGGCAACAATAGGCGGCGGGGAACTCGGCCCTGCTGGCGATCCCGCTGTAGGCGATCCCGGCGCCGTAACCGAGGGAACCGTCGCTGTTCCCGTTGCGGGAACGCGCTGTGGCTGGTATGGAGTTCCGCCAACCAACGCGCTGTATGCCCCCCAATCTGGATAAAGCACGAAGTTCGCTTCGCCGCCTGCTGTCATGGCGTCGATGGCAGCGTTTTGCGCGATATTTTGTGCAGTCTGGTAGTTCGCGCTATAGGCGGGCGAGTTCCCCGCAGCCCGGAAGGCCGCATTGTACGCAGCGTAATATCGCTCTGCCACCGCCCCAGACGAGCGCAACGGATTCACGGCATTTTGGGCGTTGTAGGCGTTGATCGCGGCTTGCGTTGGGTTCGTCCCCGGCGATGAACCGGCTATTTGGGCCGGAGCGCCCGCTACGGCATTGAGCCCTTGCAGAAGTGGCCCTATTGCGAGTCCGGTTGCCGGAGTGAAGTTCACCATGCCTTGGCCGGTGGCTGCTACCAACGGTGGGCCGGCTTGAACGTTAAACGTGAAGCCGCTCGCGTTCTGACTAATTGCATTGCCGGAGCTAACAGCCGACTGTTTTCCGGCGTTTGACTGTCCCTGATTCGGATGGGCCTGGGCTATAAATTTCGCTATCGAGTAAGGAAAGATAACGTTGGAGCAGGTCGCTCCCATCGAGCAGAACTGGACTGGCTGTGAAGATGCACCGCCCACCCCGGTTATGGTTCCGCTGAGAGTTGTTGTGGACAAAGACCCGGGAGTGGCTGATTGAGCCGGCAATCCAAAAACGATGGGTCCTCCCGTAACGGGCACGGAATAGATGAATGTGTTACCAGATGGCGAACCGGTTACGGCTACAAGCGGACCGGAGGAATTGATAGTCAGAGCTACTCCCGGCTGAATCTGCACGGGCGAAGTCTGGCCAATCTGAGTGGTGGCGCCAGAGGTTCCGATGCCCGTCGTTGCGCCACCAACGGTAGAAGCCGAGCCGGGTGCGAGCTGAAGCTGAAGGTTGAGCGTGGCGCCGCTGCCACTTATTGTGGGGCTGGCCGCGGCATTGGGAACGCCTGAGTTCAGCGTCACCCACACCATGGGGCTGCTGATCGCCGGCAACGACGCAGCGCTACCGGTGCGGGAGACGCTCACGCCACGTTGGTTCGAGGGGTTGCCGTTTGTGCTCTTTTGTACTCCGCCGGGAACAGTCGTTTGCCCACCACTGCTATTCACGCCTGGAGTACCTGAGGGGAGGGTGGTCGCGTTGGACTGCTGGCACGATCCGCCCGTACAGCCTGTCTGCGGAGTGCATTGCATCTGGCCCTGGCAGGCGCAAGCCCCGCTCGCGCACGACCAGGACGGATCGTTGAAGAAATTGCTCAGAGTGTCAACTTCGTTGAAAGCCGTTGCCATTTCCTGCTCAGTCTGAGCAGGGCTTTTTAAATAGGGACTGGTATACGGAGAAATCGTGACGTAGCCGCTGGTCCGTTGTTGGACTCGGTATGGCCTGCCGGTTGGAGTCACTACTACGCCGGTTTGTGGCCCAAACAGGTAGTTGTAGCCGGTTGGCAGCAGTCCCCCGCGTGGCGCCGAGTTGGTTCCTGTGCCCCTAAAGCTGGGTGTTGTCCCGTTGGTTGTGGTTGTAGCTGGACCGGGATTCGTTGTCGCGCAAGGCTGTCCGGAATTGGGTCCGGTGCAAACCATGGTTGGGCCACAGCCTTGTCCCGAACAAGTGGTGGCTGGCGGGTTGATCCCTGCCTGTATCGAGCCGGACGTTGTCCCGCATGGCTGCCCCGAATTAGGGCTGGTGCATACCATTGTTGGGCCGGTACAGCCCTGTCCCGTACACGCTGCTGGCGGCGGAGGCGCGGGCCTCACGTTTGTCGGCATCGCACAATTGGTCGTGACACAAGGCGCAGTGGTCGCCGTCGCCAGGCTGGTGGGCGTGGTTTGCGGTACATATGATTGAACGTTCGTCGTGCCTGCGGGTAAGGTATTTGCGGGCGGTGTCGGGATATCTGGTGCAGGTGTGTTGTTGGAGGGTGTGCTCTGCTGGCTGCCAGGGATTCCATTCAGCCTGCCATTGATGATGTTGGAGATCTGTGCCTCTGGTCCGTTTGGATCGGGCACGATTGTGCCGCTTTGATCGGGGACGGAGTGAGACCCTTGTTGGTCTAAATACCAGCCCCCGGCGGAGAATGTGCGCACACCGTTGCTGTCAGGGGGCTTGATGGTAATGCCTATTCTGCCCCCCTGGACACCCGGGATCTGGACCGAAATACCCTGGCTTCCGTCCTGATATGAAAAATTCGTTTGGTTGCCGTTTACCGACATCGTGTAGGACTCGGAAGGAATGACATTTCCCTTCTGGTCGGTAACGACAACGGTGGTGCTGCCATCGTTGTACTTGCTGGGTGTGATGGCGACGTTTAGGGGATCGCCAAAACTCGGCTGCATGTATACACCCTGGTATCTGTGGCCGGTTATAACGATGGTTCCGTCGCCCCGCACCGACCAGTTGACGCCGCTCCTGAGATCGATAGTCACGCCATAGATATCCAAAAACATCGCTCTGGTGAACGTGCCGCTTGTTCCTACGAGTCCGGCGTTGGCCAGACCGCTCGGCGAAGTTATCGAAATCATCAACTCGCCCTTCGGGCCGTATTTGGGACCTTGCGCCTGGGCTGAGGTGGTTGTGCCCGAATTGGCCGCGGAACCGCCGGACTGGGTGTTTGAGGGGGATTGAGGCGCCGGCTGCGATCCCGGCGTTGGCGTCTGGTTCTGGGGTAGGGTGTTCTGCGGTTGACTGGGCGTTGGTTGGTTTTGCGGCGCGGTTTGTGGCGCCCCGGCCGGTCGCGTGCCCTGGGCTGGCTGATTCTGTGGAGTGGTGCCTGGCGGGGTGGCGCCTGTGACGCCTTCTGGAGTGGTTTGCGGCGGGGCCGTTTCCGTCTGTGTCCCGTTGCCGACCGGACAGGTTCCGCTGCTGCATCCGCTAGTTGGATTAGCAGCTTGTTCCTGTGTGCCCGTGGCCTGCTGAAATACCGTGATCAGTTGGCCGATGGTTGCATTCGGAGACAACGTGCCTCCGCCGGTTTGGTTGCCGAGCGCAAACCCGTTGCCCTGATGAACGCCCCCAGTGAACACGCTGTAGGTTTGTGGTCCATCACCGGCGGGTGGTTCCACAATCATCCATTGGATCGTGCTGACCGAATTCGTAGGCATCACCAGCGTACGGCCGTTGGAGTATTGCGTAACCGTGTAGCCACCGGTTTCAACTTCAGTGATCTTTCTCGGCGTTTGAAATTGCCCGGCGCCTGCCTGGCCCGCCACACCAGCGAGCGCAGGGCCTCCGCTGGCGGAGATTGCGACAAGCGTGCCGGTAGTTGTGCCCGTCGCCATTCCCGTCGTCTGCGAGTTCGGGGACCCTGAAGTCTGTGATTGAGTCGGCTGCTGCGTCCCTTGTGCGGGCTGGTTTTGTGGAGTGGCGCCCTGTGGCGTCGTGCTTTGCAAGCTTCCGGTCGGAGTCTGCTGGCCAGTAGTAGTCGAGCTGCTGCCGCTCGTGTTCGGAGTGGTGTTGCCGCCAGAGGAGGGAGCGTTGCCACCTGCCTGCGTTGCTGGAGTGGCTGCGGGGGTCGCGGGAGTGGTAGCGGGAGGTGCATACCACGGGAAAGGACCGGTGGCCGCAGTGAAGCCGTCATTCTCGCGAACGTGGCACACCATACAGCCTTTCGCCGCGCGATCGACTCCCGGTTTTACCGACTCGTCTTTGGCATGCCCCTTGTCTTTGAAATTCGCAACAGCAGCCAGGTTCAATGGAACCTCAGACAGCAGCTTTCCATCAGCGCCAATGGCCAGCCCGAGCTGAAGAGCCGGAGGATTTGGAGGGATGGTTGTGCCATTGGGTTGGAAGGGGCCAAACAGGAAGAATTCGGTCGCCGCCGGCGCAGGTCCGGCATCACTCGCTACCCCCCGGTCGTAGCTGAACAGCGCAAAATAGTAGCTGACCTCAAGGCCCATTTCCGCGGCTTCATCCGGCGGAGTTACGACTTTGATGAAGTATCCGAACGTGGCCCGCGTGCTTCCTGGGTTTAAAACATAGGACGTAGAGATGAGATCGAGATTGCCGGTGTTCTCTCCCATTCCCATCGGGTCGGCGCCATTCGCGATGCCAGCCCGATTCGTGATTCCGTCGTAGATCTTGTCTTTCTCAACGTGTGTGAAGTCGCTGTCAAACGGCAGCTTTGCCGCGCCTTTGTTCTGCTTGTCCATGGGCGCGATGTAGATCTCAGACTTATCCCACCGCCCCACCAGAATATTGTTGAGGACGTCATTGACGTTTTGTCCAGGCTGGGCAACAGGTCCGATGGGGTCCTGCAGCCCGCCTGCCGCTTGCACCACGGTCGGGCGACTTGCGGCTGCCAGGCACACGGCCGCCACGGCAGCAGTGAGAGCAAAGAGCGCCGGATTGGACCTGCGGAGCCTCGCTGGGGTCTTCCCCTGAAGGTCTCTGTAGCCTTTGTAGCGAAATCTTCGAATGTAGCGAAATCTTCGAAAAGCTTTGGATGCGCAGGGTCCCACAACGGCCAGGAGTGTGAGTCTCAACGGCTTCATAAGAGCGGCCCCTTCGCACGCCACTTTTGAGTTTGGCAACCTGTACCACCGAGATACCAGGTTGAAGTTGCTCCAGAGCAATCTGCGCCGAATATGAAGCCAGCCAAGTTCTCCTTTGCCTACACATATTCGCTGGTGCAGGATTTCCCACACCTGATTCAGAACATGACGCCTTTGATCTGGTGTGAGAGTAGCCGGATGCGAGCGGCGAGTCGTTAGAGCGCCATGAATCTTGTAGGAGCGTTGATCCCCGTGACGAGGAGGCCGGGACTCCGTCATTGAGTTCATTCACCCCTCCCGACGCCAGCACGCCTAGATAGCGTCTGAGCACAAACAAAGGTGTGTCCCGAATCGTCGAAGAAATGAATCGCTCCAGCTTCAACGTGGCTGTAGATCGTTCGCAGACTTACCCCTGCGATTTCTGCTGCCTCCTCGACCGTGACCATTTCGACTTCGCAGAGGCAGTCGGGGCACCACATTCGAATTGCGCGCCGGCCTCCACCACGAAGCACGACGTTGTCCTCTGTCTCAATGGTCAGTTCAAGCGACCGGAAAGTCCGTTTCCTTTTCACACTGCCCTCCGAAGCAGCAACCAAGCCCCAATATCTCCATTGCAGCCGCCCGCTTTTGCCCCTACAATCGGCTCTCTCTCCCCCAAATGAAATCTCTGTCGGCCTTGGTGCGCTCGTGATAGATCGATCGGGCGACGAATGTCCTTAGGAAATTGTGATTTTTTTCTGAAGACGCTATGAATCGAGCTATCGGACACAAAGGAAAGCACTTATACGAATTTGGTCCCTTTCGCCTCGACCCGGCCGAGCGCGTCCTTGTACAGAATGGGGAACGGGTTTCGCTAGCTCCGAAGGCCTTTGACACCCTTCTCATCTTCGTTCAGCACAGCGGACATGCACTTACAAAGGACGACCTAATCAAGTCGCTCTGGCCAGACAGCTCTGTCGAGGAAAACAACCTCACTCAGCAAATCTCGCAATTGCGCCACGTGCTGGGAGAAGGAACGGATGGACTGATCTACATCGAAACCCTTCCCAAGCGCGGTTACCGCTTCATTCCGGAAGTTCGTGAAATTGTGGAGGGCGATGGCGAACTTGTGCTGTCGAGGCGCGCGCGCACGCGCATCATGTTGCGCGAGGAAATCGAAGAAGAGGAGGGCAAGGACGATCTGGAAGGCGCTGCGCTTCAGGAGCACGAAGTCGCGAGCCGGGTTGAAGAGCGCCGATCTTCAGACCTTGCGAATTTGTCGCGTTGGGTTTTGCCGGCCACAGCCGTGATTCTGATGACCGGAGCGGTTGTACTTGGGTGGAGACTTCTTCGGGTTC
>Ga0126381_100002252_pt1 | contig 20858 bp, 20 predicted proteins | sample PanSoiMetPlot_28_FD_96465 | JGI IMG/M metagenome (GOLD analysis project Ga0126381, IMG submission 96465) | Tropical forest soil microbial communities from Panama - MetaG Plot_28 | ecosystem: Environmental > Terrestrial > Soil > Tropical forest > Bulk soil | place: Panama | collected 2016-02-17
CGGAGTTTTCGTCTACGGCTCTAACGATCTCTACTCGCCCAAGCCGAGGAACCCGGCACGGTATCTGTGGCGGACCAGCGCCGGCGAGCTAGACACGGAGCCGCCCGACCTACCCTGGGAGAAACTGGGCGAGGAAATGTCCGCCAAGGGCTGGCTTGACCTCACCAACCGGCGCGGCAGGCTGACCGCCGCCGGCATGGACATCGCGTTCGGGGGCGTGCACGACCCGCACTACGCCCGAGACCGCTACGACCTGATCGCCGGGGAGGCTGATCCGGATGCCGACTTGCGGCTTGGCGTAATGCACTCGCCGGAGCCGCGGGTGCTCGACCGGTTCGCCGCGGACGGCTATGAACTGCTGCTCGCGGGGCACACGCACGGTGGCCAGCTTTGCGTGCCCGGGTATGGGGCGCTCGTCACGAACTGCGGTATCGACCGTGCGCGGGTGCGCGGGCTTAGCATGCACCCGCAGGCAGCCCCGGCGGACGGCAGGACCGCGTGGCTGCACGTGTCAGGCGGGCTCGGCACGTCTCCCTGGGCGCCGGCGAGGTTCGCCTGCCGGCCTGAGGCCACCCTGCTCACGCTCGTGCCCAAGACGGCGCCGTGAGGTCGCGCGCTGGCGCGAGGCGGTCCGGTTATCCGCTAAACTAACGGAGGTTCGCCCGAAGGCTCGCGATCACGACTGTGTGATCCGGCCCGGGCGGCGGGGTGTAGCGCAGCTTGGCAGCGCGCTTCGTTCGGGACGAAGAGGCCGCCGGTTCAAATCCGGCCACCCCGACCAGGTAGAGACCCCAGGAAGGCCACGGGCAACCGTGGCCTTCGGCGTCTGAGTAACCAACTGAGTAACGGGAAAGCCCTGGCACTGACGTGTCCGCCATCGGCATACACGGCTTCCAGGGCCCCGGCTGCGGTGGCATGCTCGGGCCATGCCCGCGATCGAGATCGTGCTCGGCGACATCACCACCCAGGACGTGGACGCCATCGTCACCGCCGCCAACGAGTCGCTGCTGGGCGGCGGCGGAGTAGACGGCGCGATCCACCGGGCCGCCGGGCCCCGCCTGGCCCAGGCCGGCGGGGCGATCGGGCCCTGCGACCCGGGCGAGGCGATGGCCACGCCCGCCTTTGACCTGCCGGTGCTGGAGGGCCGCCTGCGCCCGGTGCCGGCGTGCCGCCGCCCCGGACCGTGGCCGGTGCTGGCCTGGTTTCCGATAAGGCGAAAGATCCTGCGGGTCGGGACCTGGAGGATCTTTCGCGCTAATTCGATCTTGGTGGCCCTGGGGATGGTGTTACCGGTGCGGCGCCCACCCGCCGATATGACTTAGGCGCGGGCGCATTCGCCAGTGCCGGGACGAAGCCGCAACGCCACCAAGATCAACTTAAGCTGAGCGGCATTTTGCTATGGCACTAGTTTGCGTATGCGTGTGCACCACGTACATCGGCAGAGAGTCCCACCGATCCAAATGGCTGCCTTGATCCAAATGCGTGGGCACCACGCCCTGACGCTCTTATTGCTCGTCAAGCATCCAGGCAATAATGAATCCGTGGAGCGCAAGCCGATGCTGGCGAAGATGCCGCCGGGCGGTGACGCTGGGGCTGAGGAGATCATCCGGCTAGCTCGTGGTGGTGTCACAGATGACCTGCTGGGCTGCCTGGTCACCAGGGACTTCGCCGCTCTCAGTTGGTACAGTGCCCGACAGGCAACCATGGCCCTGCGCGAGGGCTCTCACGAGAGACTTCGCTGTGCACTGCTGGCCGAGGCAATCTTCTTCGCGGCGGGCCGTGACCCCGACGACCGCATGCTCATGGTCAGCCTGGCAGTTCATTACTACGTTGCCGAGCAGATCGGCCTGGTGCCCGCCGACCTATTCGACGAGATTGCGTCGTACCTGCCCGACGGGCCGTGGCCGGACCTCATACGCTGGTTCGGCACCCGTGACGACGTCATCCTCGAGGCCTTCGCGTGGCAATTGGTCGAAACACCAGAAGGGCCGGACTTCGTGTCCACCCTGTAACGAGCAGCCACACGATCGCGCGATGCCCCGGGACCACCATCGACCAGCGAAACAGCAATAGTCCCAAGAGTTACTTCAGTCACGATGATCCTTCATAATGATCACATGTCACGATGGTTCGATCAGCGCAGTGCATGGCAGGTGTTCGCCATCGTGTGGACGGGGATCACGGCGAGCGACGTGATCGCACTGGCCGTGCACGACCACGGGCACCTAGAGACCGGGACACTCAAGCACCTCGCGCTCTATTCGCTCTTCATGGCCGCGAGCGTGACGGTGGGTCTTCAGTTGGCAAAACGGGACAGAGCCCAGAGACGACGAGGCACAAACCCCGACAGGTGAGCGAAGGGCGGGACTGCCATGCTTATTCGGTGCGGCATGAGCAGCAAGCTGACCCGCCCGAACAGCGGCGCCCTCAGCGCGTACGCATCGTGCATTTGACGGCGCCCGTATTCCGCGCCCTGGCCAACGGTGACCTAGAGACGGCGAACACGGCGAGTCCTGTGCCTCTCTCCGCATACTTTGCCGGTCCCGAGTGGAGAGCAGTGTGGGGAAGGCGAAGCAAGCAGGTGGAGGAGAACCCCGCCGACGCGGAATGGGTCACCGGTGTCATCTGGGATGAACGGCAGCAGGTAGCTGTCGGCCGGGCTGGCTACCACGGGCCGCCTGATCCGCTGGGAATGGTCGAGATCGGCTATGCGGTCGATCCGGCGTACCGGCGACGTGGTTACGCCAGGGCCGCGCTGGAGGCTCTGCTTCAGCGTGCTGCCCGCGAACCTCAAGTGCGCACGGTGCGGGTGACCATCAGTCCTGACAATGTGGCGTCTAACCGGCTTGCATCGCAGTACGGGTTCACTGAAGTCGGTGAGCAGTGGGACGACGAGGACGGACTAGAGATCATCTACGAGGTCGACGCCTGAGCTGGGTCCCGCGATGCGCGGGACCCAGCACACTTGGCTCAGACCTCAGGGTTGCCGTTTGCGGATGTCGGCGAGAGCTGTGCGAGCACGTCCCAGTGCTCGACGATCTTGCCGTTCGCGTCGAGGCGGAAGATGTCGACGCCCTTGCTGCCGAGCGGCCCGTACGCCGGCACCGCGCCCGTGAAGAGCGAGTGCGTGATGACGAAATCGCAGTCGGCGAACACACGCTTGATGTCCACGTGCACGTCGGGGAACGCGGTGGTGAAAGAGGTGACGAACTGGATGAACGCCGGGAAGCCGTTGGCCGCGAGCGGGTTGTGCTGGATGTACTCGTCGCCGCCGTACAACTGGACGGCCAGTGCCGGGTTCTTTTTGTTGAAGGCGATCGTGTAGTAGTTGATCACGTTTCGCTCGTTGCGCTCGAGAAGCGGTCTGCTGTGGACGCATGCCTTGGAGTCCTGGTCGCCGTTGAATACCCCGACCCCGCCGTCGTCACGGGCATGGTTGCTGGCGGCGACGGCCACGCCGAGGCCAAGGCTGAGCGCCCCGAAGAGGGCCGCGATGAACGTGACGATCCGAAATGGAGTGAAGATCTTCATCGTTTCTCCCTTTCCCTGCTTCCTGGGGCGACGATTCTCGCTGTCAGGCGGCCGTCCGCCCCGCCTAACTCCTTGCGTACTCGGACCGGCGTGCGAGCGAAAGAAGCAGATTCCGGCCCTCGGCGGGAGGCACAAAGCAGCCGGCCACCGCATGTGGCGCCGGTCACAAACGCAGTGTGTCGCTTGGGCACGGCAGTGCGCACAGCGCTCCGTGGCCGGAAGGTATCGTCTGCGGCATGGACGGCGAGTGGACGGTCGAGCGCCATCTGCTGGGCAAGCCGCCTGAGGTCATCGCGATGTATCACCGGTTCATCGAGTTGGCGCAGGCATGCGGCCCGTTCACCTATGCGGTTTCCAAGACCGCGATCACGCTCAAGGGCACGCAGCGGGGATTCGCCGGAGCAGTCCTCGGTGAACGCGCGCTGCGCGGATACCTTGACCTCACGCGCCGTGTGGAAGATGCGCGAATCACTCGATCCAGCCCTTATACCAAGCGCCTATATGTCCACCACTTCCGCGTCGAAAGCCTCGGCCAGTTGGACGAGCGGTTCGCTGACTGGCTCGGCGACGCATACCAGGTCGGCGCCGGCGCCCATCTGACCAATCCCGTAGCAGATCGGCCCTGACCGCCCAGCGACCGCAGTCGGCATGCATAACCTGGCTCTGTGCATGCCGTGAGGTTTTCCGTGATCCCTGCCGCGTACGTCTACCTCCTGAAGGACGGCGAGGTTCTTCTTCAACAGCGGAAGGGGACGGGGTACATGGACGGGATGTGGGTCGCTGGCGCCGCTGGTCACATCGAACTCGGCGAGACCGCGGCCGCGACCGCCGTGCGTGAGGCCCGGGAAGAGCTTGGCGTTGAGGTGCGAGCCGAAGACCTTCGATCCGCTACGGTCATGCAGCGCACCGACGGCACCAGCAACCCGATCGAGCAGCGCGCCGACTGGTTCTTCACGGTCAGCCGCTGGCATGGAGAACCGGCCGTCATGGAGCCTCACAAATGCGCGGCCGTCAGATGGTTCTCTCTGAACGACTTGCCCGATGCCGTGCCGGCATATGAGCGTCTCGTACTCGACGGGCTCGCCTCAGGCGTCCTCGCCGCAGTCACCAGCCACGGCTTCCCCGACACGTCGTGGCGGCAAACCTTAGGGTGCCGACCTCAACGCATGATCGTTAACTCGAAATGTTTGCCTTAACTGTCGCCAGGACGACAGTTAAGGCAAACATTTGTTTGATATACGCGCCTAGCGCTCTGCCTCTGTGGCGTCTGTGGCTGCTGAGGCGAGTGGGACCTCCCAAGGTGGCGGGGTCGCATAAATGGGGTGGGCCGAGGGCCGCGCGACCCCTCTCACGTGGCGCCGAACTCAACGCGACGCCGGCTATTCATGTGGGAACATGGCTCGGACGTACAAGCCGCTTGGAAGGCAAGGCTCGCATGCTCAGAAGATGGCGCCGGGTCGCTGTCATGACCCTTGCCGCGAGCGCGGCGATCGCCGCCCAGCTGGCGGTCATCGTGCCCGCTCAGGCGGCAGCACCGGTGATCACCATCGCGGCGACCCCCAAGATCAAGCCGGTGACTCACGATCACTTCGTGGTGTATCACGGCGGTGCGCTGGCCAGCGCGCAGATTCACGGCACCATCACCGGGGCCGCCGCCGGTGACGTCGCCGCCTTGTACGCGCTGCAGTTCCCGTACAAGACGCCGCCGGTGCGGCTCGGTTCCGTGCGGCTCAAGGCTGCCAAGGCGGTCTACTCGTTCCCCGTGACGCCGACCCTGGCCACGCGCTACGTCGTCAGGCTGTTCGCCGACAGCGCCTTCAAGATCCAGCGGGCAAGCTCGGCCGCGGCGAACCTGTACGTCGTCGCGGGCGGCTTTTTCACGGGCGGCTCCGCCACATGCGGCCGGCCGGTGTGCCACCAGACGTTCCACGTGTTCTCGATCGTGCCAAGCTCGGCGCTGCGCTTCGAGATGAGGAAGCACTTCTACACCTACTTCGGGTTGAACCTCGGGTCGGTCCGGGTTCCGCCGCCGCCGGGCAAGCTGGTGGTGTTCGGCGGCCACGCGCACACGACGCCTCCGGGACAGATAAACGCCGGCGAGTATGAACGGACGGTCACGTTCGCGTTCACCATTGGCGGCCACAGCTATTCCTGGGCCTGGCTGGAGTGCACCAAGGACTCGGAGTCGGTCGACGGGCTGGGATTGCCTGGCTCGCACGGCTGCGGCACGAGCCAGGTGCCGCGCACGGTCGCCTACCTCGGCTAACCGAGGCACGGCGCTGCTGGCTACCCGATAAGAAATCGCTACGGACGCGTACTCCACTTTCAGCGATCATGCGTCCATTTTATGAGGGATTTACGCACCCCCGACCCCCGGACGGGACCCCCTCACCACCCGAAGGCAGGCACAGCGTTGGGGCTTTCGTTTGGCTACCACTACACCAGTGTTTCGGTGATGTTCGGAGCTGGACTTCTCATACTCTGGCTGTTGCTCGCCGGCTACAGCATCAGGGACCTTTCGGCGCGGGCGATCCTCACCCTGACCGGTCACCTCCGCGCCCGCCCCGATCCGTGGCTTGAGAGCGCGCTGCGCAAGGCCTTCGCCGACTTCGACCGCGAGCTTTCCGCGATCTTGCATGAAAGATGCAGCCCGGCAGACAAGCCGTAACCACGTTCGTCATGCCCAGTTAACCAGGGCGTCCAGTCATCGGCAGCACTCCGACTACGTCGCGCCGAGTGTCGTTCAACGCAGTGCTACCGTCCGGCCATTCCGGCGGAGTACCTTCCGAAGTGTGGCTTTACTGCGCACATCCCACCAGGAGCTCCCACAAAAAAGCCTGGAACGGAAGGGACCCCGCCCATGAGGCTGACCGTGATCGGGTGCGGGCACTTGGGCGCTACCCACGCCGCCTGCATGGCCGAGATCGGCCACGAGGTGCTCGGCATCGACAACGATGAGGACAAGGTCGGCCTGCTGAACAGCGGCCGCGCCTGGTTCATGGAACCCGGGCTAGACGAGATGCTGGCCCGTCACACCGCCAGCGGCAGGCTTAGGTTCACCACCAGCTTCGAAGAGGCCGCCGTGTTCGGCACCGTGCATTTCCTTGCCGTGGGCACGCCCAGCCTGCCAGACGACAACGGTTACGACCTTTCCCAGGTTCACGGCGCCGTCGCGGCGCTCGCTCCGCACCTGGCCAGGCCGGCTCTCGTCATCGGCAAGTCCACTGTCCCGCCCGGGACCACGTGCCAGCTGGCACGCCAGCTAGCGACAAGCGCACCCGCCGGTGACGCTGTCGAGGTGGCGTGGAACCCCGAGTTCCTGCGCGAGGGACACGCGGTAGGCGACACCCTCAGGCCGGATCGGATCATCGCCGGCGTGCCGGGGATGGCGGCCGAGGCCACGGTGCGCGAGGTGTACCGGCCGCTGACCGCGGCCGGCGTGCCCCTCATGATCACTGACGCGGTCACGGCGGAACTGGTAAAGGGCGCCGCGAACGCCTTCCTCGCCACCAAGGTGTCGTTCATCAACGCCATGGCGGACATCTGCGCCGGGACCGGAGCGGACGTCGCGGTACTCGCCGACGCGATCGGCATGGATCAGCGCATCGGCCGCGCGTTCCTCACCGCCGGCCTCGGCTACGGCGGCGGGTGCCTGCCGAAGGACGTCCGTGGACTCGCCTCCTTTGCCGCCACCGCGGGCGCCAAGGGTGCCGCTGGCCTGCTCGGGCAGGTCGACGAGATCAACTCCGACCGCCGCCAGCAGGTGGTTGACCTGGTCACGGGCCTGCTCGGTGAGCTTCCTGGCAAGCGGATCGCGCTGTGGGGGGCCGCGTTCAAGCCCGGTACCGATGACGTACGCGACTCACCTGGGCTCGATGTCGCGGACCGGCTCGCCTGCCTGGGCACCGAGGTCGTGGTGTACGACCCGCAGGCGACAGGCAACGCGCTGGTGGCGTTCCCGCACTTGCGATACGGCGACAGCGCGGTGGCCGCCGCGCACCAGGCGGACGCGGTGCTCGTGGTGACGGCGTGGCCGGAATTCGCGGCGATCGACCCGGCCGCGGCCGCGGCCGTACGCTGCCGCCTGCTCATCGACGCGTGTCAGGCCATCAAGCCCGCACGTTGGCGGGCCGCCGGATGGACTGTTGCCGCCCCGTTCCCCGCCCCCGATTATCCGGAACGGACCCCGCTTACTCCGGACGCCGCACCTGGCTCTCGCCAGGGCTAGACGGCCGCCGGCTGTGCCGCCAGGCTGTCTGCTACCCGGCAGGCCCTGCTGCCAGGCCGTGCCCGCTACCCGGCAGGCCCTGCTACCCGGCGGTGATGGACCGCTGGCCGGCCGGCCGGCCGCCGAGCAGGCTGGTGCGGACGACCGGCGCCGGGATGGGTATCGGCCCTGTCGGCGGGCCAGTCTTGCCGGCGCCGCGCTTTTTCGGGTCGGCGGCGAGCCGCAGTGCCAGCGCGGGGCACATTTCCACGGCCTGCTGCGCGTCTTTTTCCAGCCACGGAGGCACCGGGATCGGCATGATGACCGGGTACCCCGTCTTGTCCAGGTGGATGAGCTCGGGCACCAGGTGCGCGCACAGTCCGTGCCCCTCGCACCGCACCCAGTCCACCATGAGCTGCTTGGCCTCGGCCGCCTCAGGCCCGTCAGGCAGCGGCAGGACGCCGCGAACCGGCCGGCCGCACGTGGAGTGGAAGACGTGCGCGGCGAGGTCCTCGGTGAACACCTCCAGCGCGGACAGCACGAACCTCGTGGTGCCGTCCGGGTGTGAGCAGGCGCCGCGCCCGTTCACCGAGACCGCGGCGCGACGGGCCACGTCGAGCGCCTCGATCCCGCCGGATCCGTCAACGATCGCCGCCAGCGCGCGTGCCATCGAGGGCAGGCCGAGCTTGCACGGCCCGCACTGCCCCGCCGACTCGCCGGCCAGGTAGTTAGCGATCCTGGAGACCTCGCCGAGCGGGCAGGTGCCGTCGCCGAGCGGCAGCACAATGCCCGACCCGAAGGTCCCGCCCGCCGCGGCCATCCCCTCCCTGCCTATCGGGACCTGATAGGCGGCCTCGGAGTCGAGCCACATGCCGTGGTAGCCGCCGACAAGCACCCCGTCGCCCGCGGGCGCCTGGCAGATGTCGAGCACAGCGCCAAGCGGAACACCTGTCGGACACTCGACAACGGCCGGGTGCTTGGCGGACCCGCTGACGCTGAGCAGCACGGTGCCTGGCTCTTCCGGCACGCCGACCGAGGCGAACCTGGCCGGTCCGAGCAGCGCGAGCACCGACACTTGCGCGAACGTCGAGGCGTTCGACAGCAGTGTAGGCAGGTCGTCGACCCCGCGCTCGGCGGCCAGGGTCTTGCGGCCGGGCGGAACGGGCTTCTTTCCGTTGATGCCGCGGACCAGCGCGCCAGACTCGCCGGAGATGAAACGCTCGGGCTGCTGGACGACCCGGACCACCTTCCGCAGTCCGGGCTCCGCCGCGATCGCCGCCTCAATCGACCGGTTGGCCAGTTCGTTGCTCGTCACGCCGACGATGATCTCTTCGGCGTCAAGCGCCTCGGCCACCAGCGCCGCGCCGCTCAGGATCAGGTACGGCGACCTGATCATCAGCATCTTGTCCTTGAACGAGCCCGGCTCCCCTTCGGTGGCGTTCACGACGACGATCGTCGGCTGATCGGTTTTCTTGGCCGTGTCGATGACCGTCTGGAGCTTGCGCGCGAACGGGAAGGCGGCGCCGCCCTGGCCGCGCAGGTCCACCTGCGCGGCCAGCGCCATGAGCTCGTCGGCCGACATCCGGGGCAGCGGGCCGAAAACCTCGGTGTGCGCCTCGAGGTCGAGCCGCGTCATCCGGTCCAGGCCGGCCGTCATCCGCGCGGCACCAATCCGCATGATCGTCGGCACATCGAGTTCGTCGGGAGAACTCGGATTCATCGCAGGTCGCCGCCACTGAACCGGTCGGCAGCGCGCCGGTACCCCGGCATCCCTGGCCCCGGCTGGCGGTACCTGAAGCCAGGATCGGGCTCTGGGGCGCCACCATCCCACGGCGGCTGGCCGTAATCCCAGTTTCCGCCACTAGAGTCCCAGTTTCCGGCACTAGAGTCCCAGTTTCCGGCACTAGAGTCCCAGTTTCCGGCACTAGTGTCCACGTCCCAGACGGTCGCGTTGTCCGGTGACCCGGCCCACTCCGTTTGCCCTGCCCAGTCCGCCTGCCCGGCCATTCCGGCCCATGCCGTCGCGCCCCACCCGGGCGATGCTGGCTGCGCTGGCCGGTGGCCGGCTGGCGGCGTGGCGGCACCCGGCCCTTGCACGTGGCCGTAGCCTGCGCTCGGCGCCGGGCCACTGCGGGAGCGCGGCAGCGGACCGCCCATCGACGGCCTGGGGCCGGGGCCGGGACGGGGCGGCTGGCCAGCCGCGGGCATCGGGCCAGCCTGCGCACGCTGCACCGGGCCGCTGCCTGGCCGCGGCATCGGGCCGCTGTTGGCCGCGGGCATGGGGCCGCCGCCCGGTCCCCACGCCGGACGATTGACTGCCTGCGGCATCGGGCCGGCCGCGGCACGCGGCATCGGCCCGTGGTTCCTGCCCATCGCCGGACCAGCCGGCGCCTGCGGCATCGGACCGGTAGCCGCGCGCGGCATCGGGCCGCTGTTCCTGCCCATCGGCGGACCAGCCGGCGCCTGCGGCATCGGACCGGTAGCCGCGCGCGGCATCGGGCCGCTGTTCCTGCCGACCGCTGGGCCGTTCCCGGCCCGCGGCATCGGGCCCGTGGTCGCCCGTGGCATCGGTCCGCTATCGCGCACCCGTGGCGGACCGTTGACCGCGGCCGGAATCGGCCCGGTAGCCGCCCGCGGCATCGGCCCGCTGTTCCTGCCGGTCGCCGGGCCGGCCGGTGCCTGCGGAAGCTGTCCGACCGCGCGGGGGGCAGGTCCGGCGGCAGCCCGCGGAATGGGACCGGTGCTCGCTCGTCGCGGTGCGCCCATATACCTGGGCGGCCCTTCGTATCCAGGCTCGTAAAACGGCTGGCGCCCGTCGTCCGGGTAATCGGGACCGGCATACGGGGTGTTCATGTAGGAAGCGGTCGCCGCCGGCAGGGCCGCGTACGCGGGTTCCGGGTAGGCCTCCTGGCCGAAGGTCCAGCCGTCCACCGGGGCGGACAGCATCGGCTGGGGCGCGGACTGTGCGAGCACCGTCGCTGACGTCATGGCGCGGACCACGCCGAGCTGGGCGAACATGGAGGCGGCGCGCATCGGCGCGGTGCCCGAACTCGCGGTCTCGGGCACTGGCGGGGCGCTGAGGCTCTCCTTGGGACGCATCGAGTTCGCCAGGATCCGCACCGCGAGCCCTAGGGCGACGAGGGCGACGACGAACCCGTAGCTCCAGTCCACATAGGCCTTGCCCGCCCGGCCGCCGAGCAGGCCGTGCCAGACGCCGAACAGGAACGCGAAGTAAGACGTGTAATGCATCGCTCGCCAGCGCCATGCCTGTCCGTGCGCGGTGAACCGCTTGCGCATGATCCCCGTTATCACGAGCAGCAGGACGAGATCGGAGGCGATGGTCCCCAGGCCTATGTAGAAGGTGCGGAACGGCGAGAGGAACGGCACCACCGCGTCAAGAATGTGCGCGCGCTGCGCGAGGATCTCGGTCACGATGTGGATAAGGAGGAACGTCACGGCCCCGAAAGACGCGGCACGATGCGCAGCCTGGACGAGAATCCTATGTCCGGGGTGCAAGAACATGCGGTCCGTGGCGACCAGTCCGAGAGCGACAGAAGCGCAGAGCGCTAGCAGCGCGAAGACGCCGGCGTAATAGAGCATGAAGTGCTGGGTAGCCGCGTCGATGACGTGACCGGTGCCGGTCAGCGCCAGGAATGCGACGGTGACGACCACGCCCCCGAGCCCGACGCCGAAGATCTTCGTCGCATGCTCAGCAGCTGCGCCCCCAGAGGGCGGGCGGGCGCTCTCACGGCCGCGGGGACGGCTGCGAGTCGTTGCCAACGGGGTTACCTCCTCGACAGTCTCTAACAAGCAGATCTGCGTGTTGCGTAACTCCGGCGCGTGCCCGCTTCCGCGTCGGCTATCTGCCACTCAGGCGGTCCGACTATATCAGCGCCGATAACCGTTAGGACACGAAACGATATATATTCCCAGGAATGTGAGGCTGTACGAATTATGCCTGTGACCTGCGGCGCAGCTCCACCGGCTGCTCGCACGGACACAAGCCCTTTATACAGCGCGCGGCGTGGAGATATCTGTCGAATTCCCGACGACGAACCTTACGGTCCGGTAAACCGGACATGCTCCATGTAAGAGGTATATAGCTCCACCGACGGCTTGCAAAACAGGTCAGCCGAGTTCGGCCGCGACCAGTTCGGCGATCTGGGCGGTGTTGAGCGCCGCGCCCTTGCGCAGGTTGTCCCCGCACACGAAGAAGTCGATCGCGTTCGGGTTGTCGAGAGACTCGCGCACGCGGCCGACCCAGGTGGGGTCGGTGCCGACCACGTCCGCCGGCGTCGGGAAGTCCCCGCGCTCCGGGTCGTCGAACAGCACGACGCCCGGCGCGGCACGCAGCGTCTCCCAGGCAGCCTGCCGGCCGACCGGGCGCGAGAACACCGCGTGCACCGCCACCGAGTGAGTGGTGACGACGGGCACCCGGACGCACGTGGCGGAAACCCGCAGCGACGGCAGGCCCAGGATCTTCCGCGCCTCGTTGCGGATCTTCAGCTCCTCCGAAGACCAGCCCTCGTCCTTGAGTGACCCGGCGAACGGCACGACGTTCAGCGCCAGCGGCGCCGGGAACGGCCCGAGATCGCCGACCACGCCGCGCAGGTCACCCGCCCGCTGGCCGAGCGACCTCGTGCCCGAGACCTTGTCAAGCTGCGCGTACAGCGTGTCGATGCCGCCCTGGCCGGCCCCAGACGCGGCCTGGTAGGAGGCGACGACCAGTTCTTCGAGGCCGTAGGACCTGTGCAGCGCACCCACGGCGACGATCAGCGACAGCGTGGTGCAGTTCGGGTTCGCGATGACGCCCTTGGGCCGCCTGGCCGCGTCTTCGGGGTTGATTTCCGGTACGACGAGCGGCACGTCCGGATCCATGCGGAACGCGCCCGAGTTGTCGACAGCGACCGCGCCGCGCGCGGCAGCGACTGGCACCCAGGCCGCCGACACCTCGTCAGGCACGTCGAACATGGCCACGTCCACGCCGTCGAATGCGTCCTCCGCCAGCGCGATGACCTCGGCCTCCTCGCCGCGCACCGCGAGTCGCCGGCCTGCGGACCGGGGCGAGGCGATAAGCCGGATATCTCCCCAGACGTCCTCACGGGTGGAGAGCAGGTCCAGCATGACGGTGCCGACCGCGCCGGTCGCGCCGACGACGGCCAGGGTTGGGCGCCCGCTCATCGGCCGGTCCCCCCGTACACCACGGCCTCGACCTCGTCCGCATCCAGGTCAAACGCCTTGTGCGTCGCGTTCACGGCGGTGTCCACGTCCTTCTCGCTGACCACGACGGAGATCCGGATCTCGGAAGTGGAGATCATCCCGATGTTCACGCCCGCCTCAGCGAGGGCGGCGAAGAACTTGGCGCTGACCCCCGGGTGCGAGCGCATGCCCGCGCCGATCAGCGAGACCTTCCCGATCCGGTCGTCGTAAAGCAGTTCCTCGAAGCCAACCTCGCCCTCGGCGGCGCGGAGCACGTCAAGCGCCCGCTGCCCCTCGTTGCCCGGCAGCGTGAACGAGATATCGGTGCGGCCGGTCGCGATCGCCGAGACGTTCTGCACGATCATGTCGATGTTGATGCCGGCCTCGGCGATGAGGCCGAAGATCCGGGCCGCCACCCCCACCCGGTCGGGCACCCCGACCACGGTGATCTTCGCCTCGCTCCGGTCGTGCGCGACCCCGGAGATAATGGCCTGCTCCATCCCGGCTTCCTCCGCCTCGTGGTTGCTGCTGCGCTCCATGACCCATGTCCCCACACGGTCGCTGAACGAGGACCGGACATGGATCGGCAGCCCGTACCGGCGCGCGTACTCCACGCACCGCGGCATCAGCACCTTCGCGCCGCAGGCCGCCATCTCGAGCATTTCCTCGTAAGTAATCCGCGGTATCCGCCGCGCGCCGCGCACTAGCCGCGGGTCCTCGGTGAACACGCCGTCCACGTCGGTGTAGATCTCGCACACGTCGGCGCGCAGCGCGGCCGCCAGCGCGACGGCCGTCGTGTCGGAACCGCCCCGGCCCAGCGTGGTGATGTCCTTGGTGGTCTGTGAAACGCCCTGAAAACCGGCCACGATCGGGATCGCGCCCTCGGCGAGCGCGGTCGCGATCCGGCCCGGCGTGACATCGATGATCCTGGCCCTGCCGTGCACCGCGTCGGTGATCACGCCCGCCTGTGATCCGGTGAACGAGCGCGCTTCCATGCCCTCGCCGGCGATCGCCATGGCCAGCAGCGCCATCGAGATCCGCTCGCCCGCGGTCAGCAGCATGTCCAGCTCACGGCCGGGCGGGTGCGGGCTGACCTGGCTGGCCAGGTCGATGAGCTCGTCGGTCGTGTCACCCATCGCTGAGACGACCACGACGACCTGGTCACCGGCCTTTCGCGTGGCCACGATGCGGCGCGCTACGCGCTTGATGCCCTCCGCGTCGGCTACGGAGGAACCACCGTATTTCTGCACGACAAGGGCCACCGGACGCGCCGCTCCTCCCGGTATCGCTGGCGGACGCTTGGAGTGTATCCGCAGGCCCGCCTGGACACCCAATTCAATTTCAGCAGACGCGGGCGATCGAGCATCAGACGTCAAGCAGCCGGCGGCCCTCGAAGGCGCGCCCCAGCGTCACCTCATCGGCGTACTCCAGGTCGCCGCCGACCGGCAGCCCGCTGGCCGGCCGGGTCACCCGCAATCCCATCGGCTTGACCAGCCTGGCCAGGTAGGTGGCCGTGGCCTCGCCCTCAAGATTCGGGTCGGTCGCCAGGATCAGCTCGGTCACGGTTCCGTCCGACAGCCTGGCCATCAGTTCCTTGATCCTCAGGTCGTCAGGTCCTACGCCGTCGATCGGGCTGATGGCCCCGCCGAGCACGTGGTACCTGCCGCGGAACTCGCGGATCTTCTCCACGGCCGCGACGTCCTTAGGCTCCTCGACGACACAGATCACCGACAGGTCGCGCCTGGTGTCCAGGCAGATGCGGCATTCCTCGGCCTCGGCGACGTTCCCGCAGGTCTTGCAGAACCGCACCCGCTCAGTCACCTCGATCAGCGCCGCCGCGAGCCGACGGACGTCCTCGGGGTCGGCTGCGAGCAGGTAGAACGCGATCCGCTGCGCGCCCTTCGGCCCGACGCCAGGCAGCCGCCCGAGCTCATCGATGAGGTGCTGGATGACGCCTTCGTACATACGGGCCGTCAGCCTTCTTTGTCTTTGTGGTCGTGGTCCTCGTCGTCGTCCTCGTAGTCCTCGTCGTCGTCGTCCTCATACTCGTCTTCCGCCAGCGAGCCGGGCACCGCCCCTGGGCCTCCCAGGCCCAGGCTGGACAGGTCGAAACCTCCAGGCCCGCCCACGCTGGACAGGTCGAAGCCGCCCACGCCGCCGGCGAGCGCGCCGAACTGCCGCTGCTGCATTTCGCCGACCGCACGGGTGGCGTCCCGCACGGCGGCCAGCACTAGGTCGGCGATGGTGGCCGCGGTCTCCGCCGGGTCCCCTGGATCTATCACGCTCGGCTCGATCGTCAGGTCGAGCAGCTGGCCCGCGCCGCTGACGACCGCCGTGACAGCACCGCCGCCCGCCGTCCCCGTCACCGTGCTGTCGGCGAGCGCCTCGTATTGCGCCTGCACCTGCTGCGCAGCCTGGATGATCCGGTTCATATCAAAGCCGCCAGGTTCCACGTCACCCTCCTTAGAGGACAGGTTAGTCCTCGAACTCGCCGATTATCTGACCGCCAAGCTCGCGCTGCACAAGCGCCATGCCGGTCAGTTCGGCGGACGCGGGGGCGCTCATGTCCTCGTCGTCGGGATCGAAGTCATCGTCCGACGGAAAAGGGGCGTCCGCGACGGCGTTTCTGGATTCTCGTCCCCTGTCAGCGGGTGCCTGGCCGGACGCTGGGGCGGCAGGTGGTGCCGGAGGGCGCGCGACGGCCGGCTGTGGCTGCGGCGACGGAGCCGGGTCGGGGGCCGGACGGCGCTGTTCCCGAGGCGGCGGGTCACCGCCCGAGATCGCCCGGATCGCGACGTTCACCCCGAACCGCGCGTGCAGGACCTCTTTGAGCGTGTCCTCGTACCGGCCGACCTGGAAACCCTTCACGTCTCCCGGCCGCGGGAAGCGAAGGGTGAGCATCCCCTCGTCAAGCGACACGACGCTGGCGTTGCCGAGCACCATCCCGGCGACCCGGCCCTTGGGCCGGGCCTTGAGCGTTTCGAGCACGCCGTCCCAGCCCTGTCGCAGCGTCTCGGCCGTCACCGCGCCCGCGGGCTGCGCGGCGGCAGGACCGGCGCCGCGGTCCGGCTGGGGAGTGACCTTGGGTTCGGCGGCGGCCTTGGGTTCGGCGGCGGCCTTGGGTTCTGGGGCGGCTTTGGGTTCTGGAGCGGTTTTGGGTTCTGGAGCGGGCGCGGCTGCCGGTCGGGCGCGCTGGGCAGACGCAGGCGGTTGCGGAGCAGGCTCGCTTCGTTCCGGATAAGACTGCTCGATCCGGGCGACGGCGGGAGCGTGCGCACCGGCCGAAGCGGCACCTGCCTCCAGCCGTTCCAGCCGGGCCAGCAACGACCGCTCATCGGTCGCCGCCGCGGGCAGCAGCACCTGCGCGCACATCAGCTCGAGCAGCAGCCTTGGCGAGGTCGCGCCGCGCATCTGGTCAAGCCCGGTGCTGACGATCTCGGCGGCGCGCGTCAGCGCGGCGAGCCCGGATCGGCTGGCCTGCTCGGCCATCAGCTCGCTGCGGTCTGGCGGCACGTCAAGCAGCCCAGTCGCTATCGCGTCAGGCACCGAGGCGAGCACGATCAGGTCGCGGAACCTGTCGAGCATGTCGGTCGCGAACCTGCGCGGTTCGTGGCCGCCTTCGATCACCCGGTTCACGGCGCGGAACACCGCCGCCCCGTCCGACGCGGCGAACGCGTCCACGATCTCGTCAAGCAGGCTGGCGTCGGTGTAGCCGAGCAGCGCGACAGCCCGGTCGTAACGGATCCCGTCGGCCTCGGACCCGGCGAGCAGCTGATCGAGGATCGACAGCGAGTCACGCGCCGAGCCGCCGCCCGCGCGCACCACGAGCGGTATCACCGCGGGCTCGAACGGAACGCCTTCGGAGTTCAGAATGTCCTCGAGCAGTTCCCGCATGACCGACGGCGGCATCAGGCGGAACGGGTAGTGGTGCGTCCTTGACCTGATCGTCGCGATGACCTTTTCCGGCTCGGTGGTCGCGAAGATGAACTTCAGGTGCGGCGGTGGCTCCTCGACGAGCTTGAGCAGGGCGTTGAAGCCCTGCTGGGTAACCATGTGCGCCTCGTCGATGATGTAGATCTTGTACCGGCCCGCGACCGGCGAGTAGAAGGCCCGTTCGCGCAGGTCGCGGGCATCGTCAACGCCGCCGTGCGAGGCGGCGTCTATCTCGATCACGTCGATGCTGCCGGGACCGGAAGGCCCGAGCGCCACACACGAGTCGCACACGCCGCAGGGTTCGGGCGTGGGGCCGTTCACGCAGTTGAGGCTGCGGGCCAGGATTCGGGCGCTGGACGTCTTGCCGCAGCCGCGCGGGCCGCTGAACAGGTACGCGTGATTGATCCGGCCGCTGCGCAGCGCCTGGCGGAGCGGTGCGGTCACGTGATCTTGACCGCGCACTTCGGCGAAGGTGGCGGGGCGGTACTTGCGGTACAGAGCCAGGCCTTGCGCGGTCCGGGTTACTGGGGAGTCTTCCGCCATGACCTCATCCTCGCCGGCCACATGGCTTGCGCACGCTGGTTTAGCGGTCAGGACCCCCCGCGCACCCGTCAGAGCCCGCGTACCCTTGCTGCCTTCCGGCCCTGGGGGGGTTGGCGAGGTAACGCCGCGCGGGGAGTCGAACAGCAAGTCTAGTCAGCCTGGGCACCACTCGCGCCCACCGGCTCACCCTCAGCCGTGCCGGGGCGGACCGTCGATGGCTCCTCCTACCGCAGCTTTCCGGTAAGCTTCCGGGCGGAGGATTCGCCTAGTGGCCTAGGGCGCACGCTTGGAAAGCGTGTTGGTGGCAACGCCTCGCGAGTTCGAATCTCGCATCCTCCGCTCCGCTGATCAGGCGTGACGCCACGTCAGCCTGCACCTGGGCTCTGGGCTGGGCCTGTCGGTGGTCTCAGTTCTGGTCTCAGTTGTGCCCTAGACGGGCTGTTGCGGTGAGACTTACCTGATCTATCGACTGGCCCCGTTCAACCTCAGGGGGATGCCTCATGGTTGATAACGTTAACGTCCCTGACGACGATGCGGTCGCCGCAGACGAGTCAGAGGCTGTCAGCGCCGCCGCGCACGAAGCTCGCTTGCAATACGAAACCGAACGCGGGCTCTATGAAGATTTCGCCCGATCTGTTGCTAGCGTTCTTGAAGCTGTCCTGAAAGACAAGCACATAAAGTCGCAATCTATCACGTCTCGCGCTAAGGATCCCGACGAATTCGAGCGTAAAGCCGCTCGGCCCGGACCAGGCGACACGTCGGCTAAGTACTCGGACCCCCTGGCACAGATTACCGATAAGGCCGGCGTTCGAGTAATCACGTATGCTGGTGCTCGCGGTGGACGCGCAGGAGTGCGATTAGCGGTTCTGGTAGCCCGATCGTCCGGCGCCCGGCGCGTGACTTGGTGGGCCCAGTGTCGGCGCGGACCTGCTTTCGTTCGGGGCAGTATCCGGCCTTACGAGCACAGGTGTCCCCGCATCCGTGCTCGTACTTGGGGCGTAGCCGGTTCCGGCGGATTCGCATCATGCCAGTTTCGAGGTCTACGTGTTCCCATTTGAGCCCGAGCGCTTCGCCTTGCCGTAGCCCGAGCGCCAGGGCCACAACCCAGCGGGGGCCGTTACGCCGGCCGCCCGCGACCGTGAGAAGCCCGCCGGACTTCCCCGATCGTGTACGGCTCGGTTTCCTCATCTGTGAGCCGTGGCGCCTTTGCCAGCAGCACCGGGTTTTGCGGGATGTGCCTGCGGCGTACAGCTTCGTTGAGCGCGTTGCGGATCGTGCGGTGGACGTGGTGTGCAGTTCCGGCGGATAGCCCCTTACTCATCATCTTCGTATAGAGCTTTTCGACGTGCTCGGTTGCCAGTTTGTCGAGCCAGTGCGCGCCGATTCCAGGGATGAGATGCACCCGCACGTCCACCTCGTAACCGGAATAGGTGTTATCCGACACGTTCGGCGGGCAGGCGATGTTTTCCACCCAGAAGGTAAGCCACGCGGCTACCCTCCAGCGCTGGCCAGCTCTCGGCACGCGGCCTTGGTCACGTAGCTTTTCGAGCCTGCGGACCTTGCTGGTTACCTCGGTCTTGGTCTTGCCGCGTACGTGGCGCCGGTCGGGTTTCCCGTCGTCCTTGACACCAACGGTCACACGGCCGTGCCATGATCCGTCGCTACCTTCGTAAATGCTCGATCGGCCGTTCGAATTACGCCCATGGCGGTTACCTCCTTTTACGCTGCGGAGCGATTTCGGGCTGATTGCTAGAACGGAGCGCTTTCACATAGTCGTCCAGGCATTCAGGTGGCACGAGACGGCGGCGCCCGATATTGACGGTCTCAACGACTCCGGCGGAGATTAGGGCGTACATTTTCGTCCGACCAATGCCAAGGCGGTGGGCGGCTTCCTCCACATTGAGCAGCACGGCGGCGGTAGGTGCTCCCCCGGCAGTCATGCGGCACCGCCGCGGGTGCCCTGGCTAGAGGGGGTATCCGTGCCATCCGTGTCATCTGTGTTTGGGCTGGTCAGCTGCGTCACGGATTGATCGGGTGACACGGATTGATCCGTGTCAGGCTGGCCGGGTGACACAGATTGATCTGTGTCAGGGGGGTAATCCGTGTCAGGGCTGACCTGGGAAGACACACTTGACACGGATGACACGGATACCCCCGGCGGGGCGGGCGGGCAGTACCGACGCCAGGCGTCGGCGAACGCTGCTTGGGTGTAGCCGCGGGCCCGGCCGACTTCGAACCGGATGGCTTCGGGCTCGGGGGTGATCTCGAATTCGCGGAGCATGTCACCAAGCCGCTTGCTGGTCAGGCCGCCCGGGCCGATCGCTGTCCAAGAATACAAGGGCACCGGGCGGAAGTGGAGCTACGACACGCAGGCTTAGGCGAACTCACCGTCTAGGTAAGGTGACAGTTGCCCGTTCGGCTATTGCTTAGCAAGGGTCATCCGTCGCCGTTAGGGCGGCAATCGTTTGCTCTTACGGATTGATTACGGGGCGCCCGAACCTCACTATGTGCCAGCTGCGATCCCTATGCTCCGGGATGTCGTCATCAATTACCTTCTAGAACTTCCGGACATAGGCGCTGAGATTACCCAAAAGGGGGAAGGTTGATTTCTCCGTTCCAAAAATTTCTCAAGCGGCATGCCACGCTTCGTGCATTCCTGACAACAGTCACATTTATGGTCGCCTTCACGCTGGCTGGCGCACTGGTTGACAAGCTAGTGGGAAGCCCGCCTAGCCCTGCCCCAATTCCTGCGCCTCCATTTCCTATGCGGGGAAGTTCCGATTCGCCGTCGCCTTCCCCCTCGCCTTCCACTGTGCCGCCGCCAGCACCATTCGACGCCGGGTCGTGCCTGACGGGGGATTTCGGATCCTCTTCTCCCGACGCGAAGCAGGTTCGGTGCTCGTCGCATAACGCGGATGAGCGGGTTGTGGACGTGATCCCTGGCGCCACGGACCCGTCAGCCTGTCAGGGGGTAGACAATGCCACGCTTGGCTTCGAGGAACGGGAAGAAACCGAGGAGGAAGAGAACGGGGTGATTGTGGGGGAGATACCTGGTCCGACCATCGTATATTGCCTGGTGACTGTCAGGCAGTAACGGCAGAAGGGGCACCCTGGAGGGGGTGCCCCTTCTGCCTCGTCCGCCCTACTTCAGCGCGGACCGCAGCGGAGCGGGTGGCGGCCTGCTCGACGTTCCGTCGTGCTCCCCGTCTCGCTTACGCGGTCTCAGTTCTGGTCTCGTTCGCCAGCGTTCAACGGGGTCCACGGAGGATCACCGAGGACCAGCTAAAGCAGGCCAAGGACGGTGCCGACCGGCCACGAACAGGCATCAGCAGACTTGGAAAGCGTGTTGGTGGCAACGCCTCGCGAGTTCGAATCTCGCATCCTCCGCTAGCGCGGTAGCGCAGGAGCGCCCGCCGGCTTGAGCATGGTGTCACGGCCCCGCGTA
>Ga0126381_100002254_pt1 | contig 20852 bp, 21 predicted proteins | sample PanSoiMetPlot_28_FD_96465 | JGI IMG/M metagenome (GOLD analysis project Ga0126381, IMG submission 96465) | Tropical forest soil microbial communities from Panama - MetaG Plot_28 | ecosystem: Environmental > Terrestrial > Soil > Tropical forest > Bulk soil | place: Panama | collected 2016-02-17
CCGCCCTCTCCCGCGAGCGGGGGAGGAGGGATAGGCCTTCGCAAACATGGCATCCCCAATTCTGGCGCTTGAGAAAACTTCCAAACGGTTCGGTGCCATCGTCATCGCCGATAGCATCGACCTCACCCTCGCTGCGGGCGAGGCACTCGGTATCATCGGCCCAAACGGCGCCGGCAAGACCACCTTGTTCGGCATCATGACTGGCACTGTCGCGCCCGATGCCGGCCGCGTCTTCTTCGCCGGCACCGACATCACGCGTTTGTCCCCGCCGCAACGTTGCCGCCTCGGCATCGCGCGCTCGTTCCAGATTCCGCAGCCTTTCGGCGACATGACGGTGTTCGAGAATCTCGTGGTGGCGGCGGCCTTCGGGGCCTCCCAGCGCGAACGCGACACCTACGGCCCCTGCATGGACATCCTCGCGCAATGCGGCCTCGCCGAGGCCGCGAACCGCCGCGCCGGAAGTCTCACCTTGCTCGATCGCAAGCGGCTCGAGCTCGCGCGCGCCCTCGCCACCAGGCCGCGTGTGCTGCTGCTCGACGAGGTCGCGGGCGGCCTCACCGAGCACGAATGCACGGCGCTGGTCGCGCTCATCAAGGAGCTGCGGCAGAGCGGCATCTCAATCATCTGGATCGAGCACGTCGTGCATGCGCTCCTCGCCGCGATCGATCGCCTGCTGGTGCTGCACGGCGGCAGCTTCATCGCGCAGGGCGATCCGCAGGCCGTGATCCGCAGCCCGCAAGTCGCCGACATCTATCTCGGGATCGAAGCCGATGCTGCTTGAGGTCGCGGCGCTCGACGCGTTCTACGGCGACTTCCAGGCGCTGTTCGGCGTGAGCCTGCGCGTTGCGGCCGGGGAGGCGGTCGCCATCATCGGGGCGAACGGCGCCGGCAAGAGCACGCTGCTCAAGAGCATCGCCGGGCTGATGCGGGCGCGTCCTGACGCCATCCGCTTCGATGGCGTGCCAATCGGCGTCATGCCCGCCCACGCGGTGGCGTCGCGCGGCATCGCGCTCGTCCCGGAAGGCCGTCGCCTGTTCGCCTCGCTTACGGTCGAGGAAAATCTGCTGATTGGTGGGCAGCTCGGACGCCCGGGGCGATGGACGCTCCAGCGCGTCTACGCGCTCTTTCCGGCGCTCGCGGAGCGCGCCAGAATGCCGGCGCCTTCGCTCTCCGGCGGCCAGCAGCAGATGGTCGCGCTCGGTCGCGCACTGATGTCGAACCCGCGCCTGATGCTGTGCGACGAGCTGAGCCTCGGGCTCGCCCCGATCGTGGTGCGCGACATCTACGCGACCCTGCCCGCGATCCTCGGCCAGGGCACCTCGCTGATTATCGTCGAGCAGGACATCGCGCAGGCCCTCAAGGCGGCCACGCAAGTCTATTGCCTGCAGGAAGGCCGCGTCGCGCTCGCGGGCGCCGCCCGCGAGCTCACCCGCGAGGCCATCGCGGCCGCGTATTTCGGGGTGTAGGCGCGTGACGATCTGGATCAACGTCATCGTGCAGGGCGTGCTCGTGGGCGGGCTCTACGCCATGTTCGCGGCCGGGCTGTCGCTGATCTTTGGCATCATGCGGCTTGTCAACATCGCCCATGGCGACTTGATCGTGCTCGCCGCCTATCTGGCGCTCGTGACCGCAGAAACGCTCGGCATCGGTCCCCTGCCCGCGCTGCTGATCGTCGCGCCCCTGATGGCGCTTGTCGGCTACGCGCTGCAGCGCCTGCTGCTCAACCGTACGCTCGGCCACGATCTCCTGCCGCCGCTGCTGGTCACCTTCGGCCTGTCGGTGATCATCCAGAACGGGTTACTCGAGCTCTTCAGCGCCGACAGCCGCCGCCTGCAGGCCGGCGCGATCGAGGTCGCGACCTTTCCATTGAGCGAGGGCCTATCCATCGGGGCGCTCCCGCTCCTCTCCTTCGTGGTTGCGGTCGCGGTCATTGGGGCGCTGCAGCTTGTGCTCTACCGCACCGCGCTCGGCCGCGCGTTCCGCGCCACCGCCGATGATCCCGACGTCGCGCAGCTCATGGGTCTCGACAACCAGCACATCTTCGCCCTCGCCATGGCGCTGTCGCTTGCCGTGGTGGCGGTCGCGGGCGTGTTCCTTGCTGTGCGCGCCAATTTTGATCCGGCGATCGGGCCGGCGCGGCTCATCTTCGGGTTCGAGGCGGTTATCATTGGCGGGCTCGGAAGCCTCTGGGGCACGCTCGCAGGCGGCGTTTTGCTCGGGGTCGCACAAGCGATCGGAGCGCAGCTTGATCCGGGCTGGCAGATGCTCGCCGGCCATTTGATGTTCCTGCTGGTGCTGGCGGTACGGCCCGAAGGGCTGTTTCCGAGGGTGCGCGCATGAGCGCGGTGCGCGTCGAATTCGGCGGCCGGATCGGCCGCCCGGCACTGCTCGCCATTGTGGTCATCGCGCTGGCCGCGGCACCGGCCTGGGGCGGACGCGACGATCTGCGGCTGCTCGCCGAAATCTACGCCTATGTGGGGCTGGCGAGCCTTTGGAACCTGCTCGCCGGCTATGCGGGTCTCGTCTCCGTCGGGCAGCAGGCATATGTGGGGCTCGGCGCGTATCTGCTGTTCGCCCTGACGTTGCTCGCCGGCGTGCCGCCGCTGCTCGCGATCCCGCTGGCAGGGGTGATTGCGGCCATTGTCGCCCTGCCGGCGGCCGCGTTGCTGTTCCGGTTGCGCGGACATTATTTTGCGATCGGCACCTGGATCGTGGCCGAGGTGTTTCGCCTCCTCGCCTCGCAAGCCTCAGTTCTGGGTGGCGGCTCGGGACTGAGCCTGCCGGTCGGCATCGTCACCTCGATCGCGGCGACCCGCCAAGAGCGCGAGTTCCTGATCTATTGGGTCGCGCTCGCACTGGTGCTGGTGGTGCTGCTCTTGATCGTGGCGCTCCTGCGCTCGCGTTATGGCCTCGCCCTCAAGGCCATCCGCGACAACGAGCCTGCGGCGCTAAGCAACGGCATCGACGTCACGCGGATCAAGGTCATCGTCTACATCGTCACAGCCTTCGCCACCGCCATGATCGGGGCGCTGATCTTCCTGCAGAAGCTGCGCATCAGCCCGGACGCCGCCTTCAGTGTCAATGACTGGACCGCCTTCGTGATCTTCATGACAGTGATTGGCGGCATCGGCCGCATCGAGGGTCCGATCATCGGGGCCGTGGTGTTCTTCGCGCTGCGGCAGACCTTGGCCGACCTCGGCACGCTCTATCTGCTGCTGCTTGGTGCTGTGGCCATTGTGGTCATGCTCTGGGCCCCCAAGGGAATTTGGGGCTTGATCGTGGCCCGGTTCGGCTGGCAGGTGTTCCCCCTGGAGCGCCACGTCGTGGCCTTGGCTCGTAGCCAGGATAGTGGCGCGAAAGCGCCGTAATCCGGGAAGGGCGTTCCCGCATCGCGCTACGGTCGATGACAACCAAGTGACATCCGTTACTGAGCACGTCACCTCTCCAGTTTTTGGCACAGCTTTTTCCCGGTCGGAAAATCTATTGCCGACATCCATGTCGATCTTCGCCAGCAGCCGCCCCAGCTTCGCGCGCGCCTTGAAGCGCGCTTCATTGGTCGGCTTGATCAGAGCGCGCGAGGGCGCTGGTGCGCGTCACGACGATCCGCACTAGCCCCGCCGCTGCGGCCTGACGCACTGGCGCGCGCCGCGTCGAGCGCGGTGTCATCGGCGCGCGATTGAGCGGCGAATTCTACGCGACCTTAACGGGCGGTCATCTCGATTTGACGCGACCTTGTCGGGGGGGCATCTTGGCCGCCGTGCCGACCTCCGCTATCAACCCGGCCGCACGTCCTTGGGAAGACCATGCTTTGGACAGGTACCGTATACTGGACAACATCAGGCACTTCCGCCACCGGCTCAGCTCGGAACTTGATTCGGCACGACGAGCGCAGTTGCAGAAGCAGCTTGTCGAAGAAGAAGACAAACTAGGCGCCCACGTGGCGTTGCTGGATGACGTCGAGCGCGAAATAAAAAAAGCCATTGTGCTGATCGCGCGACAACGGGCGCTCATCGCCGCCATGGAGCGCGATGGGCGTGCCGGCATCCAGCAAGCCAGGACATTGCTGAATTGTCTAATAGACGGCCAGAATTTGCATCAGCAGTATCATCAGAATGTCCTGATCGCGATCGAAAAAGCCCGTTCCGATCTGTCATAACGATTAATCAACAATCGAACTTCAGCGCCACTGCTCGTGCCGGCAATCGATGCGGCAGGGCTCCCGCGCAAGCAGAAGCACAACGGCGAGTGCGGGCGGCTGTGCACGCCGCACGGCCTGCACAAGCGCTGTTGCACCGAGATGGCGGAACGCGGTTGCACCGCGCACGCGATCATGGCGGTGAGCGGGCATCTCGCGCTGAGGGAGATCGAGCGCTTCACGAAGATGGCCAACCGCGCGTAATGCTCGACGGCGCGATGCAGAAGGCAGAACGGGACGGCAACAGAACCTGATCGAAGATTGTCAAACCTTGAGCTCTAAAATTGTCTAACCTCGTGCTAAGCTATTGTTTCATTTGATCATTGATGCGAGCGGCACAGATCGCTACGCTCCATGCGGGCTGCGGACACTGAGAAGTATTGGGAGGATTCTCAAATCATGGCGCAACAGGGAAACAAGGTGATCATCACCTGCGCGATCACCGGCTCGATCCACACCCCGACCATGTCGGACGCGCTGCCGGTGACGCCAGAGGAGATCGCAACCCAGGCGATCGATGCCGCGAAGGCTGGCGCCGCGGTCCTGCACCTGCACGCGCGCGACCCCAAGGACGGCCGCCCTTCGCCCGACCCGGAAATCTTTCGCCAATTCCTGCCGCGCATCAAGGAGAGCTGCGACGGAGTCATCAACATCACCACCGGCGGCAGCGTGCTGATGACGGTCGAGGACCGCATCGCCGCCGCTACGACCTTCTCGCCCGAAATGTGCTCGCTCAATATGGGCTCGATGAATTTCGCGCTCTACCCGATGGCGGCGCGCTACAAGACCTGGAAGCACGACTGGGAGGAGCAGTATCTGCTGCAGTCCGACCAGAACATCTTCCGCAACACGTTCCGCGATATAGAGCGCATCGCCAAGCTGCTGGGCGAGGACCACGGCGTCAAGTTCGAGCACGAGTGCTACGACACCGGCCATCTCTACAATCTCGCCCACTGCGTCGACAGAAAGTTGTTCAAGCCGCCGATCTTCCTGCAGCTCATCTACGGCATCCTGGGCGGCATCGGGCCTGACCTCGACAATCTCTTGTTCATGAAGCGCACCGCCGACCGGCTGTTCGGTGACCAGTATCATTGGTCGGTGCTGGCCGGCGGGCGGCACCAGATTCCGTTCGCCACCATGGCTACCATGATCGGCGGCAATGTGCGGGTCGGGCTCGAGGACTCGCTCTATATCGGACGCGGTAAGCTCGCGGCGAGCAACGCCGAACAGGTCGCGAAGATCCGCCGCATCATCGAGGAACTCGGCTACGAGGTGGCGACGCCGAGCGAGGCGCGCGCGATGCTGGGCCTCAAAGGCGCCGCCCGCGTGAAGTTCTGATGTTCCGATTCGAGCTCGAGCAGCGCCACACGCTCCCCCCTCCCCCTTGTGGGGGCGGGAGCAGCTTGCGGCACGGCTCGAGTCCAACTCTCTGATCCCGTCGGCAGCGAAGATGAGCATTCAGCAAACCAGATTAGCCGCGACCGCGCGCTATCTCGCGCAGGAAGGTCTCGATGGCCTCGTCGCGTTCAATGGTGGGCTGAACTCGTTTCTCGAAGCGCACGCGGTGTTCGTACTGAGCGGCGTGCGCCCGGTCTGCGCGAGCGCAGTCGTGGTCGACCGCGCGGGCGCGTCGACCTTGATCGTGACGCCAGCCTGGGAGGCGGAGCGCGCCGCGGCGATCTCGAGCACCAACAAGACCGTGGGCGCCGACGATCTGGCCGCGGTGCTCGGGCAGGTGCTCACAACGCATAAGATCGATCCGCGCAAAATCGTGACGGTTGCGCTCTCGACGCTCGGCGTCGGCCTCGTCGCGCGCATCGAGGCGGCGATGGGCGGCAAGGTCCTGGCCAACGACAAATACGCGCGCGAGCTCGCACGCCTGCGCTCGCCTGAAGAGCTCGCGGCAGCCGAGAAGGCGACCTGGATCGCCGAGCGTGGCTACGCGCATTTCCTCGAGTTCGCGCGGCCCGGCCTGCGCGAATACGAGCTCGCGGCCGAGCTCTACTGCTTCATGAAGGAGCTCGGCGCCGAGGACAATTTTTTGCTGCTCTCAGCCTCGCAGCACAATCTCGCGGTCACCGCCGCCGGCTCGCGCGTCCTCGATGTCGGCGACACGATCCTGTCCGAAATCACGCCCTGCTATCAGGGCCAGTTCGCGCAGATCTGCCGCACCACCGTGATCGGCGAGGCGAGCCAGCTGCTGCAGGACAAATACGCGGTGCTGCAGGAGGCGATGCGCGGCGGCCAGGCCGCCGCCGTGCCGGGCGCGAGCGTGCGCGCGGTGACGCAGAGCATGGACGATTGCTTCCAGGCCGCGGGCTACGGCGACTTCTGCCGGCCACCTTACATGCGAGTGCGTGGCCATGGACTCGGCATAACCTCGGACGCGCCTGGCGATCTCGTGCGCGAAAGCGAGGCGCAGCTCGAGGACGGAATGGTGTTCGTGATGCACCCCAATCAATATTTGCCGGAGACCGGGTACCTCATGTGCGGCGAGCCGGTTGTGATCACGCCCAGCGGCGCCAGGGCGCTGTCGCGCCGACCCGCCGCGCTCGACTGCATCTCGGTTTAGCCCAATGCGCACCGTCCAGCCCTGCACCATGATCGGCGCCTACGCGTTCGATCAGGACCGCGTCCCACGCGACGAATTTCAGATCAGAATTGCGGCGCTCAACGGTGTGATGGACCGTATGGCCTGCAAGGCCGTGCTGATCTACGGCGACGCGCGCGAGCATTCGGAGCTCGCCTACTTCACCAACTTCATCCCGCGACACCGCTGGGCGCTCGCTTTGCTGCCGCGCCAGGGTGACGTGCGCCTGCTGATCTCGATGAGCTCCCGCGACATGCCGGCGCAGCGGCTGATGACCTTCATCCCCGACGTTCTGTCGGCCTGGACCTGGGACAAAGGTTTCGATCCATGGCTCGCTACCCTCGGCCCGGACGGAGACATCGGCACGCTGCGATTCGATCTGATGCGGCCGGCACTGCGCGAGCAGGTGGACGGAAGCCTCGGCAATCGCTTCCGCCTGGTTGCCGCCGACGCCGAGGTGACGGCGCTGCGACGCACGCGCCCGCGTGAGATCTCATTGGTCCGTGCTGCCTGCGAGGTCGCGCGCGTCGGTGCCGAAGCGTTCGCGCAGGCCTGGCACAAGGGGGCGGGCGCCGAGACCGCCGCACTCGCGGGTGAGCGCGCCGCGCGCGGCCTCGCCGCACAGGACGTGCGCACGCTGGTGAGCTTCGACGCCGGCCGCACGCTCGCACCATTCCGCGGCACCTTCGCGCCGCGCGAAGGATTGCTGCTCGGCTATATCGCGGTAAAGCACAAGGGCTACTGGGCCGAATCGTTCCTCAGCGCCAGCGATGGGCCAAGCGATATTCACACGCGCGCTCAGGCAGGCCTCGAGGCCGCGCTGAGGCTCGCCGCGCCGGGCATTCGCGCCGCCGATCTCCATGCTGACGCCATGCGGGCGCTCGGCCCCAGCCCGCTGCATCCGGTGCTCGGCAGCAGCGTCGGCCGACGCATCGGCTTCTCGGCACACGAAGGCGGCGAGCTCACCGCCGACGCGACCCATGTCCTCGACACCGGTGATGTCTATGCGCTGCACGTCGGCGCCCGTGATGTACAGGGTGGCGCAATTGCCTCCGCCATGGTGACGATCACGCCGCACGGCAGCGAGGTTCTGGTGCGCGCGCCGTAGCTCGGATTGAGAACAGCTAAATCCGGGCTACGATCGTGCAAGAGGCAGGGGATCAGGGCGATGGCGAAGAAGACAAGAGCGCGGCCGACGACCGGCAAATCCCACGCGAGCCAAGAGCTCAAGACCGTCATCGCTGACCTCGTGATCGCCAATCGCATTCTCTATGCGCAAGACGTGGTCGACGGCTACGGCCATGTCAGCGCCCGCCACCCGCACGATCCGCATCGCTTCCTGATGTCGCGGGCGCGCGCGCCGGGGCTAGTCACCGTGGCCGATATTCTCGAGTTCGGCCTCGACGGTGAGCTCATCAAGCCCGACGCGCGCCCAGTCTATCAGGAGCGCTTCATCCATTCCGAAGTCTACCGGGCGCGCCCCGACGTGCATGCGGTCGTGCACAGTCATTCGCCGACGGTCGTACCCTTCAGCGTCACGCAAGCGCCGCTCAAGCCGATCCGCGCCGGATTCCTCTATCCGGAGGTGCCCATCTTCGACACCCGCGCCGCCGCCGGCTGGACCAATCTCCTGATCTCCAGCCCCGCGCTCGGCAAGGCGCTGGCACAGACGTTGGGTGAGAACTCGGTCGCGCTGCTGCGCGGCCACGGCAATGTGGTGGTGGGGCGCAGCGTCCGGGTCGTTGTCTATCGGGCGGTCTATACCGAGGCCAACGCCAAGCTGCTGCTGCAGGCCAAGATGCTCGGCGGCCCGATCACGTATCTGGCCCCCGAGGAGGCGGCCCTCATGGAGAAGTCGCAATCCCAAGATCGCCCCGGCCACGGCTCCGACCGCACCTGGGAGATGTGGAAACAGGAGGCGCTCAAGCGCACTGGCAAGCTCTGAATCCGTCCTCCCTTTCAGGGGGAGGTTTGAGAGGCCCCTACTTCGCTCGCCGCCAAGTTGCCTCGTCCACGGTGCCCGACACCGAGTTGCCGTTCACGTAGCGCAGCTCATCCGCCGTCAGCAAACTGATGACCCGCGTCTGGGTGTGGCCGTTGAGGTTCGGGAACGAGCCCGCCTCGACGTTGGTCGTGATGGTCTTTGTCTTCTCGTCGACCGACCAGGTGCCCACGTTGGCGATCATCCCGGTCATCACCGCCTTGTTCTCCTCCGCGCTGCCCTGGTTGACGTTGTCGACCTTGAAATTCGGCAGCTCGGCGCGCGCCGTGAGGATCGAGTAGCGCCCGCTCGCATCGAAGATGAGCAGGCCCTTGGGGTTCGGCCCGCGACGGTCGGATTTGTTGCCTGCCTTGTCGGTGGCGATGATCGAGACCAGGTCCCAGGCGCCGATGAGCTGCTCGCGCAGATTCTGGGCGACCGCGCCGGTCGGCGGCAGGATGAAGCCGAGCGCCGCGATGGCGCACAAGCCTAGGAGACTGCGTCGATACATGGGTGTTTCCTCACGTGTTTGATCCGCCCTAGCCTACAAGGTCCGTCCGAAAGCCGGCAAGCTCAGCCGAACTGCCGTCGGGCGCGTTCAGCGCCGCGGCCAAGCGCGGCGAGCTTGGCGGCCGCGACGTCACGGCGCATCGGTGCCATGCCGCAATTGGTGCCGGCGATGATGCTCTCCTTGGGCAAATATTTCAGCGCCGCGGCGATAACGGCGACGACCTCCTCGGGGGTCTCGACCGCCTCGGTCGCCACATCGATGACGCCGACCTGCACCTGCTTGCGGTCGAGCAGCTTGAGGAGCTCGATCGGCACCCGCGAGTTGCGGCACTCGATCGACACCTGATCGATCCGGCTCGCATTGATGAGCGGGAAGATCGCCTCGTATTGCCGCCACTCGCTGCCGAGCGATCGCTTCCAGGTGATGTTCGCCTCTATCCCGTAGCCGTAGCAGATATGCACCGCAGTCGCGCAGGTAAGGCCTTCGATCGCACGCTCGAGCGCCGCGATCCCCCAGTCCGCGACCTCGCCCGGATAGACGTTGAAGGCCGGCTCATCGATCTGGATCACGTCGACGCCGTCGGCCGCGAGCGCGCGTGCCTCCTGGTTCAGCAGCGACCCCAAAGCCATCGCCATCCTGGCGCGGTCGCCGTAATGCGCGTCCGCAATCGTGTCCGCGATGGTCATCGGCCCCGGCAACGTAAACTTGAGCTTATGTTTGGTCGTCGCCCGCGCGGTCTGCGCTTCGGCGGCATGCACCCGCCCTTTGAGGCTGAGCGCGCCGGTGACGGTCGGCACCATCGCCTTGTAGCGATCGGCGCGGATTCCCATCTCGACCTTGCGGTCGAAATCGACGCCCGCGACCTGCTCAAGGAAGCCATGCACGAAGTGCTGGCGCGACTGCTCGCCATCGGTGACGACGTCGATCCCGCAATCCTCCTGCAGCTTCACGGCCAGGATGGTGGCGTCGCGCTTGGCGGCATCGAGATCGGCGCCCGCGAGCCGCCAGGGCGCCCACAGCCGGTTCGGCTCCGCGAGCCAGGCGGGCTTGGGCAGGCTGCCCGTGATGGTGGTTGGAAACATCACTCCGCCACCGATTCCTTCAATATCCGCACCACTTCCGGATCGACATGCCGCATGCGCTGGAACAACGGCTCGATCAGCTCAGCTTTCATCAAATCGGGCTCCTCGCCGGTGACCTTCATATAGTCGGCGACGAAATCCTGGTCCTGACCGAGCGCGTTGAAGGCCGCCCGCAAGGCCTCAACCGCCTCGGCGGGCGAGCCTTTGGGCAGCACCACGATGCGCTGCAGCTTGGTGGAGATATCGTTCATCAACAACAACGCCTCGAACTTGGCGCCGGAGGGCGGCTTGCCGAAGGCCTCCGCGTAGACCTTGTCAAACGTCGCGATGCCGGCGTGATCGAGCGCAGGATCGCCGACCGGAGCACCGTCAGGCCCGATCGCCGGGAACTGGAACAAGGTCATGCCGACGCCCGTATTGATGATCTGCGGGATGACCTGGGTGTGATAGCCGGGCAGCGAGCTGCCGGTGAAGTTGATCTCGTTCTGCAACATCGCCTTGTTGACCTGGGCATTGCCCTGGAAGCCGGTCACCATCGTGTAGGGCAGGCCCATGATCTCGAGCGCAAGCCGCAGCCGCGTGTCATGCGAGGTGCCGCGCGCATAGCCGCCCGCATAGACATTCTTGGCCCGAGCAATATCGGCGGGCCGCATCATGCCGCCCGGCACGATGTCGCGCCGCGCATAGACCACGTTGAAGCCGCCGGCGGCGCCGATCGGGATGAAGTCGTAGAGCTTGACCTTGAGCACCGGGTCCTCGGTCAGCGAGGTCGTGGCGCTGGTGGTGAAGTAGCCGGCGGTGAGCCCGTCGGGTTGCGAGGCGATATTGAGGCCGAGCTGATTGATGGCGGCGGCGCCGCCCGCCCCCGGTGCATTGCGGATGATGACGGTCGGATTGCCGGGGATGTATTTGGGCAGATAGCGCTGATAGAGGCGCGCCTCAGTGTCGGCATTGCCGCCCACTCCGTAGTTCACCAGGAGCGTCAGCGTCTTGTTGCGATAGAGCTGCGCCGTGGCCGGCAGTGCGGGCAGGGCAAGAATCGCGGCAAGCAAGACGCGCATCAGCATGGCATGGCTCCCGCGCCATTCTTGCAGGCATTGGGCGCGCGTCAAAGGGCCTTGAAGCGACCGCTGGCGATCGCCCGGTCGTAGACCAGCGAGGCGATCGCCAGGTCCTCGAGCCCCACACCGAGCGACTTGAACAGCGTGATGTCATCGCGCCCGCGGCGTAACTCACCCGCACCGACGAGGCGATGCAGCGGGACCACCTCGTTCCAATCGAGCCGACCTCGTTCCGCGAGATCGATGAACTCTGCCGCCTCGGCCTTGGCCTGTTCCACGTCGTCGGTCACGACGGTTGCGGCCCGTATCACGATCTGCGGATCGAGCTCGCGGCGCGTCGCCGAATTCGCCCCCATGGCATTCACATGCGTGCCGGGTCCAAGCCATTCGCTCATGACCACGGGCGTCGATGAATTGGTGGCGGTGATCACGATGTCGGCGCCCTCGACGGCCTCCTTGGCGGTCGCGGCCGCGCGTACCGGCAGGCCGAGCTCCGCAGCAAGGCCCTCGCAGAAGGCTGCGCGCGGGTCGCGATTGCGGGCAAACACCGCGACCTCCTGGGCGCGGCCGACGCTATGCAGCGCGAGAATCTGTGTGCGCGCCTGCCGACCGGCGCCGATGAGTCCGATCTTTCCAGCATCGCGCCGCGCCATGACTTCGCTCGCCACCGCGCTCGCCGCGCCGGTGCGAATCTGCCCGAGTAGGCCCGCCTCCATGATGGCGAGCAATCCCTGCTCGGCCGAATAGAGCAGCGTGTGGTGGGTCGAGGAGCCATAGGACTTGAGCGCATAGCGCCCGCCGTCGGTGCTGCCGCCCGCCATCAGGTTGAGCCGCCGCTCGCCGAAGACCAGCCGCGTGCGGGGAATATTGACCGCCTCGCCGCGAGCCTGCGCGGCGAACGCCTTGCGCACCGCCGCGACCACCGCGGGCATGTCGGCGAATTCCGCGACGTGCTGCTCGTTCAAGTAGATCGCCACGAAATGCGTCTCCGGCCTTGGATCTCGATCACCGTCGCTGATCGATGAGGTATCAGGCCACTAGGATCGGTTTCAATCGGGTGACGGTTTCGTTGCAGCGTGTAGCTGAAAGGTTACTTGATGAAAACTTCTTAATAATGCACGGTCAGCGTTGCTCCCGGGCGGCGGATGTGTTACAGCTCGTAACGGTGGCGACGAGTGTGACGCGCGTCACGTTTTGATGCGCGGCACCTTGAACCGACGGCGCAAGACCGCCGACTATCAGACCGCCACAAACTCACGTTCGAGATTCACGGTTCAACGGGTGCAACATGGCCCTCGATCTCAAAGGAGCGGCGATCGCCCTCCACCGTTTCGGTTTCGGCCCCAAGGCTGGCGCGACGACCGGCTCGATCGCGGCGGTCGCCGCCGACCCCATGGGCGCGATCCTGGCTGATCTCGACGTGCCCAATGCCGGCCTCATCACTGATCCCAAGCTGCAGAGCAGCGGCGCGGAGAATCGCGCCGTCTATGAGAACAACGCAGCGCAGCTCGCCCAGAACAAGCTCGAGCGCAAGCGCAAGGAGATGGCGCAGGCCATGGCGGCCGCCGGCAGCGAAAACGCCATGGAGCAGACGGCGCAGGACAAGAGCAGCGACGCAGCGAAAGATGCAAAGCCGGACGCGCCGCCCAATCCGGCACAGACCAAGCCGGTGCCGCTGCCGCGCCAGATCTTTCTCGACGAGGCACGGGCGCGCATCAACACCGCCGTCAATTGCGAGATCGGCTTCGTCGAGCGGCTGGTGTGGTTCTGGTCGAACCATTTCTGTGTCAGCTTCGATTCGACCGTCATGGCCGGCGCCTATGAGCGCGAGGCGATCCGCCCGCATGTGCTCGGCCGCTTCGCCGACATGCTGCAGGCCGCCGAGGCACACCCCGCGATGCTGCTCTATCTCGACAATGCGATGTCGATCGGACCGAGCTCAGTTGCCGGCATCAATCGCGATCGCGGGCTCAACGAGAATCTGGCGCGCGAGATCATGGAGCTGCATACGCTCGGCGTGCGCACCGTCTACACGCAGGCCGACGTCACCAACTTCGCCAGAGTGATCACCGGCTGGACCATCCTGCCGACGGTCGACAACCCTGATCATGGCGGCGAGTTCGTGTTCAACAAGCGCCTGCACGAGCCGGGGCCGCAGACCCTTGTGGGCAAGACCTATGCGGATACGGGGGTCGAACAAGGCCGCAGCGTGCTCGCAGATCTCGCGCACCATCCGGCCACCGCGCGCCACGTCGCAACCAAGCTCGCGCGCCATTTCGTTGCCGACGATCCGCCGGCGGTGCTGGTCGAGCGGCTGACGCAGCGCTTCCTCGACACCGACGGCGACCTCAAGGAGATGGCCAAGACACTCGTCAGCGCGCCGGAGGCCTGGCCCGATGGGCAGACCAAGATCAAGCGGCCGGGCGAGTGGCTCGTGGCAATGCGACGCGCCGCCGGCCGGCGCAACCCCAATATCGAGGGCATGATTCGCCAGCAGGCGCTGCTCGGCGAGCCCTTGTGGCGGCCGCCCGCGCCCAAGGGTTTCTCCGATGACAGTGCGGCCTGGTACGACGGCCTGACCGTTCGTCTCGAAAGCGCCAACGCGTTCGCCCAGGCCGTCGCCGGCGACGTCGAGCCGAAGGACGTGGTGGATGTGGCGCTCGGCCCACTCGCCGCCGAGGAGACGCGGCTTACGGTGGCGCGGGCCGAGAGCAAGGTGCAGGCGCTCACGCTGCTGGTGATGGCGCCGGAATTCCAGCGCCGATAACGGAGATTGATCATGCGCCCGCAAACCTCCTCGCTTCACGCGTCGACCCGGCGGGAGCTGCTGCTCGGCTCCGGCGTCTTGTTCGCCTGGGCCTTCGTGCCGCGGCTTGCGCGCGCGGAAGGCCGCGATCCGCGCTTCCTCACCATCGTGCTGCGCGGCGCGCTCGACGGGCTCGCTGCCGTCGCGCCGGTCAGCGACCCCGATTGGATCAAGCTGCGCGGCGACAGCGCGCTGCGGCTCGACGGGAAGCTGCCGGCGCTGCCGCTCGACGGCTTCTTCGCGCTCAATCCCGCGATGCCAAACGTGCACAAGCTCTATCAGGAGGGCCATGCCACCATCGTGCACGCGGCCGCCTCGCCCTATCGGGAGCGCTCGCATTTCGACGGGCAGGACGTGCTGGAAAGCGGCCTCGCCAGGCCCGGCGCCGCCGATACCGGCTGGCTCAACCGGGCGCTCGGCGGCCTCGAGCCGAGCCCGGATGCGGTCGTGCGCGGCCGCAAGGTGTTCGCGGTCGGGCCAGTGACGCCGCTGCTGGTGCGTGGCAAGGCGCCGGTCCTCTCCTGGTCGCCGCCGCGCCTGCCGCCGGTCACCGAGGAGACCACCATGCGCCTCCTCGACCTCTACCGGCACACCGATCCGACCTTGGCGCAAGTGCTCGAGGAACGCCTCGGCCTCGCCGCCATCGCCAAGGCCGGCGGCATCGCCGACAAGAAGCCGAACGACAATGCGCCTGGCATCCAGGGCGGCGGCATCGAGCAGGTGCGCGCCTATTTCGCCGAGGCCGCCGGGACGGCCGCAAAATTCCTCGCCGCCCCGGATGGCCCGCGCGTGGGAGCGCTCGCCTTCGACGGCTGGGACACGCATGTCAACGAGGGCGCCGTCAACGGCCGACTGGCGAACCTTCTCGGCGCGCTCGACGGTGCCATTGCGGCGATCAAGACCAATATGGGCGATGCCTGGAGCGAGACCGTGGTGGCGCTGGTCACCGAGTTCGGCCGCACCGCCCGCATCAACGGCAACGAAGGCACCGACCACGGCACCGCAACCGTTGCGCTGCTCGCCGGCGGGGCCCTGAAGGGCGGTCGTGTGATTGCCGACTGGCCCGGCCTCAAGGAGGCCGACCTCTACGAGAAACGCGACCTCAAGCCCACCACCGACCTGCGCGCCGTGCTCAAGGGCGTGCTCCACGACCACCTGCGCGTCGATGAGCGCGCGCTGGCGGCAGATGTGTTCCCCGGCAGCGAGAGCGTGACGCCGATGGCGGGCCTGTTGGCCTAAATTTGGCCTGACCATCGCGCGGCCAAGGTCAGAGCCCGATGACCGCTACCGCCGTAACGGCCGCGTCGCGGTCTCAAAACCATACTTTTCTACGATTTCCAGCTTCAGCTCTGACCAATAGGCCGATCTCGTCAAACTTGAATGGCGATGCTGTGTCCGTCATGATCCAACCGGCAGCTCAATTTGTTGCGCTGCGTCGCCTGTCTTTGTGAAAAACTGACTCCGTTCTTCCGCTCGCGATTTGGCGCAATCGCGAGCGCGTGCCACAAGACGGAATCGAGCGCATGACCCGCTTTTGTGGCAGGGATTGAAGAGGTGGCGCGCTTCATCTTTGTCCCCGATCCGCTGGCGATGATGAACAGCACCAATGCCGACGTTTAGGACCTATTCTTCGCCTCCCAGAAGCCTGCCGCAGAGAAGATAATCGAGGACATCTTCAGAAAGTACAGGGCCTAAGGGCCTAAGCTTCGTTCATGCAAGTGTGGCGGTCATCACAAGTGACCGAGCGTCGCGGCCTACGCATACCCACTTCCCGACAGTCCGATCACGCATTACTGTCAATCCGATTTCCAATCGCCCACCGCGCGGAATCGCAGCCATGCCTCTGGCGTACACGCACAGCCGTCGCAGCTTTGTGCAGGCCGGTCTGGCATCCGCCGCGGTCTTCGTGACCAGACGCGCCGCCGCGGCACCCGGCCCGATCGAAAAGCACCAGCTGACGCTGGGCCTCGCCGTTCCGGCAGCGAGCTTCTTGCCAGTCTACGTAGCCGCAGCGCGGACGTGGAAGGAGCAAGGGCTCTCGGTCGAGATCGTAAGCTTCCGCGGCGACGCCGAGGTGAGCCAGGCTATGGCGGGCGGCTCGCTCGATCTGTCGCTGCAGTCACTCGACGGCCTGATCAATCTCATCAACGCAGGCCAGCCGGTGAAAGGCTTCTATGCGGGCTTCCATCAGGCCGATTTCGCCTGGGTGGCGCAGCCGCAGGTCAAGACCTGGGCCGACCTCAAGGGCGGCACCATCGGGGTGTCGACCTTCGGCTCGCTCACCGATCAGCTCACGCGCTATGTGCTGAAGAAGCACGCGCTCGCGCCCGAGACCGACGTGCGCATCATGCAGGCCGGCCCCTCCGCGACCAGCATCCAGCTCTTGCGCTCCGGCCGGCTGCTCGCCGCGATCCAGTCGGCGCCCACCAAATGGGTTGCACAGGATCTGGGCCTCACTGTGCTCGGCACGCAGGCGCAGGAGATCGCGCCGCAATGGCCCAAGCACGCGTTCGTCGCGCGCAGCCAGTTCCTCGAGCAGAACCCGCAGACGGTGCGCGCCTTCCTGCGCGCCCACGTGGCCGCGATCCGCCTCGCCCGCGCGGACCGCGATCTTGCGGTGAAAGTCCTGGTCGACCAGGTCAAGTATCAGCCGTCCTATGCGGGGCGCGCGTACGACGAGAACATGCCGGGCTTCGACGAGAGCGGCCGCCTGCCCGACGACAAATACATGGAGGCCTTCTGGTCGATCGCGATCGCGGCCGGCACCGCCAAGGAGCCCTGGCCCGCATCACGGTTGCTGGACGCCAGATTCATCGGCACATTCGCCGAATGGGCGCCCTGAGCCTCGAACATCTGAGCCTCTCCTATGCGCGGCGCGGCGACGCTTTCCTGGCGCTCGCCGACGTGAACCTCTCGATCGCCGACGGCGAGCTCGTCACCATCGTTGGCCCCTCGGGCTGCGGCAAGAGCACCTTGCTGATGCTGATCGCGGCGCTGCTCAAGCCCACGTCCGGAGCGGTGCGTCTCGACGGCAGGCTCGTCACCGCGCCCGGCTCCGACCGCGCTTTGGTGTTTCAGGATTTCGCGCTGCTGCCGTGGCGCACGGTGCTCGCCAACGTGGCGCTCGGCTTGGAGCTCAAGGGTGTGCCGGCGAACGCGCGGGTGGAGATCGCGCGGCGGCATATCGCCATGGTCGGGCTTTCCGCCTTCGAGCGCGCCTATCCGCACCAGCTGTCCGGCGGCATGCGCCAGCGCGTCGGCATCGCGCGCGCGCTCGCGGTCGAGCCGCAGGTGCTGCTGATGGATGAGCCGTTCGGCGCGCTCGATGCCCAAATCCGCCAGGTCATGGGCGCCGAGCTCCTGCGCATCTGGGAGCGCGGCCGCAAGACCATCCTGTTCGTCACCCACGATATCGACGAGGCGATCTATCTCGCGGACCGCACCATCGTGATGAGCGCCTCGCCGGGCCGCGTCATCGCCGACATCAAGGTACCGCTCAAGCGGCCGCGCCCGCTCGACATCCGCAACGATCCGGCGTTCACGGCCTACCGTCAGCGAATCTGGGATTTGCTGGAGCGCGAGGTCTTGGCGTCGAATTCCTGGGGCACAGCTGCCGGGGCAGTGGCATGAGCGCTGAGGCGGAAGCCCCCTCGGGCGATATCGCGTTACCCTTCGTAATGCGCTTTGGCGCCGCCCGCCCGATGATCGGCGCGGCCGCGGTCACCCTCTTCCTCCTCGTCTGGCAAATCGTGGGCGCCAACGAGATCATCCGCTCCGACCTCATCTCCTACCCCTCGGAGGTGGCGCGCACGTTGATCGCGATGAGCGCGTCGGGGGAGCTCGGCAGCAACCTTTGGGTCAGCCTGCAGGAATTCCTTCAAGGCTTCCTGCCCGCGATCGCCTTCGGCATCGCGGCTGGCACCGCCTTCGCGCTGGTGCCGCGGCTGCACTATCTGTGCGAGCCCCTGATCGTCGTGCTCAACACCGCGCCGATCATCGCCTTCGTGCCGATCGTGGTGGTCTGGTTCGGGGTCGGCACGCAATCGAAAGCCATCATGGTGTTCCTCGCCGCCGTCATCCCGATCCTGATCAACACCATGACCGGCATCAGGCAGGTGCACGAGTCGTGGGTGCGCGCCTGCCGCGCGTTCGGGGCGAGCCGCGCGCAGGTTATCGCCAAGGCGATCCTGCCTGGCGCCCTGCCACCCGTCATGGTGGGGGTGCGGCTTGCGGTCGGGCGCGCCATCGTGGGCCTGATCGCGGCCGAGATGTATGTGTCGGTGCGCGGCATCGGCCGGCTGATCCAGGTCTATTCGTCGAGCGAGCGGGCGGCGGAGATTTTCGTGCTGGTCGCGGTGGTGGCCACTTTCGGCTTCGCCCTGGTGACGTTGTTGCGGCGGCTCGAAGGCCTGATCGCGCCCTGGAGCCTCGAGCCATGAGCCCGCGACGGGAGCAGATCATCCTCGGCATCGTCGGCACGCTCGCGTTCCTCGTCGTGTGGGAGATTGCGGCGCGGCTCGACCTCATCAATCCCATCGTGGTGAGCAATCCCTCGCGCATCGCGGCAGCTTTCGTCGCGCAGCTCCAATCGGGAGAGATCTTTGCCGATCTCGGCGTCTCGCTCGTCGAATTCGCGGCCGGCTTCGGATTGTCGGTCGTGGTCGGAATCACGCTGGGCATCGCCATGGGGCTCAACCGGCCGACCGAATACGCGATCGATCCGTTCGTGTGGTTCCTCTATTCCTCGCCGCTCATCGCCTTCTATCCGCTGATCGTGGTCTGGCTCGGCTTCGGCTTCGCGACCGTGGTGGCGATCACCTTCCTGCTCAGCTTCGTGTCGATCGTGGTGAACACTGTCGCCGGCGTGCAGGATGTCGACCCGCAGCTCGTGCGCGCGGTGCGCGCTTTCGGGGGTACGCGCTTTGAGGTGATCCGCAAGGCGATCCTGCCGGCCGCGGTGCCGCTCATCATCGCCGGCCTGCGCATCGGGCTTGGTCGCGCCCTGCACGGCGTGGTGCTCGGCGAGATGTTCAGCTCCAATGCCGGGCTCGGCTACCGCATCACCTTCCACGCCGCGCACCTGCGCACCGCCGACGTGTTCGTCCCGTTGACGGTCCTGGTGGCGATCGGGCTCCTGATCAACGCGCTGGGCAATGCTTTGGAGGCAAGGCTGCAGGCCTGGCGCCCGTAGCCCGCATGAAGCGCAGCGTCATGCGGACCGGCCGCCCCGGATTGCGCTACGCTCCATCCGGGCTACGGAGAGGAGGCGTACGATGATGCGACTTTCACGCCGAACCGTTTTGCAGGTCAGCGCCGGCGCTACGCTATCGGTCATCGCGCCGGCGCGGGCCGCGAATATCCGCCCGCTCGAGAAGCGCACCCTCGTGGCCGGCATTCCGGTCGATGCCGCAAGCTTCCTGCCGGTCTATCTCGCGGCGGCGCGCACCTGGGGGGAGCAGGGGCTCGACATCCAGCTCACCGCCTTCCGGGGTGACGCGGAAGTGTCACAGGCCCTCATCGGCGGCTCGGTCGACTTCTCGATCCAATCGGCGGACGGCCTGATCAACATCATCAATACGGGCGCGCCCGTCGTCGCCTTCTATGCGGGCTTCCATCAATCCGACTTCGCCTGGCTCGCGCTGCCCGCGATCAAGAGCTGGGATGCGTTGCGCGGCAAGACCGCCGGGGTCTCGACCTTCGGCTCCGCGACCGATCAGCTCACCCGCTATGCGCTGCGCCATCACGGCCTTGTCCCGGAGAAGGACGTCCAGATCGTGCAGGCTGGCCCGCCGGCGAGCATCGCCCAGGCACTCAAGGCCGAGCGGCTCGCCCTCGGGATTCTGGCGCCGCCCGTGACCTGGATGATGGCGGACGCCGGGATGTCCGTCCTGGGAAGCCAGACCGAGGAAATCGCCCCGCAATGGCCCAAGCACGTCTTCGTCGCCAAGCGGAAATTCCTCGACGACAATCCCAACACGGTGCGCGCCATCCTGGCCGCGCATGTGGCGGCGATCCGCCTCGCCCGCGCCGACCGCGCCCTCGTCACGGCGACCTACATGGAGCGGCTGAAATTCCAAAGGCCCTACGCCGAGCGCGCCTACGACGCGATCCTGCCGGGCTACGACGAGCGCGGCTCGCTGCCGGATGCCGAAAGCATGAAGGTGTTCTGGTCGCTGCAGATGGAGCGCGGCGAGGTGAAGGAGCCCTGGCCCGCAAGCCGCGTCCTCGACGATCGCTTTATCCGGACTTTTGCCGATTGGGCGCCGTGGGATGGGGTTGAGCGCAGCGAAACGCTATTGCAAATCAAAGGCTTGTGGAAGCTCCGCCCCACTTCGCACAGCAACCGAAAGGCCGACGGCACCGCGATGACTTGTCGCTTGATGGATGCCACAATACCCATCGTTGCTGGAGGGGAGTGGGCAACGGGACCTTGAAGTGAGATGACGCCAGCCTGAGGCTCGTCAGGCGTAACGCCATAGAATGCCTCAACGGATAGCGCGAAATTCCGCGACTTCGCGGAATAGGGCCCATCGGAGCTTGGCACCTACCTCTCATCTACGAGGTACCAGCGCAGTGGCCAGCTTGATGCAGCTCCTGCCCTCTTGCTCGTTCAGGCCAAGTTGGCC
>Ga0126381_100002255_pt1 | contig 20851 bp, 16 predicted proteins | sample PanSoiMetPlot_28_FD_96465 | JGI IMG/M metagenome (GOLD analysis project Ga0126381, IMG submission 96465) | Tropical forest soil microbial communities from Panama - MetaG Plot_28 | ecosystem: Environmental > Terrestrial > Soil > Tropical forest > Bulk soil | place: Panama | collected 2016-02-17
GCTGGTCAACCTACTGGTCAGCTAAGCTGAATCTGCCGCCCAACCCGAATGTTCGGGCATTCGTGCAGCAAAGGGCGTTGACGTCGCCGATCTGGTACACGCCGGCGACGTAATCAGCTGAACCGGCGTTATCATTGAGCCATCGCCGGAGTTTTTAGTGCATCTCTTCCCCAAAGCCTTGTTGTTTTCGCTGGCGGCTGCTATCTGCTCCCCGCACAGACGTTGAGCCCAAGCGACCTAGTTCCGCCGATCGATTCGTGGTGCAGGAAGTCGTCATCTCCAGTAATGCGACTCTGAGTTTCGGGCAGCTCAGTGAAATCAGCAACAAACTGGTTTCCATGACCATGTCGGACGACGATGAGATAGCCGGCGACTACATTTAAATACGAGTTTCAGCGGCGCGGGTATTTTGATGCCGAGATAGCGAACCTTAAGATGGTCCCCGTTGATCCACTAGCGAAGGAGAAGCCTGGGCCCTTGAAGCATCGGTCGATGAAGGGCCACGATTCCCTCTTGCGGAAATCAGATTTACCGTGAACCAGGCTTTTAGCACCAGTGAGTTGCTCAAGATTTCCCTTTTCATCCGGGGGATGTTTTCGATGCGCGCAAGATAGAACGTTCAACATTGACGAGGGTATCCAGTACCTGATGGGGGAGTTGAAGATCGAAGGCAAGAGCAACGCAGCTGACAAATTGACAGCAAAAATGGGAGCTGAAGCCGGGTGAGCCGGCCGAAGCGCAGCACAAACCGTGCGAGACGCCAAAAGATAAAGAGAAGGAAAAAACGAACCGACGGGATCGTGATCGATAGCTGAGTCAGGTTAGCGCCCCACAGAAGGGCGTGAATCCTTGGGGCTAGTTCAGGACGAGTTCTGGAGCACCCAATTGTGGGCTCGGTCGCCTGCTGTGGATCGGGACACTACTTATTCCTACCCATTTTCGCCAAGGAAAAGCGAAAAAGGGTGGGGCACCCACCAATTAGTGATTTGTGGCGAAAAGGCCCACCCAAGCCCAATACTGGGAACCCCACGAACAACCCCACCCGGCCAAAAGATGGCCGAGTGGGTCACCCGCGAACTTGGGGCACCCGACGTGCGAGTAGGTCGCCCGCATTCGTCGTTCCCGATCGGAACCTCTACTGATTGATGTTCTCCCTCTTCTCCAGGCGGTTAATCAGCGTCTGGATTTGTGACTTGGCGTTGTCAGGGGCGGCCCCTTGGCAGAGCTTCATCTGTTTAAGGGCTTCGTCATAGTTGCCTGATCCAACCGCGACGCGTGCCAGCCCGGCGTAGGTGAACATGTTTGTCGGGTACTTGTTGGCCATCTCGCGATAGATAGCAAAAGCTTCGTCTTGTTTGTGTTCGCGCTGTAACTGCCTGGCGTATTGGTAGGACTGAGGCGCGTCAGCCTTAGCCAACGCCATGGCCGAGTATTTCTGCGCCTCCTCGGCCTTACCCATCGCTGCCAGTATTTTCGATTTGGTCATGAGGTTGTCGTAACGCTCTTCCTGCTGGATCGACTGGTCGGCGTACTTCAGGCCCTGCGGCAGGTTAACCTTGGCATCAAGGAAGTAGTTTGCGGCATCGTCATAGCTCTGCCAGGTATACTGAACCAGGCCGCGAAACTGCTTCTGCAGGCTCGCCTCGACGGTCTGCGGAACGTTCACCGAAACCTTGAATGGCACCCCGAGCTTGTCCCAACGGAGCGTAACGAGCGCGGAGTCTGGGGTAAGCTGATCGAAGTCGTACACCAGCGCGTTGTGGAAGTCCGACGCCGTGGGCTTCACAGTGACGCGCAGAACGTCTTCGTCCTGTTTGTAGGTGAAAGCTCCCCAGGCGGTATTGGTCTTGGAGAAGATGACGGTCCAATCGTTCTCCGTGGGAATCATGAACAGGCCGTAAGTGCCCTGCTCCAGTGGCTTACCTTCGATGTTGACCGGAGTGGAAAAGGTGATGGTGGTATTCTCGTTCGCGCCGGTGCGCCAAACTTCGCCATAGGGCACCAGACCTCCCCAGACCTTGCGATCATTGACCAGTGGACGGCTGTACTTCACGGTCAGGTTAGTAATACCGATGGTCTGGCTGACTTCGGCATTCTGGCTTTTGCGCGGCAGGTCGAGTAGAGCGGACTGAGCGTAGCAAATGCCAGTGAGCAATACGAGAGAGACGGCGAGAAGCAGAGAGCGACGTTCGTACATGCGCAACTCCTTTACGTGCTGAGATTTTCTGCATCGGAACGGACGGCAGATGCGGTCGCCTAACCCGATGGAGGTGAGCGACATTTTGACTCAGCGATGGGTAGAGGGTTAGCTGGTGGAGTGATGGGCGGCGGTCTTTCAGAGGCGAATACAGGGATTGCTGGGACAGCCACGAAATTCACAATTGCCAAAAGCAGCGGGCAATTGTGACCCCTCCCGCGGCGGGCAGGGCAATTTTGGGACACCTAAGATCAGTCCGACCACTCGGCGGGCCTGCGGTCCCAGCGGTGGTGCCGCAGCTGTGCAATCAAATCTGCGGGCAGCGGGCCCTTGTCGCTGTAGCTCACATTGGCGGCAACGTGTTCGGGTTTGCGCATGCCGACGATCGTCGTGCTCACGGTGGGATTCGACAGCACGAATCGTATCGCCAGTTCGGGAAGAGTCATGCCATCAGGCAGGATGTGCTTGAGGCGCTCGACGCGCTCGATGGTCGGCGCGAGGTTCTCGGGTGAGAAATAGCGCCCGCGCCAATCGCCTTCTGGGAACCTGGTCTCTGTCGTCATCTTCCCGCCAAGACTTCCTTCGTCCAGCGGCACGCGGGCTATGGTGCCGATGTTCATTTCGCGGCACAGCGGAAAAAGCTCGTCTTCCGGGGCTTGGTCGAAGATGTTGTAGATCACCTGCACAGCATCAACGAGTCCAGTCCGAATAACCTTGATCCCATTCCAGGGCTCCCAGCGATTGAGGCTGAGACCGAAGGCGCGAATGGCGTTTTCGCGCTTGAGTTGCTCGACCGTCTTGCGAAAATCAGGATCGTCAGTCCAGCAGTCATCCCACACGTGAAATTGCAGCAGGTCGATGGTGTCGGCGCCGAGATTCTTGCGAATCAGGTTGGCGAAGCGAAAGACGTGGTCGGGAGAGAAGACGTCAGCGTACTTGTAGGATGGCAACGCCGGCCACCGGAAGTTCTTCGGCGGGATCTTCGAGGCGGCATACAGCCGCTTTCCCAAATCATCTCGGATGAGCTGCCCAAGCAGTTGATCGCTCTTGCCCGATCCGTAAGCCCAGGCGGAGTCGAAAAAGTTGCAACCGGCATCGGCCGCTTGTTGCAGTGAGGCTGCGGATTGCCGGTCGTCCGAGCCGGTCCAGCCCGACATTCCCCACAATCCATAGCCAACGTCGCCAACGTTCCAGCCCGTGCGTCCGAAGGTGCGGTATTGCATGAGAGCGTGCCTCTGAGAAGAAGAATCGGTCAGGGTGATGGTATCAAGACGCGTCTTCCGGGGTACGCAATCGTCGGCAAACAAATCTGGCGCCAATCGCCTCTAGGGTTGGCGCTAGGCGTGAATGGCGGGCTGCCTGTTGATTCGCGTCATTTTGCTGTTGCCGTTGTCAGTCCAGAAGGGCGTCGGACGGTGGTAAGCGCGGGCGGGCGCCTTCGGCGTCACATACGTGAAGGGGACGGTCCCAGCAAAATTGACCTTAAACACGTTGTGCTGGAAGCGCGCGCAGCGTAGCGAACTGGCTGGTGCTTGCAGAACTGTGTCTTGGCCGCGCGGTGCGTACCTAATTTTTGTGAATGCCAACCGATCCGCCTTCACACCGCGAGCCCGTGGCACTTTTTGCGTACACTCCGGCCTTGAAACCCGGAACTCGAAACTCTTCTCTTGATAGAATCTCCTCTTGCCCTCGACGAAGAAAACTCCGAAATCACCCTCCGTCTCTGCTACCGCCAGGCCCGTAGACGCTGCAGCAAGGCCCGCTGACTCCTCCCGTAAGCCGCAAGGCACCAAGGGCCCCATTTTCCTCGTTGACGCCATGTCGTTCATCTTCCGCGCCTACCACGCCATGGCGGCGCAGCGCCCGATGTCGACGAAGACTGGGATTCCCACCAGTGCGACCTACGTGTTTGTGAATATGCTGCGCAAGTTGCGCGACGACTTCCATCCGCAGTATCTGGCCACCGTCTTCGACGTCGCCGCGCCTACCTTCCGCGACCAGCAGGCCGCGGCCATGCCGAGCTTTAAGAAGTTCGACACGAAAACCCAGACCTACGTTGAGGTTGAGTATGCCGGCTACAAGGCCAATCGCGTTGCGATGCCGCCCGATCTCGCGCAGCAGATTCCCTACATCCGCCGTGCGCTCGATGCCTATCGCATTCCCATACTTGAGATGCCCGGCTTTGAAGCTGACGACGTTATCGGTACGCTCGCAAAGAAGGCCGCCGACCAGGGCTACTCGGTCTTCGTCGTCTCCAGCGACAAGGACATGATGCAGCTGGTCAATGACCGCATCTGGATCCTTAACCCTCCCAAGAACAACCTTATCTGCGATCCCGCCAAGGTCGAAGAAATCCTTGGCGTTCCGCCCACGCGTGTTATCGATGTCATGGCGCTTCGCGGCGACTCCATCGACAACATTCCCGGCGCGCCCGGCATTGGCGACAAGGGTTCCGTCGACCTCATTCAACGCTTCGGCTCGGTTGAGAACGCCATCAAGCGAGCTGCGGAAATCGAACGCAAGACCTATCGCGAATCACTGCAGACCAATCGCGATATGGTCCTGCTCAGCAAGAAGCTCGTCACCATCGACTCTGACGTCGCCGTGGATTTTGAGCCGGAAAAGATGCAGGCGCGGGAGCCCGATCCCGCAGCCGCGCGCGTTCTCTTCACCGAGCTGGAGTTCACCACGCTGGTGAAGGACTTCCTTATCGAATCCATCGAGCTCGGCGAGACGGATTATCGCGAAGCAAAATCGCCCGACGAGATCACCGCGCTGCTCAAAGAAGTCCGCAAGTCGGCCGACAAAGTCCTTGCCGTCGCTCTCGAACGCTCCGGCCGACTCGTGGACGAGTCCGTCGCTACCGAACCAGAAGGCACCGAAGAACCCGAGCCCGAGCCGCAGCTCCGGCTCAGCGCAGCCACTGAATCGGCAGCGCCGCCTTTACATCTTCGTGTCGCGATTTCTGCCAAGCCTGGATCCGCGCTTTCCCTGGCGCTCGACACCTCCAGCACCGCGCAGGCCCTCAAGCAAGCTCTAACCGATCCAAATGTCCCCAAAACCATCCACGATTCCAAGGCTGCGCAGCACGTACTCGATCAGTACGGCATCGCGTCTGCCGGCGTGCAGGACGACACGCTCCTTTACGCTTACCTGCTCGATCCGACCTACTCGCGTTACGCCCTGGCCGACGTGGCCTTTCGCGTTTTCAATTTGAAAATGTCCGACTCGCTGGGCGAAGCTGCCGACCTCACCCAGCGCCTCGCGGCCAAGCTCCGCGATGAAGTTGCCGGCAAGAATCTACGCAACATTTACGACGAAATCGATCTCCCGATGTCGCCCGTTCTCGCGCGGATGGAAGACGCCGGCATTCGCATCGATACCGTCGTGCTCGGCGAAATGTCGAAGACCCTCGAGCACGACGCAAATTTAATCTCGCACCAAATCTGGGAAAAATGCGGTACCGAGTTCAACATCAACTCGCCGCGCCAGCTTGGCGACGTGCTCTTTAACAAGCTGAACTTGCCCAAACCTGTAAAGTACGGCAAAGGCAAGACCATCTCTACCGCCGTCGATGTCCTGGAAGGCCTTGCCGCCGAGCATGACGTCCCCCGCCTGGTTCTGGAGTACCGTCAGCTCACCAAGCTGAAATCGACCTATGTCGACGCCCTCCCTGCCATGGTTAATCCACGCACCGGGCGGGTGCACACCACCTTCAACATGGCAGGTTCGGCCACCGGACGCCTCTCGTCGATCAATCCCAACCTGCAGAACATCCCGATCCGTACCGAGCTCGGCCGCGAAATTCGCGCCGCCTTTGTCGCCGAGCCAGACAGCGTACTGGTTAAGGCCGACTACTCGCAAATCGAGCTGCGCCTGCTCGCGCACTTCTCCGAAGACCCGTTGCTGGTTGAGGCCTATCGTCGTGGCGACGATATCCACTCTCTCACCGTGCAGCAGGTCTTTGGCGTGCCCGCCGGCGAAGTCAACGCTGAGCACCGCCGCCGCGCCAAGGCCGTCAACTTCGGCATCGTTTACGGCCTATCGGCTTTTGGCCTGTCGCAGCAGATCGGCATCGACCAGAAAGAGGCTAAGCGCTTCATCGAAGCCTACTTCGAGAAGTACGCCGGAGTGCGCCGCTTCATCGACCGCACGCTCGAGCAGGCGCGTGCCGAGCTGAGGGTCGCGACGCTTTTTGGTCGCATCCGTCCACTGCCGGACATGCTCAGCAAGAACTGGAACCTGCGCGGCTTCGCCGAGCGCACGGCCGTGAATACGCCGTTGCAAGGCACCGCGGCCGACCTCATTAAGCTGGCGATGATCCGCATCGACGACGAAATTCGCCGCCGCAACCTGCGCTCACGCATGCTCTTGCAGGTCCATGACGAGCTGGTTTTCGAAGCTCCCAAAGGCGAACTCGATACGATCAAGCCGCTCGTTATCGGAGAAATGGAAAAGGTCCACAAACTCAAGGTGCCCCTGAAGGTCGATTTAGGCGTCGGCCCCAACTGGCGGGACGTAGAATAGGCAGGGCATCGATCCGATCTGGCCTAGGCGAGTCAATCTTGCCTGACACAGCAATCTCTGGCGCCGTCGAATTTGAAGCTCATCATGGTCCGTGATGATTGAGCTGGTGGCAAGTGCGGCTGAGTTGCCAACCATTTCCCACGAAAAGGATTCGGGTTTGAACCCAGGCAACGAGGCGGTCATTTGTCCGACCCAATGTCCGGAGACTGCTTCGACTGTCTGTTCGACCCTGGGGCGGAGGTGCGGTCGGCTTGGCGGTTGGGGGTCTGGGCACTAGAATCATCGCAAGCGCAGGCTTACACAGAATTTCGAACGCTCCGAGTTCATTGGTCACCAACAATTAGAACCTTTTGAACCAAACAAGTCCGAGCCGTTACGCGATTTGACGAGCGCGCAAAGCCACCAGCGTTCTGAGGCTATGAGTGCCTTTTCGCAAGACTTCGGCGATGTATTCCTGAGGACAAGCGAAGATCTCTGCTAGCGTGCGGATTTTCAGTCCTTGAGAGTGTTTCAGCAGAACAACGACACGCTCAGCGGGCGGGAGGCAGCGCAAGCTTGCAGCGAGGGTGGGCAAAGCGCCTCGTTCCTGACAATCCGTCGCCGCAGGCTGGTTGAGCCGGCAGTATTCAAGACAGTGCTTAACCAGGATTCGATACAACCAGATAAAGACCGAACTTCCACAGTCCAGCTTATTCATGGAAGCAAATGCATCAAGGAATATCTGTTTGTAGATGACCTGCGCCGTGTCTTCGGAGCCCGTCAGCGCAAGGACAACCCGCATCACCATCGCATCGTAGGAGCGGACCAGTTCCTGAAACGCGGCCGCGTCACCACGTTGCGCTGCGAGCATCAATTGGGAGCCGCTCAGATCTCCTGATCGGAGGCTGAAGCCAAATCCCTCGAAATTGGTCCCTTGTGCCACTTCCAAGCCTAAAAACTCTGTTGCAAAGCCTTAAATTTCTACCAGTTGCGCCGAATTACGGTCAGGCTGACATCGTCCGACAATGGCTTGCCATTCGCGAAATCCTGCACGGCAGCGAGCAACGCCACAAGCGCGTTCGGTGCAGTCAACTGCTTCGTCTGCTGCAAAGCTGTTAATAACCGAGCCGAGCCGAATTCCTCACCCGCTACATTGCGGCACTCCAGCACGCCATCGGAGTAAGCCAGCAGCGTGTCCCCCGGTGCGAGCCGCACCTGACCCGACTGAAACGTGGCGTCGTCCATTGCGCCGAGAAGCGGGCCGCCGGCCTCCAGCAGTTCGACCTGGCCATCGGCACGCAGCAAAATCGGTGGAAAGTGTCCGGCGTTGCAGTACGCCACCTGCCCTGAATTGCAATCGATCTGTGCGAGAAAAGCCGTCACAAACGGCGCTGCGGGACGCAAATAGCAGAGATGGCGATTCATTTCCTTAACGGCTTCCGCAGGGTCGGAATCGGGATGACCGTAACTCTGTAAAAGTCCGGCGAGATTGGTGAACCACATGCCGGCCGCGAACCCCTTACCGGCAATGTCACCAAGCGTCGCGAGCACCTTGGAACCATTCTGCGAGAGGACGGCGAAATCACCGGAGAGATATCGTGCCGCAAAAACTTCGCTGGCGAACTCCATACTTCCGCATTGCACCGACCGCGGGCCGCTCAGCTTGCGCTGGATCTGCGCGGCTTCGAATAATTGCGCATGCAGATCGAGACGTTCGCGTACTAGCGAGTCCATTTCTTCCAGCAGGGGCACATTAACGGCCACAGTTGCGGCCTCGGCTCCCGTTACCAGATCACGATTGCGATAGCGGCTACCTTCACGCGGCTTGACTCGACTCCCCGGCATACAGCTCTCCATGTTCAAAGCGGTCCCACTGTTAATTGGCGGTTGCGACAGTGCTAGCCCACAAACCTGTATCCCGTGCCATGCACCGTGAGAAAGTACTGCGGTTGCTCCGGATCGGGCTCGAGCTTCTGACGCAGACGCACCAGGTGCGTATCCACCGTTCGGGTAGTCGGGTAGTTGTCATAACCCCAAACATCTTCCAGCAGGCGATCGCGGCTCAGCGTTTCGCCCGAGTGGACAATAAAATATTTGAGCAGTTCAAATTCCTTGGAAGAGATATCAATCGGCTTACCTGACCTGAGGACCCGACATTTACGCAAATCGACTTCCACCTCACCAAAGCTGCGACGGTCCTGCTCCTTGGGGAGGACGGAGGTTCGCCGTAGAACGGCCTTCACTCGTGCCAGCAACTCGCGAATGGAAAAGGGCTTGGTTACGTAATCATCTGCACCCAGCTCGAGGCCGACGACCTTGTCGACTTCCTGGCCGCGCGCCGTCAGCATGATGATCGGGATCGAGCCCCTCTTCGCACGTAGTTGTTTGCAGACTTCGAGCCCGCTCATGCGGGGCATCATTACATCGAGCACCACCAAGTCGGGAGATTCCTCCAGCGCGCGCTGAAGACCTTCCACGCCGTCGCGCGCAGTAATGACCTGGTATCCCTCAAACTCGAAGTTGTCCCGCAAACCGGCGACCATGTTGGGCTCATCTTCGACCACCAGAATCTTGGCAGTGACTTGTCCTGCATTCGACTTCACTCGCCCCTCCGCTTTCATGCTGGCGTCTCCTGTATTTGCTGTTGAACCGCAGGATTTAGCACCGGAAGTGTGATGGTAAATTTGCTGCCTTTGCCCGGCGCGCTTTCTACCACAACCTCGCCGCCGTGGGCCTGCACAATATGGCGCACCAGCGAGAGCCCTAATCCGCTTCCTTTCGTGTTGTGTACCAGTGGATCGCACACGCGATAGAACTTGTCGAAGATCTTCGGTTGCTCGTTCGCGGGAATGCCAATCCCGTGGTCAACGACCTCCAGGTTGACGCTGCCGTTGTGCCGATAGAGACTCACCCCCAGGTACCTGTCCGAGTCCGAATACTTCACCGCATTGTTCACCAGGTTCAGCAGTGAGCGTGCGATAGCCTCGCGGTCTACCTGCAGTGGTGGCAGGTTGTTCTCGATCTTTTCCTCGAAGTGAAACCCATTCTGCTCGATTTCGAAACGGTACGATTCCAGTGTGCTGCGCACCAGATCAGCCACATCAGTCTGGCGAAAGGTGTATTCCTTCTTTCCCGCCTCAATGCGCGAGAAATCGAGAATATTATTGATCAATCCTGTCAGGCGTTCGCTCTCCTTGCGAATGATCTCGTGGTACTCATGCTGTTTCATGGGATTGGGAAGGCGTCCCAATTCAAGAGTTTCGGCATAGAGGCGAATCAGAGCGAGGGGTGTCCTGAGCTCGTGCGACACGTTGGAGACAAAATCCGACTTCAACTTGGCCAGCGCAAGCTCGCGCGACACATTGCGATAGGTGAGCCACACACCCGCAGCCAGTAGCAGCGAAAGAGCACCCAGAATCATGTAGCTGGTTCTAAGAAACTTGTTGCTGATGCTCTCGATGGTTGTTCCACGAAGCTTTATGCCGAGAATCAGGCCCGGGAAAACCGTCTCAAAGCTGCGTTCGACTTCCGGACCCCCACCATCCCAACATACGGAAGCCGCCAGCGGGCTTTGGTCCTTGGCGGTGCGCACCATGATTGCCGTTTGCGGATGCGACGTATCATTTGGATCCTGGTCTGGCAGCACGGTGTTCAGAGCCTGGGGAAAGAACGTATTCGCAAGATAATCGGCATCGTAAGCGAAGCCCGCCAACGCGAGATGATCAGACGTGCTACCTCGGGGAACGAACAGCACCACGGATTGGTATTGCCACTTGTCCCCCTTGGCTATCCAGTTTGAAGTGATGAAGACCTTGCGCCCGGCGCTCGCTTCGAATTTCTTCAGCTTGAGCGCATATTCCTTCGAACCCAGGTCAAACCAGTTTTGAACACTGGATGCGAGTCTCCTGCCCTCCTCGCGGAACTCAGGATCATTCGCTCGCCGCGGCTGCGATTGAAATATCAGTTTGCCTTGACTCTTCCACAGAAATGCATGGGCAATATCAGGATGCGCCTCAAGAAAACTGTCAAGTTGTTCAGGATGGTCGGCGTCTGGGAACTTCGCCCTGGCCGCCTCATTCATTTCAAAGGCACGCTCGGCGATACGTTTTTCTGCGATGGCGAGGACGTGTTGATAGTCCCTCTCAAGGATGGCCTCGACGGCTTTTTCGCGCTGAACCGATCTCAAGTGGTACCCAAAGGCCACGACGAGTCCCGCCGCCGGCAGGACGACTGCAAGCATCAGGACCATCATCCGAGTCCGTTCCGACCAGCGCCGAATTTGCAGTGTCATCATGCGAGACTTTGCGGCAACCTACCCGCAACCCATCGAGGTGAGCATAGAGTAGTCGGTTCAGGCAAGTGTCAAGGCGAAGCAACAAATTGCAACAAATTGTGAACTAAATTCTGTGGGGCCCCCGTTTGTCTCTGCTTAACGAGAAAGTGGGGCTGACGGCCGGATTAACTCTCTCAAACTATTGAGGAAGCGCGGGTTATGGCGGGGACAGGTATTGGCCTAAAAGGTTATAAATCTAGCATTGGCTTATCACGTTCCGGCGAGACGCACCGCACAGGCGGCCAGCGCCGTAGGTATAAAAATGCCGGGCCAAAGCACATGGATTCCTCCTTTGGAGGTTGTTATGGCGCTGGCAGTTCGGATAAACGGGAACGCGGCGCACCGGTTCTAGTCTGGATGGCCATCGGCACGGTATTTATTCTAACCCTGGCAGCCGTAGATTATTTCGGCGCGATTGCGATCCGATAGAACTTCACACCCCGATTGCTCTCTGCAGCGCGACAGCAATGGTCCTTACGTGGCGCTCCATGGCTTCTTCCGATTCGGCCTCGACCATCACGCGAGCCAGCTTTTCCGTCCCCGAATAGCGCACGACCACGCGACCGTTGCCGTCGAGTTCGGCCTCTGCGGTGTGAATAGTCTGCATAACCTCCGGTAGTTGATCCAGCGGGACTTTCTCACGTACGTTCACGTTCTCGATGCGCTGAGGGAAGACCTTCATGTCGCCAACCAGTTCAGCTATGGGCTTGCCGGCCCGCGCCATCACTTCCATGACGCGCAGTGCGGTAAGAATGCCGTCGCCAGTTGTGGTATCCATGTCGCGGAAGAGGATATGGCCGGACTGCTCGCCGCCTAGCGTAGCGCCGGTGTTGATCATCTCTTCCAGCACGTACTTGTCTCCGACAGGAACGCGTAGCAAGCGGATGCCGCTTCGCTTAAGCGCAGCTTCGAATCCCATGTTCGACATCGTGGTGGAAACGACTGTGTCATTGTGTAGCAACACGTGGGCCTTCATGTCGCGCGCTGCCATCAGCAGCACGCCATCGCCGTTGACAACCTTGCCTTGAGCGTCAGAGAACATGGCGCGATCGGCATCGCCGTCAAATGCAATACCAAGGTCATACTTGCCATTTGATTTGGCGACTCCGGCAGCGACGTGCTCGGGATGTAGAGCCCCGCATCCGGCATTGATGTTACGGCCATTGGGGTCGATATGCAGGAAGTCGGCGTTAATGTCGCAATCCCTAAATACCATGGGCGCGATGGCGCTGGCGGCGCCATTGGCGCAGTCAACGAGCACGCGGAGCTTTCCGAAGCGGCCCGGGCCGACGAGCGAAGCCAGCCACTCGGCGTACTGCCCACGCAGCGGGGCTTGGCCGGGCAACATGCTGTATCCGGCATGGTCGGCCTGCGAGGCGCCGTTCGCGAGCTGCTCGATATGGGCAAAGATATCGGCCTCGATGGCGTGCTCGAGGTCATCGGAAAGCTTGTAGCCGTCCGAACCGAAGACCTTAATGCCATTGTCGTACCAGGGATTGTGCGAGGCTGAGATGACGATGCCAGCCGAGTAGCCATTTTGTCTCGTGAGGTACGCGACGCCCGGAGTGGTAATGACCCCAGCGCTTATAACCCTCACATTCGACGCTTCGAGTCCAGTGGCAAGCACCTGGCTGATCCAAGCACTGGATTCGCGGGTGTCTTGACCGATGAGGACACGAGCGTCGGCGCCACGCTCGCCGAGGCGTTGTCCGAGGGCGCGTCCGATAGCGTACACAGTAGGCCGATCGAGTGGATACTCACCGGCAACCCCGCGGATGCCATCGGTCCCAAAAAGCTGCCGTTGTAAGTTCTGTTGCGAGATAGCGCTCAAGGATCGCCTGCTCCTCGGGATGGTCTCCCCGTGGTTACAGTAACGTGAATAGGCCCGGGACGCTGAACCCGTACCAGCGGATCAGCGACATACGCGTGCGTCGTAAAGGTCGCTTTACCCACGACGCCGGTTGCATCCACGGGATCGGTGATGGCGGTGTCAATGGAATTGACGCGATTCTGCGGGCCCTCGATAGTGATTTGCGCGGGGTCGACTGTAACGTCTGTGATGCCGTATCCCGCGATAAACGAGCCAATGATACGAGGACGCACATCCACCTTACGCGTGGCGCTGGGATTGAACTCGATGTGAATTTGTGAAGGGACGACTCGAGTGACACTGAGACCACGCGGCACATGCACTTGCCTGGGCCCGAGATCAAACGTGCGCTCGCCGGGGTTAACCCCGGAAAGGTCGAGTACGGCGCTGACTTCCGAGGGTCGTAAAGAACGCACGATGCCCTCTGGACCGCTGACCGATACTTGCACTTCAAACGGGCTCTCGGAGCTCATGATAAGGCTCTCGGGAGGATGGCGGAACTCTACGGGCGCGGTCACGATGGATTCCACGATAGGATCACGGCCGATCATCCACCACAGGCCGATGGCAATGACCAGTGCGAGCGCCTTCAAATCCAGATCAGAGAACAAGTAGCGGCGGAACAGGTCGCGCATGGCTAGAGCTCGGCTCCATCAGGAATGTGATCTTCACGCCTGGCAGCTTCGCGCGCAGGTGGCATGCTAGCAAGCTCCCGATCGGTTTCAGCAGTGGGTAACGTGGTACGTGGGATGTAGCGACGTAGCAGCTCGCTGATACGCTCCCGCAAGTGCTCGGGAGTAAGATCACGCTCGATGGCTCCGCGATGAGCGATGCTAATGCCGCCGGTTTCCTCCGAGATGATTACGGCTATAGCGTCGGTCTCCTCGGTAATGCCAATACCGGCGCGGTGTCGGGTGCCCATCTGCGCAGAAAGCTGCGGATCGGTGGCCAAGGGAAGGAAGCAGGCTGCAGCCGCAATCTTATCTTTCTGCACGATCACAGCGCCGTCATGCAACGGAGCTTTCGGCAGGAAAAGCGTAGCCAGCAAGTCATAGGACAAATTGGCATCAAGAGGAACTCCGCTATCAATGTAGGTACCGAGATCATCCTGCCGCTCGATGATGATGAGCGCACCGGTTTTGTTCTTTGCGAACAAGGTCGCGGCCATCACGATGTCGTCGTAGGTCTCGACTCGGCGACCGCTGAGTCGGGACATCGAGAGCGTGCGTCCCAGACGCACCAGGGAATGCCTGATTTCCGCCGCGAACACCACGATGAGGGCAAAGATGGTCAGGGGCGCTACGGCTGTCACCATCCAATCCATGGTGTTCAGCCCCTTGAAATGCGCCCAGTACACTAGCAGCACGACCAGGGCCACGCCGAGTAAGGCGGGCATTGCGTGCGTCCACTTCAACAGCTTCAGAAACCCATATACAATCAGCGCCACAAAAAGAATGTCGATGATGGAGCTCAGTGATAACACCGGCATGTGGCCAAGGCTCTGGAGCATGGGGTTCTTCGCAGAGTAGAGCCTGCGATTATCTCCATTCTAAATCAGGGGATGGAGAGGACCGACTGCTTTGGATGATTAGCGCAGCCTTGCGCACAGCTCGCCAGTCCTACTCCGTAGGACGATCTCGAGATATGCGCTTTACCTCGGCAGAGAATTCGCCATGACCGAGTCGCGCGCGGACACTATCGCCGAGCTTGAGTTGGGAGGCGTCCTTGACGAGCCTTCCCGAGGCATCAAAGACGAGCGCGTAGCCACGGGAAAGTATCGCCGTGGGCGAGAGCGCCTGCAATCTACCGTGAAGACCTTCGAGATGTGAACGGCGGGCAAGCAGCACGTTTTCAGCGGCGCGGACGAAAGCGAAATTCGCGGTGACGAGCTGCGATTGCTTGATGGTCAGCAGATTCCCCTCCTGGGTTCGAAGGTCGTTTTCGAGCCCCTCAAGGCGACGGCGAGTTGCCCCGAGACGCACTCGCATGTCCTGGTGACGCAAGCGGGTATCGAGCAGCTCGTAACGTCGTCGGAATGTGCCCAGAGTGTACCGTTCGGCCTGCGCCAGACGGTAGACCATGTCATCGATCCTTTGCTGGCGGCGGGCAATGGCGTCCGGCATGCGCACAAACGCAGGATGTTGTCCGAGTCTCGTCAGCACATGATTGGCACGCTCCAGCTTGTGCTGAACTGCCTGTCGCAGCCGGCCGAAGAGTGTCGTGAGCCTGGCGGCCAGTTCCTGTTTCGACTGAATTACCAGCTCGGCTGCCGCGGAAGGTGTCGGCGCACGCAAATCGGCAACGAAATCGCAGATAGTGAAGTCGGTTTCATGGCCAACAGCGGAAATAACCGGAATATTGGAGGCCGCGATGATGCGCGCCAGCCCTTCTGCGTTGAAGGGAAAGAGATCCTCGAAGGATCCGCCGCCGCGGGCAACCAGGATGACATCTACGTTGCGAGCCCGGTTGAAGTAGCGGACACCTTGCGCGACCTCGGCCGCCGCGGTATCGCCCTGAACACGAGCATCATAGATGAGCACGGAAACGGACTCATGGCGCCGTCGCAACACGTTCAGGATATCGTGCAACGCAGCGCCCCGTGCCGAAGTCACTACTCCGATGCGCATGGGCAAGGCGGGTATGGGCTTCTTGCGGTCGGCGTTGAACAGTCCTTCGGCGGCAAGCTTGGCCTTCAATTGCTCGAAAGCCAACTGGAGCGCGCCGGCTCCCTTGGGCTCAAGCATTTCGGCCTGCATCTGCAGGTCGCCACGTTCGTCGTACACCGTCACGCGACCTCGCACGATGATGACGAGGCCGTTCTCGGGACGGAATCGCAACAGCCGAGCCTGGGTGCGCCACATCACGACACGCAACTGGGCCGAACCGTCCTTCAGCGTAAAATACAGGTGACCCGATTCGACCGGCCGGTAGTTGGAAACTTCTCCTTCCACATAAACATCAGTGAACGAGCGCTCGATCTCGGTGCGCAGAGCGGCCACGAGTTCGCGCACCGCATACACTCTGCGCTGGGGAGGAGCGAATGTCAGTCCGAGTTGTTGGTCACCGGGATGCAACGTATCGCCTGCATGGCAGTTTAAACCAATGTCAATACACAGTTACTTCAGCGACCTTCGTGTCGGGGAGCGGGCCTGATCTCTGTGCTATCATCGGCTCGGAAGCTACCACGGGAATGAAACTGGTTGAAGCGCTTGAAGTCCTGAGGAACAGCCCTCCTGCGGAATCGCCGCTCCTTGAAATTCAACTTGCCTGCGGGTTTACTCCCTTACATTTGCAAACTTTCTTGGGAGCGCATCTGCGACGGTTATTCCCTAAGCATCGGGTAAGTATCACTACCGGAGCATTCGGCGACCTGACGGGTAATCTCGAGCGTCTGTCACAGCTGGAAGGTGGTACCGTCGTGGCAGTGGTCGAGTGGAAGGACCTCGATCCCCGCCTGGGGATTCGGATTCTCGGAGGTTGGAAACCGAGTCAGCTCAACGAATTCGCCGAGACGGTACATGCTCACGCAGAGCGCCTGCTGGCGGCAATCGAAATACTGGCGGGCAAGAATATAGTCGCCCTTGCGCTTCCTACTCTTCCGATACCTCCAGTTGCTTTCACGCCGGGTTGGTGCATGAGCCAATTAGAAGGTGAGCTACTGGGATCCCGCGCCAACCTATCCAGCAGGCTATCGAACCTATCGGGAGTTAGAATAGCCAGCCAGCAGAAGCTGGATGTGGTTTCGCCGATTGCCGATAGATTCGATGCCAAAGCTGAGCTGAATACCGGGTTTCCCTATAGCCTGGTACATGCTGATAAGCTATCTGAATTACTCGCTAGCATAGTCAACAATCCACAGCCTAAAAAAGGACTGATTACAGACCTTGATAATACGTTCTGGTTTGGCATCCTCGGCGAGGTAAGCCCAGAGGGCGTCAGTTGGGACCTGGACCATCACACGCTCCGTCATGGGCTCTATCAGCAGTTGCTGGCATCCCTGGCAGAATCGGGGGTTTTGATCGGAATCGCTAGCAAAAATGATCCAGCGCTAGTGGAGGAAGCATTTCGCCAGCGTCAGCCGGTACTGGAACAGGAGCAAATCTTCCCAATTGTCGCGAATTGGGGTCCGAAGTCGGAATCGGTGCGGAGGATTATAGAAGCGTGGAACATTGGCACCGACAGTGTGGTGTTCGTCGACGACAGCCCGCTGGAACTGGCAGAAGTGCAGGCGGCGCACCCCGGCATCGAATGCATACTGTTCCCCAAGGACGATGACAAGGCGGCGTATGAACTGCTGTTTCAGTTGCGCGATAAGTTTGGCAAGACCGCGGTAACCGCAGAAGATGGACTGCGTCTGGAAAGTTTACGTGCCTCCGCGGCAATTGCAATGGCCGGCAGGGGTGAGGGTTACACCCCGGAGCGTTTTCTGCAGGAGGCGGGTGGGAAGTTAGCAGTCAGCTTTGTGAGGAATCCTCCGGATCCGCGCGCGTTGGAATTGATCAACAAAACGAACCAGTTCAACCTGAACGGCAAGCGGCACACCGAGGCGTCGTGGCAAAAGTATCTGGCGAATCCAAACGCATTCCTCATGGTGGCAGCATACGAAGACAAATTTGGTCCGCTGGGGAAGATTGCGGTAATGGCGGGCCGCGCTGAAGACGGCACGGTAGCCATCGATCATTGGGTCATGAGCTGCCGCGCATTTTCGCGCCGAATTGAACACGGCTGCATACAGAAAGTGTTCGCCAAATTCGGTGTACGCGAGGCGAGTTTCGACTATGTGAAGACTGAGCGTAACCAGCCGGTGTTGGACTTTTTTCGGGAGCTCAAGAAGACTGAGGTCTCGTCCCTCAGCAAGCAAGAGCTGGATGCAAACTGTCCGGCAGTGTATCTCGAAATTCAGGAGCGATAGAGTGAACGAAATTCAGGACCGGCTTGACCGGTACTTTGCGGCGGTGTTTTCTGATCTGCCGGAAGCGCAGATAAGATCCGCCAGCGTGGAATCCGAGAAGGGATGGGACTCGGTCGCCTCAGCGACGTTGATCACTGCGATTGAAGAAGGGTTCGATTTTGATACGGCCGCAGAGTTAACGCCGTACTCTGCCATTGCGCCTGCGCTGCAAAGCTAGGAAGAGAGCACTTAGCACTCCAGCTCACTCATCTGAAATTCTCATAGCAGATTCTGGTGGACTAGGCTAAGGCTAGTGACGCCTCTATCGCGGCGCTAAAAGACTTCATATCCACACCGGCGCATTTGCCATCAATGGTCTTGGTCCATTTGGGTAGTACGAGTTCGTAATCACCGCTGGGCGGGCGGCATAGCAGATTGTCTGTGATCCGGAAATTGGGGCGCCGGGCTCGGCTAGCGGACATTTCGGCCACCATCTACTCGAAGCAGATCGAGCGTTGGCGCAGCGGGTACGGGATCACCATCAGCAGAACAAACGGCTATCACGCCACGCAAGCTGGGCCGGGAGCCACGAGGGGCTCCTGCAGGCTCTCGAACCAGAGTTCCAGCATCAGGAGCGCGTAAATCTGGTGACAGTTATTGCGACGGCCACTCTCGTGCTCATCGATGAGATAACGCGCGAAGTCAGGCGAGACGATATCGCGATCCAGAAACTTCTTACCCAGAACGCTATCGTGGACAAGCTCGCGCAGAGGACCGCGGAACCACTGATCGAGCGGCACGCCAAAGCCCATCTTGCCGCGCGTGAGTAATTCGGGCGGCAAGCGGTCGCCAAGAGCTTCCAGCAGGATGCGCTTGCCTTTGGCGTCCTGACATTTCCACGCCGTAGGAATCTTCGTCGCAAACTCACAGAAAAGGTGATCCAGCATCGGACAGCGGACTTCCAGCGATGCTGCCATGGAGGCGCGATCAACTTTGGCCAGGAAATCGCCAGTCAGGAGATTCGTGGCTTCAAAGTACATCAGCTTGGAAAGAATGCTGTCATTCCCGGCATTGAAGTTGTCGGGCAGCATCTGCTCCAAGAAGGCAGCATCGGCGGGCAGCATCCAATCGGGATTGAGCATGCGCTTGCGCAGAAAGTACATCGTGTAATTGGTATTGAAATAGCGATCCAGCTGGGTAGGCGAGCCGAGCAAGCGCAGCTTGTTCTTGCCGTACGCAGCATAGGGCAAGCTCTGTGCTATTGAGCTGATGAGCCTGCGTAGCGGAGACGGAATGCTATCCACATAGGCATAGCGCTGCATATCGCCGATTACGTTGTAGCCGGCAAAAAACTCATCGCCGCCATCGCCGCTCAGGGCAACCTTTACGTGCTGCACCGCGAACTCGGAAACGATATACGTGGGGATCGCCGAGGAGTCAGCAAATGGCTCATCGTAGTGATGAACGAGCTTTTGGATGAGGTCAACGGAATCGGGATGGACGACGATGTCGTGATGCTCGGTCTGGTACTTCTTGGCTACGAGCCGGGCGTAATAGAGCTCGTTGTAGGCAGCTTCTTCGAAGCCGATAGAGAACGTCTTCACAGGCGCACTGGATTGCAAGGCCATTGATGCTACTACCAGGCTGGAGTCGATGCCTCCGCTAAGAAAGGCTCCCAAAGGCACGTCGGCAATCATCCGAATTCGAACGGACTCATCGAAGAGCTCGCGAATCTTCTCTTTGGTCTGCTCCCGCGTCAGCCCGGTCTGGTTGTGTTCATGGAAAGGCGGCAGACGCCAGTAGCGTCCTGGCTTGATTTCGCCGTCGGCTGAGCACTCGAGCCAGCATCCTGGCATCAGTTTGTGAACGCCGCGAAACGGCGTATAGGGGTCCGCAATATAACCAAACTGGAAATAAAGCCGCAGGGCCTCCTGGTTGAGTTCAAGAGGCACACCAGCGACACGCAGGCATTTCAGCTCACTGCCGAAGAAGAAGCCCTCGGGAGTATTGGCGTAGTAAAGCGGCTTCTTGCCGAAGCGGTCGCGGGCGATGAAGAGCTTGCGACGATTGCCGTCCCAGATGCAGTACACAAACATGCCGCGCAGAAGCGCAAGACCATCAGCTCCCTTCTCCTCATAGAGGTGTAGGAGGGTTTCGGTGTCGCTGTTGGTGCTAAACCGATGGCCGCGAGCAATCAGATCCTGGCGGAGCTCCTGGTAGTTATAGATTTCGCCGTTGAAAACAACCCAAATGGTGCCATCCTCGTTGGAGATGGGCTGATGTCCTGTGCTCAGGTCAATAATGCTTAGCCGGCGCATACCGATGCCGCAGGGGCCCTCGGTATAAATGCCCTCATCGTCGGGGCCGCGGTGGCAAATGACGTCGGTCATGGCGCGAACAGCGGAGGGTTGAGCTTGGCCGTTGCGCAGCACAAATCCCGCGATTCCACACATAGTCTTTCAATCGTATCATTCCGCAGAACGCCGGTTGCTTGCATTGCATCCGGGGTTGAAAGCGGGTTTAACCACTTCGACACCCGGGCCAGGCGCACGTGAGAGGATTCGCGCTCGCATGCTGACTGCATGCGATAATCGAACATCGACCCGGCTCATGGCCCCGGGTTCCTTCATCTTTCATCATGACGGAGAGCTTTACAGGCACGCGGCAGCACGCGGCAGAAGTCGCCAGCAGGCAACGATTTGAATTCGGCAAGAACTGGGCATGGTTCCTGGAGGGGCTGAACGAAGACCGGATCTCCGAGGCGGTGAAATCGCTGGGCGAGATGTTAGAGACTGACAGCCTGGTGGGGAAATCATTCCTCGACATAGGTTCGGGCAGCGGCTTGTTCAGCCTGGCGGCGCGACGACTGGGCGCACGGGTGCATTCCTTCGACTACGATCCCAATTCTGTGGGTTGCACACAGGAGTTGCAGCAGCGTTTTTTCCCCGATGACCCTGGTTGGATCATTGAACCGGGATCGGCGCTGGATTCCAATTACCTGCGGTCGGTGGGCAAGTTTGATGTGGTGTACTCGTGGGGCGTGCTGCACCATAC
>Ga0126381_100002256_pt1 | contig 20844 bp, 17 predicted proteins | sample PanSoiMetPlot_28_FD_96465 | JGI IMG/M metagenome (GOLD analysis project Ga0126381, IMG submission 96465) | Tropical forest soil microbial communities from Panama - MetaG Plot_28 | ecosystem: Environmental > Terrestrial > Soil > Tropical forest > Bulk soil | place: Panama | collected 2016-02-17
AGTCATAAAGGACCATAGAATCTCAAAGTGATGACCATAACAGCAACCGCCAAATCATTTGAGCCTGAGACTGTCCGAATACCAGGCGGAGAATTCTCAATGGGTTGCGATCAAGGCGCGGCATGCGAGCGGCCGGTGCACACGGTGAGTGTCGACTGTTTCAGAATAGGCAAATACGCTGTTACCAACGTGCAGTATAGGCTGTTCATCGAGGAAACTAACTACACTGTTCCGCCCTCATGGGCCGACCCGCGCTTCACACTCCCGGATCAGCCAGTAACAAGCGTGAGCTGGTACGATGCGATCGCTTATTGTGATTGGCTGACCCAACGGACTCTGAAAAACTATCGCCTCCCTACGGAAGCGGAATGGGAACGGGCCGCGCGAGGCGGTGTCGAAGGCCGCACTTACACTTGGGGTGATCAACCCCCGGAGCTTCAATCGGGTTATTATGAGTCCTGGATATCGGGTCCTGAGCCAGCGGGTCGGCGCCCCGCCTCCGGATTCGGCCTTTATGACATTTCCGAAAATGTCCATGAATGGTGCGCCGATTGGTTCGACCCGGGCTATTATAGGAGCTCGCCTCCTCGCAATCCCCTGGGACCGCCGGCTGGCTCACGCAAAGCTTCGCGCGGCGGGTCTTGGCGTCACCAGATAAAGATCGCTCGAGTGGCCGCCAGGAGCAGTATTCCGCCCGACTATCATTACAACGATTATGGATTCAGGGTTGTTGTTGATGTTTAATCCAGACTCCAGGTAGTCGGGTCACGTTCGAGAACCCGGAAACCGCAGGGTGCGCCCCAGCGCCACCTAAAATGGTATCGGCAGATCGACTCCGGTCGGAACGGAGATCAGGACTCGAAAACTCCAACTGTCGGGGGCTCAGCAATTGCGGGCTCCAGCCAGCTAGGTTATAATATGATGCCCCCGGGCGTACGTAGGAAATGGGGAGGCCCGGCAGTCTTTATGATCAGGTGTAACAATTGTGGGACAGACAATCTGGATGGGAGTGAGTACTGCGACGAGTGTGGTACGAAGCTTGACCTCAACCCTTCCTTTCGGGTGAGTGGCCCCACTAATCCGCCGGCCTACCTGCCGCCTTCGGGCAGTCGCCAGCCCGTCAGGAATGGTGATTCGGGAGCCGCGGGCCAGCAGCCACGGCAATCACGAAACGATCAGGTTCAGCAGTTCTCGCAGGCTGGTGATAGGGTGCCGGCTCCGCCGTCGTTTACTACGTCAACGAGTGTGCCCAAACCGGCCAGGCCCGTCAGCGATCAGCGTCAACCACCGGCCGGCTCGGGCTCGCCTCAGAGCGGAGCGCCTGCCGAGCCCCAGCGCCCTGGCCAGACTCTCGTTCTGGCTTCTAGAGGCCGTACTGATGCGCTCAGACCCGATGATCAGCAGAACCAACAGAGTGAGGTCAAGATGAGCTGCAAGCTGGTCATAGAGCGGGGGGGGCGGATCGGCAAAGAGTTTCCGGTGACCGCCACCGAGACCAACATCGGGCGGTGGGATGCTGATAGCGGAATATTCCCCGATGTCGACCTCGATCAAGATGATCCTGAGGCCAAAGTCTCCCGCCGTCATGCGCGAATAATGAATCAGAATGGCCAATTCTTCATCGAAGACCTCGGATCGACCAATGGTACATTCGTAAATCGCGGCCGCAGACTTCTGCCCGGCCACCGGCAACCCCTGCAAAGTGGTGATGAGATCATAGTAGGTAAAACGTTTTTGAAGTTCCATATTCTCAGGTAACAACCTAGGAAGTCACGGCTTAGATAGCGAAACGGCGATTGCCGCTCTTGTGAAGATGTTTTGCCCTGAATGTGGTGCGGAATTACATCCGACAGACCCGTATTGTGGCGAATGCGGGGCCAGACAGGATGTCTCAGCGTCGCCTCCCCAGGCGTCCGAATCGAAGGGGGGGCGGGGAGCTAAAGATGTGCCCGAGTCACGACGGCCTTCGAACTCGACCAGCGTTCAATTAGAACCGGATACGCTCTTGCTCGACCGCTACATGATCGTCAAGCGCGTGGGCGGCGGCGGAATGGGGTCCGTATATATGGCGCGCGACAAGCGGCTGGCCGACCGGCCCTGCGCCGTCAAAGAAATGATCGAGCTTTTTGCCGATGACAATCAAAGATCTAAAGCTGTGGACGATTTTAAGCGCGAAGCCGAAGTCCTCGCCCAGCTCGAGCATCCCTCTATTCCTACGATCTATGATTATTTCATAGAAAGCGGCCGATATTACCTGGTCATGAAGTGGATCGGCGGCGGCGACCTCGCAGAACAGATGCGCACTTTCGGCGGCCACGTCGAGGAACGACTCGTAACCAAGTGGGCAATTCAAATTTGCGACGTGCTTCACTACATCCATTCTCAAGTTCCGCCTATCATCTACAGGGATCTGAAGCCGGCCAATCTCATGCTCGATGACAAGACCGGGCGCGTGATGCTTGTCGATTTCGGGATTGCCCGGACAGTCCGTCCAACCGAGAAAGGCGTGACCGCGATTGGCACTATGGGGTATGCGCCTCCAGAGCTATTTTCCGGTAAGGTCGAGCCTCGATCTGACATCTATTCCCTTGGCGCCACAATGTTCCATATGATGACGGGAACGGATCCTCAGGACAACCCGTTATTGATATTCGACTTTACCAAGAACCCCAGGCCTGCTCAGCTAAACTCAGCCATTAGCGCCGAGATGGAGCGCATCCTAATAAAGGCTGTAGCTCACAAACCCGAAGACCGGCCTGCTTCAGCAGTGGATCTCAAGCGAATGTTGGAAGAGCATTATTCGCGCCAACCTGGAGGGCCACCTTCTTCGCAGCGGCCGGTTCCCGCGACGTACGCTCCCAAGCCTGATGGAGCAGCTTCTCTTCCTGCAAGCTCGCCAGCCAGCGTCTCGCGACAGGCCATTGGTCAGGCCGTCGGCCAGCCTGCTGCAGAGCCTGCTGCCGATCTGGTCTTTTGCGGCCGGTGCGGTGAAAAGATTGCTACCGATGACCAGTTCTGTCCGCATTGCGGAACTCGGCAGCCCGTCGGGGGCGCCGCCGCTTCGAGCCCGCCAAAGGGGGCTACCCAAGGGCAGCGAATTACAGCTCAACTTTATGTAATGAGCAGGAACAATGTGCCGTTGCCGTTTAAGATCGATAAAGACAGCATCCTCATCGGGCGTACCGATCCACATACCAGCATATTCCCTGAGATCGACCTCACAATGCATGACCCCGACACCAAGGTCTCCCGAAAGCATGCCCGGATCATCCGCAAGGGCGAGGAGTATTTTGTCGAAGACCTGCAATCCGTCAATGGAACGATCGTCAAATCAGCCGGCGGCGGATCGATAAGGCTGAACCCTAAAATGCCTCGAAAGCTCGCTAACGGCGACGAGCTCAAGCTAGGCGAAACCACTTTGAAATTCGTTATTGCATAGGTTAAGTTAGTTAATGGAAGCAAGAAAGTTAGTGGAGTAAGAAGGGTGCAGTCATTCCCGGGCAGAAGAATCATACTTTCTCCGATGTAGCTTTCTTAAAGGGCTGGGATCCAAGAATAGAGAGACGTGGCGAAATTCTGTCCTTATTGCGGTAATCAGCTTGGCGACAGGTCTAAGTTCTGTCCAAAATGCGGCAAAGCATCCCCGGCCCGTCGCGGCCGGCGCGCCGCGCCAGGCGGTGATGGCCCGCGCCAAACCAGGGACGCCATCGCCGGCCTGCCCTCCGAGGGCGAATCGACAGAACAGGAGAAATACGAGGCGGCAGGCGGTCGAGTCCCAGTAACCGCGCAAACACCCGGTGTAGCGGCCGAGCGCATTCGGGGTACTGGGGCGGTTCGCCCGGTTACTGCTAAGATTCAGGGTGGCCGAGCCCATCTGTATGCGCCCCCGACTCATTCTTTTGTTGGCTCGTTTGAACAAGCAGGCTTTGGTCTTCGCTACGGCGCGTTGATATTCGACTTCCTGATAACGCTGATCGCGATGATGAGCTTTACATTCATGATCACTGCGCTCGAGCACAGGTCGGTAGTAGGGTCGAACAAAGACCTCTTGATTGTGGCCGGCCTCACCTTGCTTCTGCTGCTGATGAATTTCGTGGTTCTTGCCGGAAACAATGGCCAGACCGCCGGGATGCGCATCCTTGGCATCAGGATCATTCGCACCGATGGCAGGCCATTCAGCATGAAGCTCGCAGCACTGCGCCACCTGGCCGGCTATCCACTGTCGACGATTTTTTTCTTTCTCGGGTTCCTCTGGATTCTGTGGGATCCCAGGCAGCAGGGCTGGCATGATAAACTCGCCCGGACAGTAGTTGTGATGTCCAGGTAAGTTGTCATCTCCATGTAAGCCGTGAATGCCCGCTTCCAAGATCGGCCCTGTCCTGACGGGCTTACTGGCTTCCATGAGGTGGCCCGGCGTGTCGGATTCACCTGACACCGGCAATTTGAGGACGACGGGGCCGGGGCGGTCAGCGCTTGCAGCATCAAGGACCGCCAATTGGCCTTGGAATCAACACAAAACACGAAGTCCGGCGTTAAGCCTGGCACCTCGCGATCCTTTTCGGCGAAGTCGATCGGCGCCGGCACCTCGCACCAGCCGGCGGATGTTTCAAGGGGAGTGCAGAACACTCATGGCCAGACTCATCATAAGACCCAAAGACTACGATCAGTCCACGATTCCGCTCGACAAACTCAGGATGACAATCGGGCGGTCTTCGCGAAACGACATCTGCATCAGCGATCCGTTTGCCTCTCGCTTGCACGCCGAAATACGGCAGGAAGGCGACCACGTAACGCTTGTGGACCTGGGCAGCGCCAACGGTACGTATTTGAACGGACAACGGGTGACCGGCAGCATTGGATTACAGCCGATGGATCGCGTCCGAATCGGAGAGACAGAGATCGAATATCAAACCGAAGCCGTGCAACCTCAATCAACGCCTACGGTCTACCTCTCGGGACCGATTGCCGAGGCCCTTCCAGTCGACACGATTACTACATCGCTCGGAAACAGGACCACTTCTGACCTGCTGTCGACAATTCAATCGGCCACGGGGCTGATTGGCGCATCCCGGCCTTCGGGCAGCACGCCGCAACGCGCTCCATCAGGGTTGCCGGTTGCGCTGGCCCCGGAAGTCAAAGGGCGCCGCGATCTTCTTGGAATCGTCTCGATGGTCGGGGTTGCCCTGCTGCCCAACACTTCAGTTGAGGAAACCCTGAACCGAACCATTGACATGGTGTTCGAAGCCATTCCCGCCGAACGGGGATTTCTCTTTCTGAAAGAGAAGGACGATCTGGTTTGCAAGATCGCCAGGGCCGCCGGCCGCGGCGCGCTGCCAGCCGATCTCCAGGTACAGATAAGCCGGTCGATAACAAACAAAGTCTTGACCGAAGGCGCATCGGTATTGACTTCCGATGCCGCCCACGATCCTCGATTCCAGTCTCAGAACTCCGTGGTGTTGAGCCAGATCAGGTCGGTAATGGCCGTGCCTTTGTTTTCTGGTGAAGAAACGTTTGGAATGGTGTACGTGGACAACCCGCTTGACAATCGTTTCACGGAGGAAGATCTGCAGGTTCTTACGACTATAGCATCGGTAGCATCGATCAAGATCGAGCATGAGCGTTTGCTCGAGGAGCGCCTGGAGAAGCGCCGGATGGAGGAAGAGTTGAAGGTTGCCTCCGAGATCCAGTTGAGGCTCCAGCCGGTCTCGCCGCCCAAATTGCAGGGCTGGGACATGACCGGCGTCTCATTCCCCTGCCGCGAGATTGGCGGGGACTATTACGACTATATCGCTTCAAAGAAGGACAACAGCGTGACGATTGCGCTCGGCGACGTGTCGGGAAAGGGTACCGGCGCCGCTCTGCTGATGTCGTCGCTCCACGCCGCTGTTCGAGCCCAAGCTCAGACGACCGCTTCAGTTCGAGAGGTGATGGGCGAAATAAACCGCTACCTGTACGAGAATACGCCCTCCAACAAATTCGTTACCTTGTTCTATGGCAAGCTGAACCCTGAATCCGGAGTGCTGACTTATTCAAACGGCGGCCACAACCCTCCAGCGCTCATTCAGTCCGGAGGCGAAGTGATCAAGCTCGAAGTCGGTGGTTTGCCAATCGGCGTAATGCAGAACAGTGTTTACCGGGAGGGTCAGGTCGAATTCCGGCCCGGCGATGTGCTTATCATCTACAGCGACGGCATAACCGAGTCAATAAACGATGAGGGCGAAGAATTTGGAGAGGCGCGTTTGATCGACGTGGCTCGACGCTACGTGGACCGCTCCGCAGCCGGTTTGCGCGACCGCCTTGATGAGGCGCTTTCGCGTTTCGTCGGCTCGGCTGCCCCGGTCGACGATATGACCCTCATGATCGTCAAGCGCTGCCCTTAGCCCCAGGCTCCCTTCGTCAACGGGTTCGTTTCTGGTATGCGGTTCGACTCAACCAACCCGGCGCTATGACAGCGATAGAGGTTGGGAAAGGGGCACTGCCCCGCTAGTTGTTTGGTACACCCCCAGAGGATCGAGCGAGTACGTCATCGTTGCTCTCATCGATCCTGGCCCACGACAAGCCCTTTTAGCCGAGGCTAATGGGGGGCTGGCTGCGGTCCTGTTTTAGGGTGAGGCAAAGACAACCCGCTGGTCATCCGCATCTTCTCACTTGATGATGGAACCTGCTGCTACGGGTCTACTCATGGCTGACATCAGCATTATCCCGCTGACCCAGGTTGATCCGAGCCTGACCGACCGCATCTTTGACGAGCAATGCCGGGAATGGTTATCCAGGCTCAGATGGGACTATACCGAGCCCAGCCGCTTGTTGAGGGGCGTCTTGCGCAAGGGCGAACTCACTGGACTTGTCGCCCTCACCGACTCTGAAGTCGCTGGGCTATCCCTCAAAGAGGCGCCCGCCAAGGGTCCGACGGCGGCTGGCTTCACATTCTACGTCGTCGAGGGAACGAGGGCATCCATAGGAGATATCTACGTTTCGCGGTCCTACCGCGATGCGGGCGTTGCCAGGCAATTGATCCTGGCGATCCTTTCAAAGCTGGATACGCTGCCGCGCCTCCGCCGAATTGAAAGCCAGAGTGTGACCTTTGACAATCAGGACGCCGACGAGGTCTTCGTGGCCCGCGGCTTTGAGCGTTTTGAGCGACGCTTTATGTTGGCTAACTTATCATCCGAAAAATCAGCGCCGGAGTCATCAGACGGCGCTTACCAGCCGCCGCTCGAGCAGGATACAATCAAAATCAGGCCATGGCTCGAAGACGATTACGGCGGTGCCGTCAGGACTATATTCCGATCATATCGCGGAGAGGATGACAGCCGCATAAACAGCCAGTACAGCTCGGAGGAGGGTTGCGCTGAGCTGTTATCGATCCTCACCGATACCGTATGGTGCGGCCAGTTCCTGCCCGAAGCATCCCGTGTCGCTGCATGTAGTGTAACCGGCAACCAGGTCGGCGTCCTGATCGCCTCTCGCATGAGTGCCGATACGGCTCACCTGGGCCAGATCTCGGTCTTGCCTTCTTATCAGGGCAGAGGGCTCGGCCGCGGCCTGATCGAATCAGCCAAGGCTGAGTTGGCCAGGCGCGGCTTCGCCTGTGCATCGCTCGCAGTGACGGCGACCAACAGACGAGCCGTATCCCTCTACGAATCTTGCGGCTTCTCGACCATCCACTCATTCCCCGTGTATTATTGGCGCCGCAAGTGACCGGTTTGGAATCCTGCGTGAACCGCATGCGTTGGACACAAAATGCAGGCACGAACCGCAACTATACCCTTCATCGCCCTCCTGATTGCGCTGGTCCTGCCCGGCTCGCGCGCAGCGCCATCCCAAACGCAGGCCCGTAAAGCGCCCGCCCCTTCCGGTAATGCGTCAGTTGTATTCGAGATCATCGAGAAAGATGCCCGGCCTCACGTATCCGGCGATGAATATCTCTACTTCCGCCTCTATCAAGACGGCACGGCAGAGTTCGAAATGAGCCACCTGGGCATGCCCTTGAATCAAGGAGTTACGCTGAACAGGATCAGGCTGAACAAGGATGAACAAGACGAACTGACGAACTTAGCGGGCTTGTGCATCGATTTCCCGGGGGACTTTGATCCGATGCAGCGACTAGAGGAAAAGGTCGCGATTTCCACGATTACAGTGCGGGGCCAGGATGGCGACTACCATCAGACGGTGATACACCACTATAGCCCCGAAAATGAGAAGACGAAGCTGTATTTCCCTCGGGCCGCCAAGGACTTGATGAAGCAAGTAGACTATCTCCGCCGGGAATTGACCGTCGCCCGCGCCACCTTCCGCGACCTGGTGACAAACTCAGAAGGCAACGGAGCGAGAACGGGCTGAAAGCTCGTCCTAGCGTCCCGCTCCGCAAATTCAGCATGCGTGATATAATTGGCGCCAAGCCATATGGCCAGGAATTATGTAATCAGGGGCGCACCTGCTGCGCGCTTCTCGGTCGACTACAAGAACGCACTTAATACCGAGCAGTATGCGGTAGTGACGGCGCCGGGTGGGCCGATGCTCGTGATTGCTGGCGCGGGCTCGGGCAAGACGCGAGCCGTCACCTACAGAGTCGCTCGGCTCATAGAATCCGGCGTGCATCCATCGCAGATCCTGTTAGCGACCTTTACCAATAAGGCCGCGCGCGAGATGCTCCATCGCGTTGAAGGCCTGGTCCATTCCGACGTGAGAAAAGTATGGGGAGGGACGTTTCATTCCATAGCGAACCGGATCCTGCGCCGGCATGCTCCCGCCCTCGGTTTCAGCCACGATTTTACGATCCTGGATTCTGAAGACGCGCGAGATATGCTCGATCTGGCAATTGAGGGATCCGGAATTGATCTGAAAGCTCGGCGCTTTCCCAAAGCCAGTGTCCTGTATGATGTGTTGAGCTTTGCAAACAATCGCGCGCTGACCGTCACTGAGTGCATCAACCAGTTCTATCCGTATCTTGCCCCTCAGGCCCGGCCGATCGAGCACGTGGCCGTCATTTACCGGCAGCGCAAGCTCGAGCGCAATTCGATGGACTATGATGATCTGCTAATCAACTGGAAGCGATTGCTGGTCGAAAATCCTGAAATAACCGATTACTGGACGTCCCGGTTTGAGCACGTACTGGTCGACGAATATCAAGATACCAACAAGCTTCAGGCCGAGATCGTCGACCTGCTTGCGTCACGACACCGGAATATTATGGTCGTGGGCGACGATGCCCAGTCGATATTCGCATGGCGGGGCGCTCACTTCGCCAACATTTATGGGTTCAAGGAGCGCTACCCTGACTCCCGGGAATATCGCCTGGAATCGAACTACAGGTCCCGTCCTGAAATCGTGATGCTGGCCAATGCATCCATCAGGAACAACCGGAACCAGTTTCCAAAGGCGCTCCAGGCTATTCGCGACTCTGTGGGCGTGGGACCGGCGCTGGTGCCGGTCCGAAACGTTGATCAGCAGGCTGCATTCGTCGCCAGCCGCGTCCTGGAATTGAGGCAAGAAGGCGTCCCGCTCGACCAGGTCGCGGTGCTGTACCGGAGTCACTGGCAGTCGCTCGAGTTGCAGATCGAGCTGGTCCGGCGAGACATACCATACGTGGTTCGCTCTGGCGTTCGCTTTTTCGAGCAGGCCCATATCAAAGATGTATTGGCCTACCTGCGCATTGCCACGAACCCGCGCGACGAGCTGGCCTGGAAGCGCGTGTTGAGGTTAATACCCCATATTGGAGTGCAAACAGCGAACCGGATCTGGGAGCAACTTTCGGAGGCCGAAAATCCGCTGGAACTTGCACGGGAACCCAACTTTGTTCCGAGCCGGCGAGCGGCATCAGCGTGGCGGGATTTTGCCGGATTGCTCTGGCGGCTCAGCGGACCGGGATCCGATCATATGCCCTCCACAATGATCGATACGGTCGTCGCCTGTGGATATGAGGAGCACTTGGGGAACGAATACGAAAATGCTGATCTGCGTGCTGAGGACCTGCGCCAGCTTGCTTTGTACGCGACGAGCTTTGAATCGACGGAATCGTTCCTTTCAGACCTGGCTTTGATAAACACGGAGCGTTTCAGCCGGCCTGGCGCAACGGCTGCCGAGGACGTGGTCCGCGGGGCCGACGAAGATGAGAAGCTGGTGTTGAGCTCGATTCACCAGGCTAAAGGCCTCGAATGGCGCGCGGTTTTCCTGATATGGACATCGGATGGCAAGTTCCCTTCCTCGAGGTCGCTTTACGATCCGCAAGCCGAAGAAGAGGAGAGACGTTTATTCTATGTGGCGACAACGAGGGCCAGGGACGAGCTTTATTGTTGCTATCCTCTGGTTCAGATTGGTCAGGGGCGTCGCGTGATTGTTCAGAAGCCCTCTCGCTTTATCACAGAAGTCGCGCGGAACCTTTTCGATGTGTGGTCGGTCAGGGAAGAAGCGTTTGCAATCGAAAGTGAACCCGACGAGGAGCGCGCAAATTGACTGAGCCCGCAACGCTGGGTTAAGCGTCCGGAACAAACTCCGGATCGTCCTGCCGTTCCCTCTCCCATGACAGGAAATCATAATATCCGCACCGGCGGCCGTCGGGGAACTGGCGGCAGACAGTAGGCCTGGCATCGTATATAGTGCAGCGCCGGCTGTCTTTGTCCAGGAACTCGCAGACGGTGTCAAACATTTCGTCTTTTTGATGTCGCAGGACGCGCTCGCCATAGGCGATCTTGGTATATCTCGCTTCGGTCTTCTCGATGCTCAGCCCGAAGTGCCTGGCCAGGCGCTTAACATCGGTCCTGGTGACATTAATCCTGTCGTAGCTGCAGCAATAGGCCGGGCACTTATCACAATCGTACAGGACGCGTAGTTTGCGTCCGTTTCCATTCGAGCTATTCATTAACTAACCTCAACGGGATGTCCACTACTGATGACCTGCGAGTATTCTATCAGCGGGCAATGAGCAGGACAAACAACCGCGACGCGGCCCGGTTGACACCCGGAGGCTATCGGGGGTCATTCATTAACTTTGAGAACGGCCAGGAAGGCCTCCTGTGGGATTTCCACGCGGCCTACGCGCTTCATTCGCTTCTTGCCTTCCTTTTGTTTTTCCAGCAGCTTGCGCTTTCGGGTTATATCGCCGCCGTAGCACTTGGCGAGGACGTTCTTGCCAAGCGCCTTCACCGTCTCTCTGGCGATGACTTTGTTCCCGATAGCCGCCTGTATTGCGACTTCGAAAAGCTGTCTTGGAATGAGCGTACGCATTTTCTCGACCAGAGACCTCCCGCGCGTGTAAGCATGGTCGCGATGGACGATTAACGACAACGCATCGACCTGTTCCCCGGCGACGAGTATGTCGAGTTTGACCAGTTCGGCTTCCCGGTAGCCGGTGAGCTCGTAATCGAGTGAGGCGTATCCCCTTGATAGAGACTTCAACCGATCGTAGAAATCCATCATTATCTCACCCAGCGGCAGCTCATAAGTCAGTAATACCCGCTTGGGAGTCAAATACTCGAACCCCAACTGAGCGCCGCGCCTTTCCTCCAGCAAGCCAAGCAGACCTCCGACGTACTCCTCGTTGGTCATTATCATGGCCCGAATGATGGGTTCCTCGATTCTTTCGATTCGGCCGGGATCGGGTAGCTTGGATGGGCTGTCGATCTCTGTGATTTCGCCATCGGTGGTGGTGACGCGATACCTGACGTTAGGCGCGGTCGTGATCAGCTCAAGGTCAAACTCGCGTTCGAGCCTCTCCTGGATGATTTCCATGTGAAGCAGGCCGAGAAATCCGCAGCGAAAGCCGAATCCCAGCGCGGCAGATGACTCGGGGTCGTAGAAAAACGACGAGTCGTTAAGTCGCAGCTTGTCCAGCGCATCGCGGAGCTCCTCGTACTTGTTCGATTCAATCGGGTACAGGCCGCTGAAGACCATCGGCTTGATTCGCTTGAAGCCGGGAAACGGGTTCTCGGTTGGCCTGGCGGCCTCGGTGACAGTATCGCCAATCTCGACGTCCGAGACGTTCTTGATGCTGGCCGTAAAGAAGCCAACCTCGCCCACGCCCAGCTCTTCTATCTCACGGGGTTTCGGCGTCAGCACGCCGATACGGTCCACTTCATACTCCTTGCCGGCAGCCATCAGCCTGATCTTCATTCCCTTCTTGATCCGGCCATTCAAAACCCGGAGCATGACAACCACCCCGCGATAGCTATCGAACCAGGAATCAAAAATAAGGGCCGACAATGGGAGTTCTGCTGCGCCAGCCGGCGGCGGTATCTCGCGAACTATAGCTTCGAGCACTTCATCAGTGCCGGTCCCCATCTTTGCCGAGATCAAAAGGGCGTTATGTGTGTCGAGCCCGATCGTCTGCTCGATTTCATCGCGTACACGATCAGGCTCGGCTCCCGGCAGGTCAATCTTGTTTATTACCGGAATCAAGTGGAGATTGTGGTCCAGCGCCAGATAGGTATTGGCAAGCGTTTGGGCCTCTACGCCCTGAGACGCATCGACCACAAGGAGTGCACCTTCGCATGCGGACAGCGACCGCGATACCTCGTACGAGAAATCGACGTGCCCGGGTGTGTCGATCAGGTTGAGTACGTAATCTTGACCGTCCCGAGCCCTATAATTCAGCCTCACCGAGTGGGCTTTTATCGTTATGCCACGCTCGCGCTCGAGGTCCATCGCGTCCAGCACCTGTTCGGACATCTCACGCTCTGACAGGGCCCCTGTCGCCTCCAGCAGGCGGTCGGCGAGAGTGCTTTTGCCATGATCAATATGCGCGATGATCGAAAAATTACGTACCCTGGAAGATTCTAGCATCTGACTTCGCTTGCAGTATCCAAAAACGAACCTGGGTCCCCCGGCATCAGAACGGATTGCCCCCGAGACAACGACCTTGCCGGATGGCCATCGAAAATCACGGATTAAAGGCCGTGGGGGCCGGCATAGCAGGCGAGCCGAACACCGGACCCGCCCTGTGAACCTAATAGTATAGCAGGTACGAGGTTCCTGCGACCAAAGGTTTAGGCCTTAAGGCAAGCGAAAATCGTGAATTTGAGGAAGGCTTCACGAAGAGGTGAAAGCTGAAGTCCAGAATTGCCCGTATCAAGCGGTGAGCACCAGGTAGACGAGCGCCTTTACAGCAGACTGCAGCAGTTGCGAATCCGATTTCAATAACGCACTTGAACCGGGGCGATTTGAATTATTCGCTTACATCACGCGCCAGCAATGCTGCGCCGATTAACCCGGCCGAAGGGGCCAGCTTGGCAATTACTATGTCACAGCTATTGAACGACGGCGGGAAAGCCCTGCGCCTGGCCTCTTTGACGGTTGGTTTGAGTATGAGGTCGCCCGCCTCCATAACACCGCCACCCATTACGATCATCTCAACGTTCAGCAGATTAATGACCGCTGCCAGGGCTATACCCAGAAACATCCCGGTGCGCTCCATCATAACCTGCGCCATTTCGTCGCCTTCTTTGGCCGCGTGCGCGATGTCTTCCGCGGTAAGCTCGCGGTTTCTTGGGATTGCGAGCCGCGACAGTGACGAAGTCCGGTCCCTGTAAAGTCGCTCCCGGGTGCGGCGCACGATATTTGGGCCCGAGCATATGGTTTCCAAACATCCAACGTTGCCACAGGCGCACTCTATGCCTTCGGGGTCTATCGTTATATGACCAAATTCCCCGGCGAATCCGGTCGCGCCACGATATATCTTGCCGTCTATTACTATGCCCGCCCCTATTCCAGCTCCCAGCGAGACGTAGAACACATCTCGGCGGCCTCGTGCGGCTCCTACCTGAAGTTCCCCATATGCGGCGGCATTGGCATCGTTGTCAATAACAACCGGCAACCCAGTCTTGTCTGAAATAGCCGCCGCCACATCGATGCTGGACAGCTCTCGCATTGATGGCAACACCTCGATGCGGCCAGTCCTCCTGTTCACAAGTCCGGGTACACCTATCCCGATCCCGGCAACCCGACCACCATCATTTCCGCGACGGCACAGCTCGTTAACTACGCTTAATAGCCTGGAGAACGAATCGCCATCGTTCTTGTGACCTGCATCTATCGGCGATTCGTGAGCAATCTCACCAGAGGATGTTACGAGCGCCCCTTTCAGGATTGTTCCGCCGAGATCTACTCCTACATAGAGTGACTTAACTGTTGACATCGAGAAATTACCTCCGTGCGCGGGCCGCCAACCTGCGCAGTCCCACGAAGAAGTTCACTCCCGCTGATTTCCTATGAATTTGAGGATAACAGACCCTCAAATGGGATGTCAATTTTGACAGGCTGGGTTACAATCACACACCCGGCCCCGACGCCCGCAATTGCGACAATGCCAGAACTGCAGTAGTCTCAACAAGTGCGGGAGGACCCGGGCGCCTCATGCTGAAATATGGAAGAACTACTAAGTAGATACGGGTTATGGGCTGTTTTCTTCGGAACAATGATAGAAGGCGATCTGACGTTGCTGTTGTCAGGTGTGCTGGCGCGGGCGGGCGTTTTCGACTTTGGCCAGGCCCTTCTGGTTGGCACGGCGGGCGGATTTGTCGGCGATAGCCTCAGTTATTTTATTGGCGCCCGGTTCCGCGTTCGCGCTAAGTCTCTCGGATTCTATGAGCGCGCCCGGCCCCGGCTCGAACGGTTAATGCGCAAGTTTGGCGTTCTGTCTGTATTCATCGTGAAGTATGTGTACGGTCTGCGCACAGCGAGCGCAATATTTTACGGGCTGGCCCATTTCGGCTTCAGCCGGTTCGCCCCGCTCACTCTAGCCAGTTGCGGGGTTTGGGTCGCGATCCTGACCGGTCTTGGTTTCACCTTTGCCACAGGTCTTGAGAAACTAATTGGCGACATCCACCGGTTTCAGATCATACTGCTGCTTGCAGCTATAATCCTCATCACAATTTACGCCATTTCCCGGTTCGAGCGCCGAGTTATCGAAGAGGATAAAGAATTCTTTGGTGATGACGACAAAAAGTGATCCGGAATCGCCCACAGTTCGAGACGTTCCAGCAGTACCGGCAGATTCCAGATCGCGTCAAATCGAATCACTTGCTCCCAAGGAATCCCTTGATATAGGAGTCGACAAGATCGGGCTTTTCGTGAATGACCCAGTGAGTCCCGTCCGGAATACGCTTGATCACCAGTTGAGGCACGAATCTGTCAAGACCCTCGAGATTTCCCGTCAGCAGCGCCGTATCCTTCTCGCCCCATATAACGAGTGTCGGGACTTTGACCATAAGGGAAGAGAACCCTTCGGCAAAGTTGACCGGAGCCTCAGGCTTGTCGCCGGATGGGGGACCAACCCTCGCCGCCCGGTAGTAATTCAGCCCGCCAGTCAGCGCGCCAGGTTGCGACCATGCCTCGATGTAAGCCTTGCGGTCGTCCTCAGTCAAGAAGCCTTCCTTGAGTCCCTGGCCCAGTACTATTTGGACCAGTAAGGCGTAGTTGTTCGCCGACAGAGTCTGCTCAGCGCCGGGGCCGCGAAACATTAGCATATACTGGCTCGCCTTCTGCTGCGCCGGATTGTCCCTAAGCTCTCGTTGAAACACGCCCGGGTGCGGGGCGTTGATGATCACTAGCCTTTCAAGATATTCAGGATGCGCGATCGCAAACGCCCAGGCCACGGCACCGCCCCAGTCGTGAGCAACCAGGATGAATTTCTTTTTACCCAGGTGATCGGCCAGTGCCCGGACGTCTTCCACAAGGTATTTCACCTGGTACTGATCGAGGTCGGCCGGTTTTTACGAGAGATTGTAGCCCCGCATGTCCGGCGCAACCGCGAGATGGTCCCTGCCGAAATCCTTTAACTGGTTCTTCCATTCGTACCAGAACTCGGGAAAACCATGCAGAAACATGATCAGGTTGCCGCTGCCGGCCTTTACATAGTGCATCCGGATGCCGTTTATTTCCGCGTATTCATCCTTCAGCTCCGGCGCCTTAGTGTCAGCCATGTTGTGTCCCGGTCCCCGGCCGGCTCCACTTCCTGGGATCGCACGCTTCCAGCGTGCTCCGGCTCCCGATGACGCCACAGAACATAGCAAGGCCACGAGCGCGACACTCATTAAATACGGCTTTGTTGTCATGCTTCACCCTTTTGTTGTTATCGCGGGTCATTTCTTGGCTGGTTGAGGATGCAGGTACTCCTGAGGCGGGCCCTCGTACACCGCATAGCACCTCTGGCATCTGTGCAGCGTATTCCCGGGAGCCGCCTTGGATAGGGCTTCCTCGTCGGCCGTGTACCATTGCTTCACATGCCCGCTGCAGTTCTGTCCCTTGGCATCCTTGACAGTACAAACCGTCTGCCCAGACAACAAAGGAAGGTACTCCTTCCTGTTGTCTCCGGTTGGAGGCTGAATAACTCTCGACTTGATGTTACTAAGACCGACATCGCTCATTTAGATGTTTTTACCTCGCAATAGGCTTTTGAGTACAGATAATATTGGAACGCGCGCCGCTGGTCAACCGATGGCACAATTCGACGATGGCGCATCCGAGACAATCCATTTGACTCGGGTTATCAGGCATCGCTACAAGAATATCCCAGAGGAGGCTGTGCATGAACGGATCGGAATTCGTAGAGCAGTTGGACGCAGACATCCGGCAAGCACTGGAACGCCTTGGCCGCCTGAGCGCGGCGGGCGATGTTACCGAGGATTTGACCGTTGAGAAGCTGCTGGTAATCGCTCTTAAGAACGAGCTGGAGGCAACCGAGATTGCCGCCATCTGGATGGCGGACACTGAGGAGCTCGACGTCAAGCTCGCGCTTGCCAGGCAGGTGGGCGATGAAGCAAAACACTATCGCGCTGTTTGCGACAGGCTAATGGAACTGGGCACGGAAGCAGACCTTTTTGATCCCCGCCGGAACGGCTATTCGCCCCTTTTTCATTATCTGGCCCAGCTTAAAGGAACGATCGCCCGGATAGCGGCCGGCCAGTTTGCAAGGGAAGGAATTGCCCTCGTGCGTAACCAGTGCTTCATAGACTATTGTGAATCAACCGGTGACGCTCGGACCGCCGAACTTTACAGGGATGTCATTCAGCCTGATGAACAGCATCATCACGACCTTGGGCGCAGATTACTGACCCGATACGTGCGCAGCCCACAGGAACAGTCGGAGGCACGCCGGGCTGCCGATAGGACGATAGAGCTGGCTGAAGAAATCCAGGAAATGGCCAGGCTCAAGGCAGGCATTAGCCGGGCTCCAGGGTGCTGAGCCCCGTTCCCCGTAGTCACCCCGTCTCAACATCGGTGCTACTCGGGAGAGGCAGACCTCTGCGTCACCTAGCGACTTACTTATTTAGTTGAAAGAATTAGGGTTCCCGACAGAGATTTCTATTTACTATACAGGCATTTATAGCTAGCATGGTTCGGCGGAGTAGTATCGCGCCGATGTAAGCTTTGCGCGACGCAGCTTTGTGCCCCTACTCTCGGTGCCGGCGGATCGAGTGCATCCATCTGGTCGTATTGTGTCCTGTCCCGGGCCAAAACCAGCTCAGCTCCCCCCAGCTTCCAGGATATGTCACAGTTATCACGAGGCGAGATACTTGGCCGGTTGGCCTCGCGTGAAAGCCTGCGCGGAATAAACCTCATCCGCGCCGACCTCTCCGATATTGCACTTCCTGGAGCCGATCTCACGAATGCCAACTTGAGAATGGCTGATCTGAGCCGTGCTGACTTGAGGGATGTAAGACTCGGTGGATCACACTTGTCCGGCGCCACTCTCACCAGGGCCAATCTAGTGGGCGCCAATCTGGTCGAAGCAAGCATGATTGGCGTCACCCTGAAGGCCGCCGATTTGAGCAGGGCCGACATCAGCGGCGCTGACCTGACCGGTGCTAATCTAGATGAAGCAAAACTCGCTGGGGCATACCTGGTTGGGGCTTATCTGAACGAAGCAAGTTTCGGCAGGGCGGACTTGAGCGGGGCTTATATCAGGATGGCGCAGTTGACCGGAGGTAATCTTTCGGCCGCCCAGTTAGATTGCGCCGACCTGTCCCAGGCTAATCTCTCGGGTACACGTCTGGATGGGGCCGTACTGCTGGGAGCTAATTTGAACGGAGCTATCCTCGTCGGAAGCTATCTGGCGGGCTGCGACCTGCGGGGCGCCAACCTGTCGGGAGCCGATCTGGACGGTTGTAATCTCACAGGCGCGAAGTTGAATGGTATCAGCTTTCAAGGCGTAAAGCTGCACGATGCATGGGCTGAGTGGGTCGACATCAGCGAAGACGGCGCGGGCGCCAAGCGGGTTTCGCTTGAAGAGGCATTCGCCGAAATCATGGGAAAGCCCATGGCACAGATAATTCTAGAGGGCCAGGTAGCCGACGAGGTTTGGGCCGAGTTGATCTCGCACCTATCCGAATTTCAGATCGACCATCCGGGCTATAGCGACGTACACCTAAGAGGAATACAGCAGGGATTCAGCGCTTCGGTGCTGTATCTCGAGGCAGACCACGAAATCAGCCTTGCGGCCTATCTTGCCGAGATGGCGGATATAATTGGAAATGGTTCCTTGGAGCTTTTTGAGAAGCTCGGCGCAACCATACCGAACGGCTTAGCCGGATTTCATGAGGCAGGAGTGCCGGTTGGGGTGCTTCAGGACGGTACACAAGCGCTCTGCGTCTCTGAGGGACGTTTGCCGTCCCAGGCGGGACATCAATCAATCGACCTGGAATCCCCGCCGACCCTCCGTTCGAAGACCCTTAATCGCAATCGTTCCAGGACAGAGGCCCTGCAAAGAACCGATTTTTGGCGGTGCGAAAAGGCATTTGCAATATTGACCGGCGACCGGCAAGTGTGGTTTGAAGCAACTTCGAACGATCAGCTCACGCTGCGCCCGCCTCATGGCATCACTTCAGGCATCGATATCATCCGCGGGCACTTCGTGTCCACAAACGGAGCCTCTGGACCCTCCTATACAGCCATTCCACTCAAGCAAGAAGAGTAAACGATCGTTTAGCCAGCAGCTTGTAGATTTTCGCCCAGTCCTGATCGACACAGGCAAGGGCTCGAATGTTGCGCCTGATAGTTCCGGCATCACGCCTCCGAACAGGCCCGGTCAACGCGCGCGCCGGACCGACTGCCTGAATATTTGCCATTGTCCCTTCAATCAACGGAAAGAGTACTCTATTCGCAGCTTTCTCATTCAGGCCGCAGCGACCAAGGATTTCGAGACTTATGCTCAGAAGCGCGGTCAGTCCGCCTGAGGCCAGCACGGCGCCCGCGTGATATAGTTCTTTCTGCGCCGTCGGAATCTCGAAGAAACGCCCTCCTATGCTCCTAACAAACTTTCGAGCGGCGCGGACCGCCGGAGGCTCGCCCTCGATACAGAAATAGCTGCGCCTGATCGCGGCTACCGAGCGCCTGGCGCTTTCAAACGTCTGCAGCGGATGACAAGACCCTATAACAAACCCCGCCGGCTTGAGTGGCGCGAGCACCTTGCTGGATAGCGCGCCGCTTGTATGCAAGACCGTGACTGAGTGACCGAGCCTTGATTGCGCCCCTGAGCGATTTGTCAAACCGGCGGCCCGCCGAACGAGTCGCACGGCCTGGTCAATCCTGTCGTCCTGGGTAGAGATGATAATCAGGTCCGCAGCCTCGAGAGCCGCGTCCACCGACTCCCTGGCTGTGCCGGCGCCTATGAAACGAGTCGCAGCAGTGGCGCTGGACTTCGCTGTGCACACCACATCCACAATCTCATCGCCCGCTAGAAATGCGGCCCTACCAATAGCTCGGCCTACGTTGCCAGCACCTATGATTGATATTCTCAAGCTATACTCCTTTTGCCAAAGGCGATCGTCGCATAAGAGATCTTCGCATAAGAGATCAGGGCATAAGAGGTCAGGGCATAAGAGATCGTCGCCTAAGCGAACTCTGGCTCTATAAGAACCCTGGCCTATAGGAACCCTGGCAAGGATGGGGGATACAATACTAAGCAGCTGGCGAATTCGTAAAGCTTTGGCCCTCGAGAATGAAGCAAAATCAGTCGAACTCATGAACACAACATCCAGAATACTCAGAGCGGCGTTGCGATCCGGGTGAACCATCTCAACATTACACCCAACAAGACTGTTGTAATGGAGGCACTCAGTCGAGTATTATCGTAACGACTCCCTTTATTTCGGCCCCGAATCCTTCTCTACGGCAAAAATCGCGGGTTTGGAGAAAAATCCGATGCTAGCTTCGTGTGGAGTAATGGGCCCGGTCGTCCGGACTCCCATCACAGCCGTGGTCATGGTTATCGATACCGATGCCCGGCAGCTCCATTTCATTTCGGGGCTTTTGGACGATCATCAAGTCAACATCATTTCGTGGTCGCGCCACGAAGGTGCGGTTGAGGCCGTAAAGCGGGAGCGCCCCGATCTTATCGTTGGCAGCGCCGAGCGCGGCGCATTTGACTCGCTCAACCTCTGGAAAAAGCTGAAGTGCGACCGAACCACGACCCACATTCCTGTACTGCTGCTGACCGACGGGTGCAATGATGACGAATGGGTGGAATGCGCAATCGCATCGGGAGTAGACGATTTCCTGGATTTGCAGTCACGGCCCGCGGTCTTGAGACAACGAATTGAATGCCTGTTGAGAGCCCGGGCTCAGGCAAGGGCAGTCGAAGGCAGGTATGGCAGCCTGGTCGAATCACTGCCAGCCCTCGTTTATGTTGCCGAGGCCTCTCCGCCCTATTCGCCGGTTTACATAAGTCCTAACTTCGTTTCTCTCGGGTATTCGCTGGAGGAATGGTACGATCGGCCTGACCTCTGGGTCAGCGTCCTGCACCCCGAAGACCGCGAGCAAGTCCTTAGGGAGACGGAATCGGCACGGGCGTCGCGGGGTGAAAATGAAGATGAGGACCGGGCCATAACCAGGGGTGGCAGGGGGCGCTTG